>Ga0222712_10002433_pt1 | contig 21312 bp, 20 predicted proteins | sample C33_657DmetaG_FD_165043 | JGI IMG/M metagenome (GOLD analysis project Ga0222712, IMG submission 165043) | Estuarine water microbial communities from San Francisco Bay, California, United States - C33_657D | ecosystem: Environmental > Aquatic > Marine > Unclassified | place: USA: California... | reverse complement strand
ACTTGCCTTTGCTGTGCTAGCGCCCTACTTCGCACTGCAAGGTCAGGGCGCCCTTTTTTGGTGGCTTGTGGCCGCCGGTTCTTGGGCACTGTCTGCACTTGGTCTGCGTGACCTTACGCAAACGCATCGTGCAATTTTGCGAAATTACCCAATCATCGGTCATTTGCGTTATCTCTTTGAAGATTTACGCCCGGCCATTCGTCAGTATTTTTTTGAAACAGATACCGAGGAGACACCCTTCTCGAGAGCAAGTCGGTCACTTGTCTATCAGCGTGCCAAACAAGAGATCGACAAACGCCCGTTCGGCACCCAACTCGACGTCTACGACCAACAGTATGAATGGATTAACCACTCGCTGGCCCCGTCAAAGATCGCTGACTCAGATTTTCGCCTGACCGTAGGAGGCCCGGCCTGCAGCCAACCGGTATCGTTATCAGTTCTCAATATCTCGGCAATGAGCTTTGGTGCCTTGAGTGCAAATGCCGTGTTGGCCTTAAATGAAGGCGCCAAACTGGGGCACTTTGCACATGACACAGGCGAAGGTGGCATTAGCAGCTACCATCGCCAACCAGGCGGAGACCTGATTTGGAACATTGGTTCTGGTTACTTTGGTTGCCGTGACGAACAGGGTCGTTTTTCAGAAACACACTTTGTTGCCAACGCCTTGTTGCCTCAAGTGAAAATGATAGAAATCAAGCTTTCACAAGGTGCAAAACCTGGACACGGCGGAATCTTGCCGGGCAGTAAAGTCACAGCTGAAATCGCGGCGGCACGCGGTGTCAAGATCGGAGAAGACTGCAACTCGCCGTCGGCGCACTCAGAGTTTGATAGCCCCGTTGGCCTCTTGCATTTCGTACAACGCCTTCGCACACTATCAGGCGGTAAACCCGTTGGCTTCAAACTGTGTGTTGGTCACGCCTGGGAGTGGTTCGCCATTGCAAAAGCGATGGTCAAGACCGGGATCACGCCAGATTTTATCGTGGTCGATGGCTCAGAGGGAGGCACTGGTGCGGCCCCCATCGAATTTGTGGATCACGTTGGTACCCCACTACGTGAGGCAATTCGCCTGGTACACAACACTCTAGTGGGCTTGAATTTGCGCGATCGTATCAAGATTGGAGCCTCAGGAAAAATCGTATCAGCCTTTGACATGGCACGTACCTTTGCCCTAGGCGCTGACTGGTGTAACAGTGCTCGGGCCTTCATGTTCGCAATTGGTTGCATTCAGGCGCAACAGTGTCACACTGGACGCTGTCCAACGGGTGTCGCGACGCAAGACCCCGAGCGCCAGCGTGCCCTAGTGCCTTTAGAAAAAGCGCCACGCGTCGCGCATTTTCACCAAAATACGCTGCACGCCCTGGCAGAGTTATTGCAAGCCTCAGGTCTGCAGCACCCTAAAGATCTCACCACCACACATATCGCCCGTCGCACCGCCGATAATCATGTCAGCCTGCTTTCAAGCTTATATCCCGGCATCACACCAGGCTCGCTGTTGGCTGGAGACCTGCAACGCCCCGTATTTCAAGTTGCCTGGCCAATGGCGAGCGCCGACAGTTTTACGCCACTGACTCCGCTTGATGCGATCATTGCTCACTGACAAATTTCAGTTTTCATACGCACTCGCCGATACACAATCTTCATAGCGAGCGGCCTGTTTGATATAGCCCGAATCGAGCATACTCGCAGCCAGGCGCGCAAACCCCTGGCGTGAGATCACCCGCCGACATGTCCACAGTTCGGCCGCGTGATAGCGCGTGAGGCACGCCGTCAAAACATCGAGACTGACGTGCGGATAAAACGGCTTTACAACACGGGCCAGTTCGGCGGGCCCATGCGCAGCTAACCAAGGTCTGAATTTCTCAATCGCCAAAATCATGGCTTCAAACCCAGCGTGGTTACGCTGCATACCCCCAAAGGTTGAAATAAACGTTGTGTAAGCGGTATACCCGCGTTGACTGGCCGCGTGCACGACCTCAATGTCTGCTTGCCCCAGGGCAAGAGAGACGTAGGGCTCAAAGACCTGAATCACATCGAGTTCACCACCCAACAGTGCGTCAAGGTTCTCTTGCATGCTGCGGTCTGCGACTCGGTTAAGCTTGGTGGGGTCAACCCCAATCTCACGCAAATCTTGCTGCAAACACAGCCAGGGTGTGGGCACCTCAGAGACCGAAGCAAAGCGTAGACTGACTAAATCTTTAAGTGCAAACGCTTCGCCTCGCTGACTCTGATTCGCCGCTAGGTCTGTTGATTGCGATGCACGGCGTTCGCCCCGCTTGCGGCGCAGCAAAAAAAACGGATCTTTTGCTGCAACCTCACAAAACGCCACAAGCGAACCTTCTGTGCGCTCAAACTGATCACGTTCTTTGATCACCCGAAGCGGGCCACCCCACATCACATCGATGTTGCCTTTAGCAAGCTCAGCGATCCCTGCCCCCGGCGAAGCCGAGTCGAGCAAGGTGATCGTCACACCTTGTTCGGCAAACAGCCCCAAGGCGTGCGTGGCGTAAAAAGGCGCATAAAACACGGCACGAAAGTTTTCAGCAAGTTTGATATTCACGGTAAGCCCTAGTTGGTGTACTTTTTCTTATTCTAGAGCAGACCGGTCATCGGCTTTGCCTTGAACGCTGCCTTGAGCCTGATCGTAGGCTGAGGGGCGCCCGGACGGGTCTTGGCACAAATATTGCGTACGCAGTTGGTGCATAATCACGCTAACGCTTTCAATTTACAAACAAGGTTCTCGATGCTGCGCTCAACATACTGGTTCAAAGGTTTATTCGGTCTTGTATCGGTCATGCTTAGCGCTGTCAGCCTTGCGCAACCGGCGACCTCTGCTGCCAACTACCCAGATAAGCCAGTGCGTCTGATCGTCACCGTACCGCCAGGCGGAGCCGCTGATTTTGTTGCACGTACCCTGTCTGAGCGTTTTGGCAAAGAATTAGGCACCACGATTCTGGTTGAAAACAAAGGTGGGGCAAACGGCACCATCGCCAGTGCGCTAGTCGCCCGTGCTGCGCCCGATGGCTATACGCTGCTACAGGCTGGCATCTCTACGCACGGCATTGGTCCCTATTTTTACGAAAATCTACCTTACGCCCCCTTCAAAGACCTCATCTCCGTTGCCGCCATTGCTGAGTTTCCGATCATTTTGGCTGTCAACGCACAATTACCGGTGCAATCCGTCAAAGAGCTCATCGCACTCGCGCAGGGCAAGCAGCTCAGTTTTGCCTCGGCCGGCACGGGCAGTGCCCCACATCTGTCTGGCGAGCTGTTTAAAACAGAAACCAAGGTCAACATGGTGCATGTGCCCTATAAAGGCTCGGCCCCTGCCGTGGTCGACGTTGCTAGTGGGCAAGTCGACATGATGTTTGACGGTATCCCTTCGTTGTTGCCGCATATCAAAAGCGGCAAGCTTCGCCCGATCGCAGCTGTCAGCGTCAAGCGTAACAGCCAATTGCCTGAATTACCCACCTTCACTGAGCTCGGCTACCCCAGCATGGTGGCTTCGGTCTGGTACGGCCTGATGGCACCCGCAGGCACCCCTCAGGCCATTATCGATAAAGTCAACGCCGCCATGAACAAAACCTTGGCTGTGCCAGAGTTACAGAAAAAACTTGAAGATGGTGGCGCAATTGTGATGCCCGGCACCCCCAAAGATTTTGAGACGTTTTACCTCAAAGACTATGCGCGCTGGGGCGACGTCATCAAGAATGCCGGCATTTCAACTAAGCAATAGAGATATCAATCACCGCGTTGCCCATCACCTTGCCTTGCTCGACGGCCTCGTGCGCGGCAACAATCTCTGACAAAGGGTAGCGCGCGCCGATCGCATGCACCAACTTGCCAGACGCCAACAAAGCGTTAAGCTCTTTCAAGGCAAACGTGCGCTCACTTGGCGTGAGGTCGTACACCAAAAAGAATTGAAAACTCAGCGTATTAAACAAACACACACGAAATGGGATCAAAGGATCAGCGTATTCGTTTGAGCCATAGCACGCCACCGTGCCGTGAGGTGCGAGTGCACCCTGCCGCACAAGATCTGCAGTTGTTGAAAAGTCCATATCAATGATGGCATCAACACCGCGCCCGCCCGTCAGTGCCTTGACACGTTCGGCGACATTCTCTGTTTTGTAATTGATCGTTTCAGCCACGCCCACTGCACGCGCATGAGCTGCCTTCACGTCAGAACTAACGGTGCCAATCACGCGTGCACCCTTGAGCACTGCCATTTGCGCCGCATAGTGCCCAACAGCCGCTGCCGCGGCAATCACCAAGACTGTTTTGCCAGTCAGATCGCCACAACGACGCACCGCCTCAAAGGCAGTCAGACCCGGGATACCCATACACGCAGCAGCATCAAAACTGGTGTTGTCGGGCAAGGCGACGGCCTGCGCTTCTGGCAACACGATGTACTGCGCGCACGTACCAAAGGGACGACCAAACTGACCGTTCCAAGTCCAGACTCGTTGCCCGATTCGGCTAGCAGAGACCCCTGCACCGACCGCCTCAATCACCCCGCCAGCGTCGCTATGCGGCACGATACGCGGCGCGATCAACGCACGACCGCGACGCGATTTCACATCTGATGGGTTCACACCCGACACACTAATTTTGACGCGTACCTCGCCAGCCCCGACCTCGGGCGTTGGCATCTCACCAAGGACTAGTACCTCGCGTGCCTCACCATTTTTTTCGTACCATGCTGCTTTCATATTCTGTTCCTTAGGTCTTTGGTTGTGCCGACGGAAATTTCGGAGCACGTTTGTTTTTTACTGCATCCAGGCCTTCGCGCGCATCAGCCCCTAAAAATCCAAACATCTCTAAGCTGAGCGAATGATCAAATATTGGGCCCGCCATGCGCATCCAGTTGTTCAGCGATTTTTTCGTGTTCTGAATGGCGGTCTGACTACCAAGCGATAGTTTTTTTGCAATCGCCAAGGCTCGGGGCATTAACTCTGCGTGCGGTACGCAAAAGGTCACCAAGCCGATCCGCTCAGCTTCTTTACCGTCGATAAAATCAGCCGTCATCAAATAATATTTTGCCTTGGCCATACCGCACAATAACGGCCAGATAATGGCGGCATGATCGCCTGCCGCGACGCCAAGCTTGACGTGACCATCGGTGAATTTGGCATTTTCAGAAATGATGCTGATATCAGCAAGCAAGGCGACAGCCAAGCCAGCGCCCACTGCCATCCCGTTGATTGCAGAGATGATTGGTTTATCGCATGCCAACATGTTGTAGACCACATCGGCAGCCTCTTGCTTAACGATCGCAATCTGCTCGGGGTTGCCCACCATGGTTTCGACCCAGGCCAGATCACCACCAGCTGAAAATGCCCGATCACCCGCACCCGTCACGATTGCAACCTTCGTCTGGGGATCGTTTTGCACAACGTCCCAAATCTTGGTGAGCTCCCAATGCAGACGGGCATTCGTGGCATTCATCACCTCAGGCCGATTCAAGGTAATTAACAGCACGCCTTCATCAGGCCGATCAAATTTTAAAAATTGAAAGTCGTCGTAGACCATGTCGTTATCCTAGAAGCAATTTTTTTAGTTTACGTACCGCGCAATCGGGCGTGGTCAGCACGGGCACTGAAGATAACTTTTGCGCCTGCGCTGCAGCGGAGGCCATCGAAAACTGACCGAACACGATCGTGTTGTAACCCTTCAGTGTTGCCACTTTATCCGCGATGATTTGATCGTGCTTGATGTGATCACCCACAAGCAGGGCATCGAACGCGCCCTCAACAAGCATGGCATCCAGCTCAAGCGTGGCCCCACGCAGCGTTAACATTTCGTTTAACTCTTCTGTCAACGCCGGAATTGACGGCCCAAAGGTTGTCAACAACGCGACCTTACCGCCACGTTCGATTACCTCTTCGAATAAGGCTTCGTTGGGAGTCAGTATCGGAATCGAGTGTTTAAGTTTTAACCCCTCGATCGTTGCGCCAAACGCCGAGCAAGTAAACAGGATGGCAGTCGCCTCTGCGGCGACACAATATTGCCCTAGCAGATCAAACCGCTGCGGAATCGAATCCGGTAGGCGCCCCGCTTCGCGGACGTCTTGCACAAGAGAATCCTCTAAAAGATTCATCACACGCGCCTCGGGCCATAAGGCCGCGAAACTTGCCAACGCCGGCTTCATTGAGACATCACCGGCGTGAATCAAGTAAATCTTTTGTAACCCTGCCATCGTCATCCTTTCCTCTCAAACCATCAGCCAAATCGTCAAGTCGCTCTTCTCAGAGCGCTCGTCGCCTAGCGAAGCACACCACGATTTCTGACGCCTTGCACTATTCGGGTTGCAGCTTTGCGGCCTTCACCACATTACCGGCTCGCTCGATTTCAGCATTCAGCAATTTCGCCAAAGCTTTGGCGTCACCGGGCATCGGCTCAACCCCCGCAGCCTGTACTTTTTTAATTGTGTCCGGGTCGTTCAACACCCAAGCGATGTCTTTTTCAAGTCGCCCAATCACCGCAGCCGGGGTCTGAGCAGGCGCAAACACCCCCACCCACGCCGAGTATTCAAAGCCTGGCAGCCCCTCTTGCGCCACGGTCGCCAAGTTCGGTGCTGCCGGGTGGGGTGTGGCGCTGGTCACACCTAATGAACGCAAGCGACCAGCCAAGATATTCGGCATTGCAGTGGCCACCGGCTCACAAATCAGCTGCAATTGCCCACCCATCAAATCGTTAAGCGCCTGAGGTGAGCTTTTGTAATTGACCATTTGCAAGTCAATACCCGCCATGACTTTGAAGGTTTCAACACAAATCTTTGAACCGCTGGTTGCCGTGCCGTAATCAAGCTTGCCGGGTTGCGATTTCGCCAAGGCAATGAACTCTTGCAGGTTCTTTGCTGGCACCGCGGCGTTAATCACCAGAATGTTGAAAAAACCTTGAAACGCCATCGACACTGGCTCGAGATCTTTTACCGGATGAAACGGCAAAGTCTTGCGCAAATGAAAGTTTGCGGCCAGCGTTGTGCTTGAACCTAACACCAAGGTGTAGCCGTCGGGTGCAGCCTTCACCGCAGCGTCCACACCGATCAAACCTTCTGCGCCAGGACGGTTTTCTACAATCACTTGTTGGCCTAAGCGCTCACCCAGCTTTGCTGCAAAAATTCGTGCGACGACGTCGGTTGCTCCACCGGCTGCCAGAGGTACGATCAATTTGACAGCTTTAGTTGGATAGCTGCCCTGGGCCATCACCGCCCCAGCGATACCGAGCAACATTGCCAAACCACAGGTGAACTGTTTGAGTCGCTTTACATACATTCTGTTTACCTCACTGTTTTAGTTGTCAACTTTTGGCTTTCAGTGCCTGTCTCACATGACTAAGACGCTGGCGTTTGAGCCCATCAAAAATCCTCATGACCTCAACCGTATCACTGGCAAGTTAGATCACAAGACGAGCGCGCAAATCAGCGATTTGCTCAGCGCTATAGCCGAACTCACGCATCACCTCATCGGTTTCGCCGCCTCTTGCAGGGGTGGCAGAGCGAATTTCGCTTGGGGTACGCGATAGCCCCACGGGTTGCCCCACCACCTCGATGTCACCAAGTTCTGGATGGTGCACTGGCGTGGCTATCCCTAAGTGACGGGTCTGCGCATCGGCAAATACCTGATCCATGGTGTAGATCGGTCCGCAGGCAACGCTGGCCGCTTCAAAGCGCTCAATCCACTCTTGCGTTGGACGAGTGCTGGTGATGGCACCCAACTCTTGATTCAACGCGACACGATTCTTCGAACGAAGCTTGCCTGTTTTGTATTCTTCTTTGGCCAATAAATACTCGGCACCGACTGCCCGACAGAGTCTTTCCCACATCTGCTGGGCACCAGCCCCTGCAATGTTGATATGACCATCTGCCGTCGGAAACACGCCCGTGGGGATTGAAGTTGGGTGATCGTTGCCAGCTTGCTCTGGGATTTCTTTGTTGATTAACCAACGCGCCGCCTGAAAGTCGAGCATGCCAATCATCGACTCAAGCAAAGATGTTTGAACCCACTGACCTTTACCCGACTCTTCACGCTCAAGCAACGCCGTCAAGACCCCCAGCGCGCAAAATAAACCAGTGGCCGAGTCGGCCACTGCGATGCCCGCACGCACCGGACCTTGCCCAGGCAATCCAGTAATCGCCATCAAACCACCCATGCCCTGCACGATCTGATCGTAACCAGGCCGCTTGGCGTAGGGGCCATCTTGTCCAAAGCCAGAAATACTCGCGTACACCAAGCCAGGGTTGGTGCGACTCAGACTCTCATAATCGATTCCTAGTCTAAATTTCACATCGGGTCGAAAATTTTCGATGATGACGTCTGCTTGGTCTGCCATCTTTTTAAAAATGGCAATCCCCTCTGCTTCTTTTAAGTTCAGCGTCAAACTGCGCTTATTACGGTGCAAGTTTTGAAAATCGGGGCCCAGACGGCTATCCCCCCAACCGTCACTCACACCTAAGGCCTCGGGAGTTTCGATCTTAATCACATCGGCACCCCAATCCGCAAGCTGACGAACGGCCGTAGGCCCTGAGCGCAAGCGTGTCAGGTCAAGCACTTTGAAACGAGCTAAGGGGCCGCGGCGTGTCGTTGTCATGTTTATTTCCTCATGGATTTGTGTGTTTGAGCGAGTGCACCCCAGCGTTGATAGTCGCGCTCAATCATGGCTGTAAATTCGGCTGGGGTGGTCGTGAAGACATCAAGGCCAGCAGCACTCAAATTTTTTCGCACATCAGGCATCGCCAAAATCGCATTGATGTGCTTGTTTAAAAACTGCACGATCGCCTCAGGCGTGCCCTTAGGGGCGACGATACCGTACCAACCACTGGCTTCAAAGGCTGGAAATCCCGCTTCGGCTGCGCTTGGCACATTGGGCAAGGCCGCGACTCGCTTGTTACCCGTCACCGCCAAAGCCTTGAGCTTGCCAGCGTTGATCAAAGGGATCGCCGAGGGCAAGCTCGCCACCATGACGTCAATATCACCACGCGACAGCTCAACCACGGCAGTCGTCGCGTTTTTGTAGGGGATGTAAAGCATCCGCGTCTCGACTAAGGTCTGAAACAACACACCGATCAGCTCAGTTTGCGATGAGGTCGAACCAAAAGTCGCCCCGCCCTTTTTTTGTTTTGCAAACTGCCCAAACTCTTGCAAATTTTGATACGGCGAGGTGGGGTAAGTCACCATCAGATATGGTTGATCGACCCCCACCGCCACCGCGACAAAATCCTTGAGCGGTTCGTAGCCAATATCAGCGTATACAAAAGGATTGACCGCCATCGTACTGACAAAGGCAACTGTCAACGTGTAGCCATCGGGAGCCGCTTTAGCGCCATACGTGGTGCCAATCCCACCCTGTGCTCCTGGCTTATTTTCAACCACAACCGTTTGATTTAACACCTCGCCTAGCTTTTGAGCGATCACACGGGCAAAAGCGTCGCTGCCGCCGCCTGCGGCATTGGGCACCACCAAGCGGATTGAGCGCTCAGGGTAGGTGTGCGCCTGAGTCGCGACCCCCGCGAATAACAGGCCGCAGAGCCCGAGCGCACTCAAACGCAATAATCTTGCACACAACTGTTTCAACTTCTGTCCCCTATGGATTGATATCCATCATTTTGCTGAGCGCCGTCTGGGCGGCTTTTTTGCAGGCGCTGTCAAAAACGCTAGCAGGTAGCATACCTGAGCGCGGGTGGTTCTGCAGCAGGGTGCGCTGTCACTGCGTGCGGATTGGCGCGACAACAACGTAGAATATCGGTCATTCCCTGCGCTCGCGAAAGGCTAGGCTATGCAGGTCAGTGCCCTAAACGCCAGACTCGGCTTCGTTTAGTCTAACGCTACACTTTTATGAAGGCTTTTTGATATGACTGTCACGGCGAACTCACCTGAACCCACCACGCCCGCTCTGAGCGTCGTCGGTCGTATCGCGACCATTCGCTTGCGCAATCCGGCCTATGCCAATCGCCTGAGTCCGACCGATTTAGCCGTGATCACAGAGCACCTTGCCACCGTCAATGCCAACCCTAACGTATTGGTTTTAAAGTTCATTGCCGACGGCAAGTACTTTTGCAGTGGCTACGACATTTCATCGCTTGCAGCAGATTCTGCGCCCTCTTCGACTTACTTCGGCGATACCATTGATTTAATTGAGCAGGCGCGCCCCGTCACGATCGCAGCCGTCAACGGCGGCGTTTATGGCGGGGGTACCGATCTGAGCTTGGCCTGTGATTTCAGAGTAGGCGTACCAAGTGCCAACATGTTTATGCCAGCCGCAAAACTCGGTCTGCATTTTTACCCAGGCGGCATGGTTCGCTACATCACCCGCTTGGGCTTAAACAATGCCAAAAAATTGTTTCTAACGTGCGAAAAAATCGAATCTACCGAAATGTTAGAGATTGGATTTTTGACTGAAATCGTTGCACCAGAATTACTTTTGACACGCGTGGATGTCTTAAGCGAGCAACTTGCCGGTATGGCTCCGCTCGCCCTGCTAGGGATCAAAAAACATTTAAATCTGATCGCCCGTGGTCAAGTCGATCAGACCGAGATTCGTCGTGCCGTTGCGATCTCTGAAAAATCAAATGACATGAAAGAAGGTGCCTTAGCCTGGAAAGAAAAGCGAAGCGCTACCTTCAACGGTACGTAGCCACAACTTAACCACCGTTTTTAATCATGACCGCTCTGAGTTGATCGAGCGTGACATAGCCTTTTTTCTCAATGTCGATGTGACTGAAAGCATCGGCGATACGAGGCATACCATCTTTAGCCTCTTGTAAGGTCAACTTGCCATCAGCATTTTTGTCTGCGGCTTTAAAACGCGTTTCGAGTTCTGTTAATTTGGCTTGCGTTGCTGGGTCGATTGTTTGTGCCGCACTCACGCCTGAAACTGCAACCAAAGCGAACGCTAACGCAACTGACAGTATCCGTTTATTGAACATCATTTGTGCACCTCATCAAAACAAATTGTTCTAGTCTCATACAAAAAATACAAGACCATCTAGAGCGCTGCGTGCGTTGAACGTGAAGCGATTTGGCTAAACATTGCAAGCCGCAGGGTATCTTAACCTGAAGGCCGCTCTCCAAGGGGCTTCGGGCTGCATCAGCCGCACAAGGGACTCGCGGTTTAAATAGTCGCCCGAGGGCATTTGCATCAACTGCCACGCCATACAAAAATTGGATGAAATCGCAGCGCACCCACGATCGGCCAAGGCCATGATTGGCGCCAGCGTCGGCATCCCTGCTCCTGCCAGCAAAATGAGATCTGGCTTAAGCGGCAATAATCGTTCGGCGGCCGCCAACACCGCGTCATTGCGCAGCGTGTAAATATTGTGAAACCCCCCAACTGCTTGCGGCGACTCAATCCCGACAAGCTCGACACCCGTGCGGGCCCAATACGCAGCGCTACGCTCGGTCAGCCATTGGGGATATGGGCTCACCAACCCAACGCGCTTGGCGCCCAGGGCCGTAAACGCTCGGCGAATTGACTGCCCCGCCGAGACAATCGGGTAACCGTAGCGTTGACTCATTTGCTCAAAATATGCATCTTCGGCTGAATGCTCGAAGTGGTAGGTTGAACCTGTAATCAAAAAACCAAGACCGGCTAATGGAGCATTTGAAAAACTCTCAATAAATTGATCGATGTTTGTCAAAAAATCGTCGAGCCGTTCGCGCATCTCAGGCTGCGGGCTCATCAGTCGCCCTGTCAGCAGCGCCAGGTCGGGGTCGAGCATGATCTGCACCTCAGGCTCGGCTGTTGTGTTTGCCTGAGGCACCAGTAAACCCAAAATTCCTTGCGCGCCGTATTCGACTTCGTTTTTCATTTTACGTCTTCGTCTTTTTAGTCTTGCATGCTAGCATCGGCATTGATCAGATGATCACCTGTAGGCAACCCGTTGCAACCGAGTATAAGTTTCCCAGCGTAAAAACATCATACTGGATCGGTCAGACCTTATGAAAGCCTCTCTATTTTTCAGTCAAGCGCTTCTGCTTGCTTTTACACTTTGTCTGGCTCCAATTGCAGGCGCTCAGGCTCAAGAGCAGCCTTGGCCAGTCAAACCGATACGCCTCATCAACCCCTTCGCTCCGGGCGGCTTTGGCGATGGCGTGGCCCGCCCCTTATGGGATCAGCTTGGGCAGGCGCTCGGCCAGCCGATCTTGGTCGAAAGCCAGGCTGGCGCCAATGGCGCTCTAGCCAGTTCAGTCGTCTCGCGTGCCGCACCCGATGGCCATACTTTGCTGCTCGCAAATCTCGGACCAATCGCCATCAATCCAGCCCTGCGTCCTCAAGCAGCCAGTGAACCGTTAAAAGAATTAGTCGCGATCACGCAAATCGTATCTGGCCCACTTGTCTTAGTGGTTCATGGAGATTTTCCTGCCAAAGATCTTCAGGCACTCATTGCGTACGCCAAAGCGAATTCAGGGAAACTCTCTTACGGGTCTGTCGGACACGGCAGCACAACACATCTCGCGGGCGAACTGTTGAATTTAAAAGCGGGTTTAGATCTACTGCAGATCCCCTACAAAGGGGCGGCCCCCGTCATCACTAATATTTTAGGCAAACAGATCGAAATGGGGTTTATTAATATTTCGATTGCTAAACCTCACCTCGATTCTGGGCAACTGCGAGCACTTGGCGTCACAACGCTTTCACGCGCCGCCATTTTTCCGAATTTGCCCGCCATCGCAGAACGCTTACCAGACTTTGAGGTCAATCCTTGGTGGGGCCTGATGGCACCCTACGGCACGCCGCAAACGGTGATTGATCGTATTGCTCTTGAGGCAGCAAAAATCTTAAAGAAGGTCGAAATCGCAGAACGTTTTCGACAAAATGGGCTAGAGCCAGAGGGCACGACTCCCATGATATTCGCTCAAAAAGTCGTTAGTGACACGGCCAAGTGGCGTCAACTGGTTCAGACCAATAATATCAAACCAGAATAGCGCTAGCGCTGGCCCCCTGGCTTAAATTGCGGAAACAGAACCTTAGTTGGCAACCCAACCAAGGCCATAAATTTTTCTAAATGCGGCTCCCAAATCGCTCGTCCGTCTTTGCTACCAAACAAACGATGAGAGTCTTGACCGAATTCGCCAAAGGCAACCAACTGGGCACGGGGATTCGCCTTGCTGTAGCGTGCAAACATTTCGGTGTACACCTCTTTAGTGAAATAACTGTCGTTGTCGCCATACAACCAAAGTGATGGTAGCGTTGTCTCTTGCGCGTAAGTCGCCGCGGCCTTCGCAAGATTCAAGCTCCAGCCGATGCAATTTTCTTGTCGCAAGCCGCCTGCGAAATTCACCAATCCCTTGACCGAGGGATCTGGCTTGGCGGCGCCATAGGCTAGCGTCGTCCAGCCACCATGCGATTGCCCCACGACTAAGGTTTGAGTGCGCTCAACGTAGCTCAGCGTATGCGCATAGGTAATCGTGGCTGCAACGTCTTCAGCCTGCACCAAGCCGTTCGATTCGATATTGCACCCACCCCCAACGTACCCGCCTGTTGATTTAGAAAAGCCCGTGCGCATCGGCACAAACACCACATAGCCACGCTCAATAAAATAACGCGCAGCCCAGCCTGGTGTGTAACGTGGTTGCAGGCCGGTGTGGCCAGCTGCCTTGCCGTGATTAATCACCACCAATGGAAAAGGCCCAGGGCCCGGCGGCTTGTACACGGTTGTCTCAAGCTCGAGGGTCCAAAGGGTCATTTTTTTGGGAATAAATATGACCTCGACCGGCAAGGCAATTTGTTGCGCCGTTGCCGGAAGCGCAAAAGCGGCAGTCACACAAAAGACCAGGCCTATTAGCGCACCCCGGAGCAATCGTCGAATGCCAAATTCGCTTCGCCTTGCCAAGCCTTCAATCGCAGACCATACCGTAGCTAAGGAATATCCCAAAACAACACCTCTTAACAGAAAACAGCGTGGCGACCGTGGTACAAATAGTTTCTGAACCTCGCCGAAGCATGCGCCGTTCAATCCTTGGGTTTTTCCAGCGGCAACGACACTAAGGTTCGCGATGAAGCCCAAACAGTACAACAATTGAACAAGGTCGACTACACATGTATCCCGCCCCACCCGTCAAAAAAACTGAAGTCTTTGCCCGTATTCCCGACAAATATCGTCGCCCCGGCCAAATTAGTGCCGAGCGCGTGGCGGCAGGCAAAAGTCACCCTCAAACCGATTGCTTCATTGAAGGCCCCGCCTTCGACAAAGCCGGCAATCTGTATTTGGTGGATATCGCCTTTGGTCGCGTGTTTAAAGTGAAGCCCTCTGGTGATATTGATGTGATTGCCGAATGGGATGGTGAGCCCAACGGTTTAAAAATTCATCAAGACGGTCGGATCTTTATTGCCGACCATAAGTGTGGTCTTTTACTGCTTGATCCAGAACGCGGTAGCGTATCAACCGTGGCACAACGCTATATGACCGAAAACTTCAAAGGCTTAAACGATCTGTACATTGCCCGCAATGGCGATATCTACTTTACCGATCAAGGCCAAAGTTCAATTCAAGATCCCAGCGGGCGCGTGTATCGTCGCGATGCCATCGGCCACACCGTTCGCTTGTTGGATAACGTGCCAAGTCCAAACGGCATCGTCATGAGTCCAAACGAAAAAACACTTTACGTGGCGGCAACACGCGGTAACTGTGTGTGGCGGGCAAACTTGCTGCCTGACGGCACAGGCTTGGTCCGGCCCGGAATTTTCGTACAAATGTCTGGCGCCTCTGGGCCAGACGGGATGGCCGTCGATCAAGCCGGCAACCTGGTTGTTGCACATGCAGGCGCGGGCATCGTGTGGGTCTTCTCGCCCTTAGGTCAGCCAATATGGCGTATCGATTCTTGCCAGCAAGGCCACACCACTAACGTCGCCTATGGCGGCCCACAAAATCGTCATCTGTACATCACCGAATCTGAAAGCGGTTGCGTCTTGATCACCGAGATGGAGATCGCGGGGCAACCGATGCACTCGCACCTTTGAACGCCTGCGCTCGCCAGCCAGAGGAACCATTCAAGTCACTTTGGCAAGAGATTTTCGTATACTGACAAAAATTTCACTTAGGAACACGTGGTCATGTCCCGTTATTTAGTTGCCTTAGTTCTTGCAGGTCTCACTTTTGCGACGCAAGCTCAGCCCATCAATGAGCGTTGGCTTGGCCGCTGGGAAGCAGACGCCACCACCTTCATCGTGACTGGACAGAACGTGATCTTCCAAGACAAGGTGTGCCGCTGGGTTGGCAAAGCACCGGCCGGTAACTTCGGTGGCTGCGTGGCTTTTTATGGTGGCGCGCTGAACAAGCAAAATCTGCTAGAGCGCTTTAAAGTGGCCGAGAATAATGTGGGGATACTCTCGTCCGAGCCAAAACGAATCGCCGAAGAAAAGAAGTGGTTGCAGCAGCTAAAACGTCAACTTGATGACATCAGCCCTGACAATTTTCGCTACGTAGCAATCCAGGATGCAGACTATCAGGGCTCGGGCGATTGTGGCAGTGTATTCATTATGGATAAAGCGGTTGCAATACGGATTGCTCAGTGTGATGCCATTGGTGCAGAATTAGCCATCATGCCAATGCAAAAATTACCAGCACCCGCAGCGGTCACCCAACTCAACGGCCGCTGGTTTAGTACGCAATGGAAGTATGGCTACGAACTCAAGGATGGTGTTGGCACCGCAACAGCCAGCAACAGTGCAAAGTTTAAAGTCGGTGACGAGATCATTTATCTCAAACCGGTTTCAAACAACAGTTTTGAAGGTGAACAGGTTTACCAAGACGGTAAATTTCACCCGATCAAAGTCAGCTTACTGCCCGATGGTCGTCTGCAATTCAGGGGTGAAAAGAATATCTCGTGGACGATGAGCCGACAGTAATCGCCCCCCAACCTGCCTGCGCTCGGCTAAGCCGAGCCGAGCGGGTGCTGCACAAGCGACCCGACCGAAGGGCTAGTGGGATTTGGTCGCCAGGCCTAACGCACGCCTTGTTAAGATGCGCCGCTTGACGCCCAGGTTACCTCGACCCTGCCTGTACCGCGGCGTCAATCAACTGACGTGCAATGCTGACTGGATCTGGAATAAGCGGTAAATCGTCACGCGAAAACCAGCCGGCGTCTTCGATTTCGTTTGGACAAGGAGTGATGTCACCACCTGCATAGTCGGCAAAATACGCCACCATCAGTGAATTGGGAAACGGCCATGACTGGCTGGTGAAGTAGCGCAAATTAGTGATTTCAAGGCCGACCTCTTCGCGGACTTCTCGTACTGCGCACTGCTCAAGGGTTTCGCCTGGTTCGACAAAACCGGCCAGTGCACTAAACATGCCAGGCTTGAAATGTGGGCTGCGCGCCAACAATAGATCATTGCCGCGCTCGATCAGTACCATCACTGCAGGTGAAATTCTTGGATACACCGACAAACGACAGGCTGGGCAATCCATTGCAAATTCAGTCTTTTTAGCAATAGTGGGTGTCCCGCAATGGCCACAAAACCGGTGATTTTTTTGCCAGTCAATCAACTGTGTCGCGCGCCCAGCTAAAGCAAACAATTCGGCACCCGCCAAGGCGTGCAAGCTACGCACGGGGCGCAGTTCACCCTCAATATGGGGGGGGATTTGGCTGACCTCGATCGTACGGCACGGAATGCCTTGCCAATGCCCAACCAACAACGCGTTTTCAGGGTTGCCAAAATCGGCGGCATAGCCCCTGGGGAACACATGTCCATCGCTCATGTCTTTCGCGGTCAACATCTGGTTGTCGCAACGAATTAGCCAGTAGCTCAACTCACTCATAGGGATCCCTGAAAAATAGTTTGTCTTTTTCTTATGGTGCAATGCCGTAATTGTATGCCTTTGGCAAACACCATCAAAACCGACCCTTAAAACCGCAACTAAATCATCTGCCTCTGACGCACAAAGTCACCCTGGCGCTTGACTACCTTGTTACGGCTCGCTTCACGACCTCACCTTCAGCCTGAGCGTCTGCGAGTGGTATTGCTGAAGTTCAACCCCTTATGACAGCTCGGGCGCCACAGTAGTCGGTTATTCTCCACCCTCACCTCTTTTTGGCAAGATTCCATGCAAACCGAAAGCTTTATCCCCGGCAAAGACGTCTCACTCGAATCCACCATCGCCACCATGCAGGCAAAACTTGCAGCGCGCGGCTTTCGGCTCGATGAATCGTCATGGCTCAATCCGGTTGAGGCGATCTGGTCGGTGCATGTCAAAGACCAAGACTGCCCCATGTTGTTTGCCAACGGCAAAGGCGCCACCATGCTGGCCGCCCGGGCCAGTGCGCTAGGTGAGTTTTTTGAACGCTTGGGTACCCATTATTTCTGGACTCACTTTCATTTAGGCGAAACCCGCGCCAACAAAAGTTTTGTGCACTACCCACAAGAGCGCTGGTTTGCCCTGACCGAAGACGGCGCCTGGCCTGCCGAGCTGCTCAACCCAACTTTGCAAGCGTTTTATAACCCCGACAGCGACATCGATAGCGAAGTGCTGGTCGATTTGAACTCGGGCAATGTCGATCGCGGCATTTGCGCCCTGCCCTACACGCGCCTCAGTGATGGCGCCTTAACTTGGTTTCCGGTCAATATCATCGGTAACCTGTACGTCAGCAACGGCATGGCCGCCGGCAACACGCCAAACGAAGCCCGTGCTCAGGCCTTATCCGAGATCTTTGAGCGCCACATCAAGTACCGCATCATCAGCGAAGGGCTATGCCTACCCGAGGTGCCTGAAGATGTGATTGCCCGTTACCCCGGCATCCAGGCTGGCATCAAGGGGCTGCGTGACGCCGGCTTTGGCATCTTAGTCAAAGACGCTTCGTTAGGTGGCAAATATCCTGTCATGAACGTCACCTTGATCCATCCAAAAGACCAAGGCGTGTTTGCAAGCTTCGGCGCACACCCGCGTTTTGAGATCGCGCTTGAACGCGCGCTGACTGAACTGCTACAAGGCCGTGCGCTAGAGGCGTTAGAAAATTTTCCTGAACCTGGCTTTGATATGGATGAGATCAATGCCGTGGCCAACCTTGAAATTCATTTTGTGGATTCAAGTGGCGTGATTTCGTGGGATTTTATGGGTGACGAGCCTGACTACGATTTTGTCGACTGGAACTTCAGCACCACCACCGAGCAAGACTATCAATGGCTGTGCGATGCCGTGCACGCAGAGGGCTTTGAACTTTACATTTCAGATTTTTCTGAACAAGGCGCCTACGCTTGCCGCATCTTGGTACCTGGCATGTCAGAGATCTACCCCGTGGGCGATCTTGACTGGGAAAACAACAGCATCGGCAATCAAATTCGCCCGCAGTTAGTCAGGCTGCATGACCTGACCGATGATGAGTGCTCAGAGCTACTCGCAGAGTTACAAACCTTAAATTTGAACGACGAGCGCCCCTTGTGGGAGATCTTGGGTTTAGCCACGCCCAACGGATCCACCTGGAAAGAGCTACGCATTGGTGAATTGAAAACCTTACTGGCACTTGCGGTCAACGATATCGACGCTGCGCTTGAAGGGTGCGACTGGATTCATCATTACAAGCAAATGAATCCGGCTCGGCGTTTGGTGTATCGCTGCATTGAAACGGTGCTGAACCTTGACGACGCTGAGCCTTATCTGCATTCATTAAGCTTGATGTTTGGCGCAGACACCTTACGTCAGGCGCAGGCACTCATTGCAGGTGACGAACGCTTTTTTGGCTTAGACACGTTGGGTGTTGATATGCAAGGTAGCCCCATGCATAGCAACTTGCTGGCTGCGTACGACAAATTATTTGTGGCCTAGCGCTGCGTCACGGACAAACGACCGCCCGCACGCAGCGGTGCCAAGATACCTTTGAGGCCATTATGGTCGATCTCTTGCATCAACTGCAGCAGGCGCCCGATCTCGCCCTCAGGAAACCCCTCGCGCGCAAACCAGTTCAAGTAGTTGCCAGGCAAATCGGCTAAAAGCTTACCTTGGTGCTTACCAAACGGCATTTTCCAGGTCACCAATTTTTCTAGATCTTGGGGCTGCATTCTTTGTCTATGTCACTCATTTTGCTAGATTTTGGGGCGGCGTTCGGTGTCTGCCCCTCTCATGTTGGTAGCGCCTTAGGCTGCACGAGCTGCCTAAATACCTCGAAAACTCAATATTGCATTATGCTTGAGCAGTTCCGATCTTGGATACTTTCATGACCAAAGCCACACTTCACCTCTCTATTCCAGTAAGCGACATCGCTGCGTCTGTGACGTTTTATCAAGACCTGTTAGGTTGTCGTGTCACCCGAGTCATCGCCGATCGCGCAGATATCGATTTTTATGGTCATCATCTTGTGGCTCAACTGTCACCGCTCGAGGCTTCGCACAAGTCGGTCAATATCGGCAAAAATCCGTATCCTTTAAGGCATTTTGGAGTGATCGTTGAAAGTGCGGCTTACCAGAAAATGCTAGCGGCCTTGCGTGCAGCCAACACGCCTTTCGCCATGGAGCCTGATCATATCTTTATCGGTACCCCACGCGAGCAACATGTGTTTTTGGTCTTAGACCCGTCAGGCAACGCCGTTGAAGTCAAAGGCATGGTCAAACCTGAGCAAGTGTTTTCTGAAGCTTAATTTTTCGCTACACCATTTCGCAATATTAATTAATCTGCAGGGTAGTACCCTGCGTGAAAAAAACGAACTTTCCAGAGGACACTCATGAAGAAGATATCGAACGGTTTGAAAAAAATCATTGCACCCGCAATTGCGGTACTCGGCCTGTTGGCGTTGTCGTCTGGCGCCCAAGCGCAATACCCGAACAAACCAATCAAAATGATCATCGGTTATACAGCAGGCGGCGCGGCCGACAAGCTGATTCGCCCCATCGCCGAACGCACATCCAAAATCATCGGCCAGCCGTTTATTATGGAATACCGCCCCGGTGCGGGCGCCTCGATCGCATTAGACATCACGTCCAAGGCTGACCCAGACGGGTATACCTTGCATATCACCGATTCAGGTCCCATGGTGATTTTGCCAAACATGCGCAAGCTTGCCTACGATCCACTCAAAGACTTTACCAATATCGCCATGATTGCGGGCGGCGGCACCGCCATTGTGGTGCGCCCGGATTCGGCAGCTAAAGATATTAAAGGCTTGATCGCGTTGGCCAAAAAAGATCCCTCAAAATGGAGCTATGGCACCTCGGGGATTGGCGGTGTCGGTCATTTAGCGGGCGAGCAATTGAACAAGCTTGAAAACCTCGGCATCACTCACGTACCCTACAAAGGCGGCAACCCAGCCGTGGTTGAAGTCTTAGGCGGGCACGTACCCTTTTTGTTCTCGTCGTTAGGTGCAGCGGCCACCCAGATCGAAGCCGGTACCCTCAAGGCGCTAGCGGTCACGTCTCTCAATCGTAGTGTCATGTTGCCCAATGTGCCAACCCTTGACGAGTCAGGTTACAAAGGCTTTGATGCTGCAATCTGGTTTAGCATCGTTGGCCCCAAAGGCCTGCCGGCCGAGGTGATGGCAAAACTCGTACCTGCATTTAACGAGGTGATGAAAGACCCAGCAGTGATTAAAGGCATTAACGTGGATGGCTATGACATGATGCCAATGACACCGGCTCAGATGGACGCTCTTGTGATCAAAGATCTTGCCAAGTGGGGTCGGGTCATTAAAGAGGCAAACGTTCGCGACGAGTAAGCCACAATTCAGTTGACAACGCTTCTGTCGCTCATTCTGCGGCAGAAGCACTCAACCGCTATGCCTCAGAGCTGTTCAATACCGGCAAGTCTCTTTGCGAGACTTCAGATCTGAGCTGTATCCAACAGGCCAGCTCACTTAAGCGCTTGCAGCATCTAACTGCGCAATGGCCTCTGTGTCTAATACCAACACCGCAGCCTGCGCCAATTCAGCCAATTGCTCAATCGTTGTTGCACTGGCAATCGGTGCCGCAAGCCCTGGGCGCCCTTTGAACCAGGCGATCGCCACTTGCACCGCCGTCGTACGGTAGCGGTCGGCCACAGCATCAAGTGCGGCCAAGACTTTCAAGCCCCTGGCGTCAAGATATTTGCCCGCCCCGCGCGCACCGCGTGGGCTTTTGCCGAGATCAGCCTCAGAGCGGTATTTGCCTGATAAAAAGCCCGAGGCCAACGCATAATAAGGAATAACGCCAACACCCTCGCCCGCACACAGTGGCAAGAGATCAGCTTCAATTGCGCGCTCAAGCAGGTTGTAATGTGGTTGCATGGTTTCATAGCGTGGTAAGCCGGTGCGTACACTAACTTCTAACGCTTGCTTGAAACGTGCGACCGAATAATTAGATGCACCAATTGCGCGAATTTTACCGGCCTTAATCAGTTTGTCATAGACCGCG
>Ga0222712_10002432_pt1 | contig 21317 bp, 18 predicted proteins | sample C33_657DmetaG_FD_165043 | JGI IMG/M metagenome (GOLD analysis project Ga0222712, IMG submission 165043) | Estuarine water microbial communities from San Francisco Bay, California, United States - C33_657D | ecosystem: Environmental > Aquatic > Marine > Unclassified | place: USA: California... | reverse complement strand
CCTATGAGTAATCTAGAAGGGCCAAATACCTCTAAGGCCACATCAATTACCTCTTTTACCTGATCTGGCGTCCAGTTTTTATCGCTAGCCTCAGTAACTAATCCCGATATTTTGGCAGAAACGTGATCTAAATCTTTAAATCCAGAAATCTGCTTTTTCCAGGTTGAAATATCCCCAGATTTAAGTGGAGCTTTGGCTAAATGATCTAAAACGATTCTTTGGTCATTGCAAGTTTGGCAAAAGGAAATAGCCGATTCGATTTGATGAGGATAGATTAATAAATCATAGCTCAAATCAAAACTAGCTAGTGCCTTAACCCCTCTAATGAAATCCTTACGCGCGAGAAAATTAGGATCTATTTCTCCTTGAATGATGTGCCGAAAGCCTTTTATTGCTTCGAATTGAGAGAAATAAGCTAAGCGATCTTCCATGTTTGAACTTTGGAGATCCACCCATCCTACTACACCTTGAATGAATTCATTTTGTTCAGCTAAGGCTAAAAGAAATAAGGTTTCTTCCTCAGATGAGTCTGCTTGAACGGCTACGCAACCTGTAAATCCATTCTCTCTAAAGAGACCTTCGCTGTAGGATGGATAATAATCTTTTCTGAGAACGGACATTTCAGGAGTAATCCAGGTGTCTCGTTCTTCGTTATAATTCCAAAAATGTTGATGCGAATCAATCATCCCTGATAGGCTACAGCGGTTTGTCTTTGTTCTCCTAAATCTTCCATTCCTAAGGTTACCACGTCTCCAGCTTGTAGATAGATCGGTGGATTAAAACCTAATCCTACTCCGTGTGGTGTCCCAGTACTGATGACATCACCCGGTAAAAGTGTCATAAATTGAGAGATATATGAGACGACTTGTGGAACATTAAAGATCAATTGGTTCGTATTACTTGTTTGAAAACGCTTCCCATTGACGTCTAACCACATTGAGAGTTGATGAACATCAGCAATCTCCTCTTTCGTCGCTAAGAATGGCCCTAAAGGCGCAAACGTATCACATCCTTTACCCTTTGACCAGTTTCCACCTCTTTCTAATTGGTATTCGCGTTCGGATAAATCGTTGTGTAAACAATATCCAGCCACAAAATCATAGGCGTCCGCTTCTGAAACATAAGAAGCTTTTTTGCCAATAACGATAGCTAATTCCACTTCCCAATCCGTTTTAGTCGAGTTTTTGGGAATGATAATATCATCATTTGGGCCCGATAAAGCGGTGGTACTTTTAAAGAAAAGAATAGGTTCTGTCGGGATAGCAGCTCCTGTTTCCTTCGCATGATCCGCATAATTTAATCCCACACAAACGATTTTGCTTGGTCTTGCTACGCAGGATCCTACTCTACCGGAGACTTTTGGGAAATCGGTTGCGTTCAAATTACTTATGGCAGCTAATCCCCCTTTTTCAAAAAAGGATTCATTGAAATCTGGAAAAATGGAGGATACATCATAGTATTTTCCATTTTCATAAATCGCCGGTTTTTCTTGGCCTACAGCTCCTATTCTAGCTAATTTCATTTTATAACTTTTTAATAACGTCCCACATCGTATCAGCTAGGAATTGATTTCCTGCTTCATTCAAATGAACTCGGTCTGTTGTCAAAATGCCAGACGCTTTGTTTTCGATATTATTTTTTGCCTCGTAATCCATGAATGCTTTACGAAGATCAATTAATTGTACGGAATTATCTTTCGCGATTTTTTTGATGATTTGGCTGTAAGCATTCAAGTCACCATCATTTTCATTCGTGTTGTCGAACTTCTCACCAATCACGGTAGGTGTGCAGATAACTACTTGAGCATTAGCTTTTTGTATCTTCTTGATTAAAGCATTGTAGAAGCGCTCAAACTTGTCAGCATCTGTTCCAGTACGTGATGTTGTCTTATGCCAAACGTCGTTAATTCCAATGTAGATTATCACTAGATTAGGATTCTTTGCGACTACATCGTCTTCGTGGCGGAGGTATAAATCATAGACTTTATTTCCACCGATTCCGGCTCCAATCAATTCATATTGAGAAGATAGACCTTGCGAGGCAATCATTTCAGTCATTTTGGTAATATACCCCGTCTTATTCACTCCAGCTTGAGTGATCGAATCTCCGAAGAAAATAATACGCTTAGGTCCATCCTTCTTAAAGGAGCTTAAAGAGGTTTCCAAAATCAATAAAAGGCAAATCAGTTGTTTTTTCATAGGTTTAGTTGTTTAGATAAATGAATCCACCGTCAATAGGATAATCACAACCTGTGATAAATGCGGCTTCATCGGAACATAAATATAAAGCTAAATGTGCAATTTCTTGTGGTTGTGCCATCCGACCTATCGGTTGAGTGGCTGATAATTTTGCGAACATCTCCTCTTGATTATCTGGGTAGTTTTTCGCGATAAAACCATCTACAAATGGCGTATGGACTCTTCCAGGTGAAATACAATTACATCGAATCCCTTGGTTAATATAATCTTTCGCTACAGATTGCGTCATCGATTTTATCGCCCCTTTTGTCATTGAATAGCCAAAACGATCTGGTATTCCCACCGATGCAGCCACCGATGCCATATTTAAAATCACTCCTGACTTTTGCTGAATCATGCCCGGAATAAAGGCATACATGCAATGATATGCCCCTTTTACATTCACATCAAAGATATTTTGGAAATCAGCTGGACTTGTTTTTTCCAAATTACCAATTTGGGGAATACCTGCATTATTCACTAAAATATCAATCGAACTTAATTCATTAGCAATAGCTTGAACTGATTCTACATTCGTAATATCCGCTAAATGTAACATAATATCAGCTGGCAAGGGCTCTGTAGGAGCTTTTAAGTCAATCACATGTACTTCTGCCCCTTGTGCTAAAAAGGTGAGCGCAATCGATTTTCCGATGCCAGAGCATCCGCCGGTGATGACGACTTTTTTGTGGGTTAGTTTGAACATAGGTCAGTATTCGGTAGTCAGTAATCAGTAATCGGTAATCAGTAGTCGGTAATCGGTAGTCCGAAGGATTAATATCTCTTCTCTATAATCTATACTCTATAATCTATACTCTATAATCTATACTCTATAATCTATACTCTATAATCTATAATTCACCATTTACCATTTACCATTTATAAAGATACCCCTCTTCTCCAGAACATAAAATCATCCTGTCCCAGATCCATGGCTTTCGTATTAATTTCTCCTGAGGCTAATTGAATAATGTATTCCAAAACTTCCTCTCCCATCTGCTCTACCGTTTTCTCTCCTGAAATGATAGGTCCACAGTTAATATCAATAATTTCAGGAAGCTTTTCAGCTAGCTTCGTGTTAGTTGATAACTTGACCATTGGACTGATTGGGTTTCCTGTAGGAGTTCCTAAACCAGTGGTAAATAATTGTATCGTAGCTCCAGCACCAGCCATTCCGGTGGTCGCTAAAACATCATTTCCTGGTGTACAAACTAGGTTTAAGCCTTTCTTTGTTACATATTGTCCATAACCTAACACGTCTTCAATTGGTGAAGAACCAGCCTTCTTAGCAGCTCCTGCTGATTTAATGGCATCCGTGATTAAGCCATCTTTAATATTGCCAGGCGAGGGATTCATGTCAAATCCTGCCCCAACCAAGGCAGCTCTGCGCGCATATTCGCGCATCAAGAAACCAAAATTATCTGCGATTTCTTTCGTGACTGCTCTGTTTTGTAATTCTTGCTCTACCCCACAAAGTTCTGGGAATTCAGCAATCATCACCGTTCCTCCTAGACCTACCACTAAATCAGCGGTATGTCCAATGGCTGGATTGGCTGAAATACCTGAGAATCCGTCTGAACCGCCACATTTAACACCTACGCGTAAGGCTGATAAAGGAGCTGGTTTACGTGTTTGTTTATTGATTTCAACCAGACCTTTGAATGTTTGAAGAATTACTTCATTCAACATATTTTCAACCCCACTTCCATTATCTTGTTGTTGCTCAAAAATGTAAAGTGGTTTAGAGAAATTCGGATCTTTTTCCATTAATTTCTCTTTAAATACTTCGATTTGAGAGTGTTGGCATCCAAGGCTTAGCACAGTGATACCTCCCACGTTCGGGTTTAAGCAATAGCCTGCTAATAAAGCACACAAGTTTAGAGAATCATCTTTGTTCTCCCCGCAGCCACTTTCATGTGTTAAGAATTTGATACCATCTACATTAGGGAATTGAGCTGATTTATGAACTAAAACGGATGCCGTTGATTCTGTATCAATTTCAAGTGGTTTTCCTTCGGCTAATTGAGCCCCTAATTGTTGTACTTTCTGAGTGAATGGATCTAGTTTTTGGAAGCCTAATCCATTTAGGAAGGCATTTTTTAATAGTTCAATGTTTCTGTTTTCACAGAATACCAAAGGAATAACTAACCAATAGTTTTGTGTACCTACTTGACCATCAGCTCTATGGTAGCCATTGAACGAACGGTTTTGGAATTTGGAAACATCAGGTGCTGTCCAATGATACTCCTCTTGCTTTCCTTTAAAATCAGTAGCAGCATGATGCAGATTAAACGTATGTATCAATCCTCCTTTAGGGATATCTTGGCTTGCAAGACCTACTAAAACACCATACATAGTTGCCTTTCCATCCTTGGCAATCGCCTCGGTTGTGAATTTGTGTTTAGCCGCAATATCATCTTGTAAGATAATTTGATTCCCCTGGTGGTTAATCACGGTACCTTTGGGTAGATCTTGGAGGGCTACTAATAAATTGTCTGTAGGGTTGATTTGTAAATACGTTTGACTCATGATGTTAGGCTAAATATGTTTTTGGCAAGTACCCATTTTGCGCCTTCTGGTGTTCCTGGGATTAATTTTTGATAATTTGACATTAAAGTTTCCCAGGCTTGCACCGCAGGATTAAGGGTATCCATTTCGCCTTTTTTGGCAAAACTGAATGATTCATTCGCTATAATCTCCATACAAAGTCGATTTTCAAATCGGAATATGTGCATCGACTTAATTCCAGAATCAAGGATACTCTTTTCAATTTCAATAGGAATTGACTCGTGGTATTTCTCATATTCCCGAATCAATTCAGGATCCTCTTGTAAATCAAGAAATAAGATAAATCGTTGCATTAGTCTCTAATTTCGAATCCTTTATAGGCATAATAAATGATGTAAGTAAAGCATAAAAGAGGAATGCTTAATGCTGCAATTGTACTTATTTTGAATAGAGAGGCTGTTAATGGAGGAACTAATGCGCCTCCTACAATTGACATGATGATTAAGGAAGAGGCTAATTTTGACCCATCTCCTAAGCCTTTGCAGGACAAGGCAAAAATGGTTGGGAACATAATGGATTGGAAAAAGTATACGGCAATTAAGGCAACTAAAGCGGCTAATCCACCGCCAAACATCGCGATTATAACAGATATCACCGAACCAATGGCATAGGCTCCTAGTACTTTATTAGAAGCTATTTTACCCATTAAATAGGTGCCCAGAAAACGACCTAATAGGAATAAGATGAAGGCAAAGGAAGCATGAAAACTAGCAATCTGCGTTGGACTCATTGATTCGCTAATTTGGTATATCTTCTCTACAATCCAAAGGTTATCATTCTTTGCTAAATCTAATTTCAAGTCTACAAAATTACCCCATAAGGAAACTTGTGCCCCTACATTTAGAAACTGGGCAATAATACCTAATACAAGATGTTTACGTTTTAATAAGCTGGCGATGGTAATCTTAGAATTGGATTCTTCTGAAGATTGTAATTCCGGCATTTTGGTAAACACAAATAATAAAGCTACCAAGGCCACCACAACTCCAATGATTAGGTAGGGCATTTGAACCGAAGCGGCTTGACTGACACGAATGGCTTCTGCTTCTGCTGCCGGCATTGCTTGAATCATTTCACGGGAATATTCTTTATCTGAAAAGATAAATAGACCTCCAATAATGGGCCCAAGGATGATACTCATCCCATTAAAAGATTGGGCTAAATTTAAACGGAAATCCCCTTTTTCAGGATCTCCCAGAACAGTTACATATAAATTTGCCGCTGTTTCAAGAAAGGCAATACCAGAGGCGATTAGGAAAAGTGCCGCTAGGAAAAAACCATAAATACGTACTTCGGCAGCTGGATAAAACAAGAAGGATCCCGCCGCATACAAGACTAATCCCATTAAGATACCTGCTTTATATCCCATCTTTTTCATGACGTACCCAGCAGGTAATGCCATCGCAAAATAGCCGAAATAGAAGGCCGTTTCTACGATATTGGCCTGCCAACGTTGTAAATCTAAGGCTGTTTGGAATTGCTTAACTAAGGAGCCATTTAGGCTATTAGCAAGTCCCCAAAGAAAGAATAAACTAGTAACTAAAATTAAAGGAATCGTGTAAGACGTCGATTCTGAATTCTTTAAGCTTGTTTTGTTGTCGTTTAGAGGTAATGCCATGTGTATTTATTTTATATAAAAGTCAAAAGACTGCTGAATTTACCGCCTTTTATTTAATTTTATTCCAAACCAAATTAACAGCATGAAAAAAATCATTGCCTCCCTCTTATTATTACTTTCCATTAGTCTTTCAGCTCAAATTAAGACACCGTCTGAATTCCTAGGTTATCCGATTGGAACCAAATTTACCTACCATCATCAGATTGTAGCCTATAGTCGTTATTTAGCTTCACAAAGCAATGGATTAGCACAATGGCAGGTATATGGCTATACCAGTGAGGGACGTGAGCAAGGCCAAATGGTCATTGCAAATTTACCTTCAGGTCTTACATTAGAGCAAGTTCAAAAAAATCATCAAAAGCGGATCGCCGGAGAATCGGCTGATCCTACCCTTCCGGTGATTATCAACTTATCGTTTAATGTACATGGTAACGAAGCCGCGGGAAGCGAGGCGGCATTAACTACCTTATATGCTTTGATTTCAAATCCCAACAAATTAATTTCGTACGTTATTTTAATTGATCCGTGCATTAATCCAGATGGCCGTGATGCCTATGTGACTCAATACAATCGTCGTAATTTCATTGCTGGAGGAAATCCGGATCCCAATGACCAAGAGCATTATGAGGGAATTACCTCCGGCCGTTATAACCATTTTTCGTTTGATTTGAATCGAGATTGGGTATGGCAGACACAAAAAGAAACGCAACAGCGTTTAATGTTCTTCCGCTCATGGCTTCCAATGTTGCATGCTGATTTTCATGAACAGAGTTTTCAACATTCGTATTATTTCCCTCCAGCAGCAAAACCCTATTTAAATTTTATTGCAAAGTCTACTAAAGATCTTCAGGAAAGTGTAGGTCGATCATTCTCTAAGCTTTTTGATGAAAAAAAATGGCCTTATTTTACATCCGAAGTCTATGATTTATTATATCCCGGCTATGGCGACACCTACCCTGTTCTTAATGGTGCACTAGGTATGACTTTAGAGCAAGGAGGTATAAGAGGAGGTTTAATTTCTGCCAAAAGTGACGGCGACACAATTTCTCTCGTAGAACGCGTAAAGCATCACTCAACTTTGGCTTTAAACTTAGTAGAATGGTCGCTAGCGAATGCAGATGCGTTGAAAGCGTCCTTTTATGGCGTGCACGATAAGTCAAGAACGAATCCGACGAATCAATTTGCGTATTATTTTGTATCAGAAAAAGAATTAGAAAAAGGTAAAGAGTTTATCCAGATTTTAGTAAAAAATAATATTAAGTTTTCAAATTCAGAGGTGATTAAATCGGTGCAAGCTTATGATTATCAAACTATGAATCAAGCTCAATTAAAAGTGGCTATGAAAGGTATGCTAATAGCTGCAAAACAGCCTTCTGCTCCTTTGATTCAAGCATTATTAGACCCAACCATTGAATTGGAAGATTCGTTAACCTATGATATTACCGCTTGGAATTTATTCCAGTTGAATGGATTGAAGGCATATGGCGTTAATGAAAATGTATTTGGAAATACTAAGTCAAATTCGGAAAATAATGTAAATGAGCCATCTACGAAAAGTGTCGCATATCGATTCTCCATAAATGATTTCAAAGGAGGTCAAGAAGTTATTCGGTTTGGAAGTGATTTAGGGGCACTTATTTCGTATAATGATGCTTCTACTAATTCACCTTTTGTTACGATGATTTGTACTAAGTTATCAGAGGAGACAAAAAGTAAGTTGATAAATTTTGCCAAGCAAAAGCATATTCAACTTCAATCCATCGAGTCATTTAAATCAGAACAAAACTTTGACCTCGGTTCCACCCACTACAAATCTGTATTCGTACCTAAAATAGCTGTAGTAGTAGACCTAGCAAACGATGTAAATCAACAAGGAGAATTGGCCTATTTTCTAACTCAGAAATATGGTTTTAAGCCATCCTTTATTCCATCAACGCAATTGTTCCGCTCTAATTTGTTTAACTACACGCATATCATTATTCCAGATGGTAAGCATTCTCCTCTATCTAATACGAATTCAATTCTTTTACAAGATTGGGTGAAAAAAGGGGGTAAATTGATTTTGTTTGAAGGTGCGCGCAAGATTTTAGAGGATAAAGATTTAGTGGTTAAAGAAGATACGGCGCGACACACCTCTACTTATGCGATGCGCGAACGGGCAGAATTGTCTAACACGACATCGGGTAATTTATTGCAAGTGGAAGTGGAAAAGACACATCCTTTGGCCTTTAGAATCAATGAATCATCGATGTATATCTTAAATCAGGTAAGTGATTTTGTAAAGCTTCCTAAAGATTTTACTCCGGTACTTAAAACAGGGTCAAAGCCTAATATCATGGGTTTTGTAGGGGCTAATAAGAAATCTCAATTAGCTAATTCACTCCTATTAGGGGTGAAAGAAGTGGATAAAGGAAAAATCATCTGGTTCGGATTTAATCCTTTATTCCGTGCGATTCCGAATCAGGGTCAAACTATTTTTGAAAACTGCTTTTTATATTCTGAATACTAATGAAGAAATCCCTCCTATTTTTATCGCTATTAAGTATATCGGTTTATGCTCAAAAAATTAAGCCGGTCTACCCTATTCCTTCTGCTAAGCAATTAGCTTGGTCTGAGTTAGAATACTATGGATTCATACATTTCAATATGAATACCTTTACCAATGTGGAATGGGGAGAAGGAAAAGAGAGTCCCACGTCCTTTAATCCGACAGCATTGGATTGTAATCAGTGGGCAAGGATTGCGAAGAAGGCGGGAATGAAGGGATTGATTTTAACGGCTAAGCACCATGATGGTTTTGCCTTATATCCCTCTAAATATACGTCTCATTCGGTGGCGAAGTCTCCTTGGAAAAATGGTAAAGGCGATGTGGTGAAGGAATTGTCAGTGGCTTGTAAAAAATACGGTTTGAAGCTAGGCATCTATTTATCCCCTTGGGATCGTTTCCATCCTGCCTATGGAACGGACGAGTATAATCAGGTGTATGCCAAAATGCAGGAGGAATTACTCACTCAATACGGTCCTATTTTCGAGTTTTGGTATGATGGAGCCAACGGAGAAGGTCCTAACGGAAAAAAACAAGTGTACGATTGGCCACTATTTCATTCCATGGTGAATAAATACCAGCCAAATGCAGTTCAATTTTCTGATGCGGGACCTGATATTCGTTGGGTAGGTAACGAACGTGGTTACGCCTATGATACGATATGGAGTCCTATCTTACGGGATAAGATTTATCCTGGTTGTCCAGACTTCGATAATTACAGAAATGGTCAAGAAAATGGCACGCATTGGGTTTCTCCTGAAGTAGATGTGTCGATTCGTCCAGGTTGGTATTACCATCCGGATCAAGACGATAAAGTAAAATCTCCTGATTCCTTATTGAAGATTTATGCGGCCTCTGTCGGACGCAATGCGAATTTATTGTTAAACATTCCGGTGGATACCCGTGGTTTGATTCATGAGAATGATTCAGCTGCTTTGATGGGCTTTGCTCAATTACGTGCGAAGTCTTTAGTGAATCATTTGAAAGGAAAGACAGGACCCTTGTTTGATGGTAATAAATCCACCTATTGGATGGCCACTGAAAAGAACAATCAAATCAACGTTACCTTGAATACGGCTGAAAAGATCAACACATTGATGCTTCAAGAACCCATTGCTCTAGGACAACGAGTTCGTTCTTTTGAAGTAGAATTAGAAGATGAAGCTGGAAATAAGGAGGTCATTAAAGTAGGAACCATCGGCCATAAACGAATGATTACCTTCAAAGAGCGGAAACTAAAAAGCTTCCAAATTAGATTTACCGGTTCCAGAGGACCCGTGTTAATTTCTAATTTAGAAGCTTATCGGTTTATTTCAACACGTAACGAACCGCTTTTCCAGTAAAGGTAAAGCCATTCGCAGTTTGAGTGCTGTAAACTGAATATTTGACGTCAATAAGTGCGGTAGCACCTAATTCTTTGGCCTTTTCTACCATTTGACGTAAGATTTCCTGTTTTTTGTCTTGGTGATTCCCACGGTAAAGCATCTTTCCATTTTGGGTTTGCTTATCCTCTAAAGGAACCTCGCCAGACATTTTTATCGTCTCGATGTCCTCATAGCTTTGCTTCGGGTGTTCATTAAAATACAATACATCAATATCGTATTTTACCGGAACCTCGAAACCTAAGCCATCATGACGCTCAACTCCCCCATTTTTGAAATCATTCGAATAATAGGTAGTAGGCTGTACGTGTTTCGAACAACTGACCACTCCTACTATAAGAAGAAGCTTACATGCTTTCTGAATCATAGATCAATACTTTATCCCAAAGGTGGGCACAGTTTTTAATGAATTCTAAGTGAATGGGTGCAGTTTGGTAATAATCATGCCCTTTCTCCTCCTCAAACGTAGTCAATAAACAGTAGTCATACGAACGATCGATAACGGGACGATCCGTTTTAGCCGGTTTACCCACACTAAACACATCCACCGTCTCCACGTCCGCTAAGGACTGAACACCTGCTTCGAATAAGGCGATATCTTCTTGACTTAAGCCTTTTTTTAACCAAAAATTAACAATGTGTACAAACATATTCTATTTATTTAATCCTTCTTGTGAACTGATTTGAGCTAATTTATTTCCTAATTCTTTCGATGCACTTGCTAATGGCATGCGCACCTGAGCCCCAAACAAGCCTTGGTTCTCTAATAATTTCTTCACCCCTACAGGATTGCCTTCTTCATATAAGAATGGGTCAATCGTCAAGAATTTTCCTAATTCTTTTGAAGCTGATTTGAAGTCACCCGCTAACGCGTGGTGAATCATCGTTGTAAATTGCTGAGGGAAAGCATTGGCAATCACTGACATCACCCCTACGCCACCGATGGAAATAATGGGCACCGCTTGTACATCATCACCAGAGATTAATAAAAAGTCTTCTGGCTTGTGGTAAACGATTTCCATACATTGTTCGATGATGCAAGACGCCTCTTTAATACCAATGATATTTTTGTGTTCCGCTAATTTCAAAACCGTCTCAGCGGACATATTAATTCCCGTTCTTCCTGGGATATTGTACATGATCACTGGAACTGGGCATGCATCAGCGATGGCTTCGTAATGAGCAATCACTCCTCTAGCACTTGGTTTATTGTAGTAAGGGCAAACGGATAAAATTGCATCAATCCCTTCAAACGAAGTGTTTTTAATTTGAGCTAGTAACGATTCTGTATTGTTTCCGCCTAAACCGTAAACGATCGGGAGATTCTTTACATTGGCTTCTTGGATGGTTGAAACGATTTGTTTCTTTTCATCTGAAGTGGTGGTGGCAGATTCTCCAGTAGTTCCTTGAACGACTAAATAATCCACTCCTCCTGTGGTCACGTGTTGAATTAATTTCTTCAGTCCCTCCCAATTGATCGAACGATCTTCGTTCATCGGTGTAACTAAAGCTGGCGCAACGCCGTGAAATTTAGGTAATGATTGCATAATCTAAGAAAGGAGGGCTATAAACTCGTCCTCCGAAATAATTGGTATGGATAATGAATTGGCTTTTTCCAATTTAGCTGGACCCATATTTTCCCCAGCTACGAGGTAATCTAATTTTGCAGAAATACTGGAAACGACTTTGCCGCCGTTAGCGATGATTTTTGCTTTTAACTCATCTCGGTCGAAATGGGTAAATACTCCCGAAATTACAAAACTTTTGCCTTCTAGTGCGGTCGTTTCTAAAACTATTTCGCTTATTTCTTCAGAAAATTGTACGCCTGCCATTTTCAAACGCTCGATAATAACTTGGTTTTCGGAGTTTTCAAAAAACGAAAGAACACTGACAGCAATGCGCTCCCCTATTTCAGGAACAGCAATTAATTCTTCTAAATTCGCTTGAATTAGGTTTTCTAACGAGTGGAATTGTAGGACTAACTTCTCGGCGATGGTGGCCCCTACGTGTCTAATGCCTAAGCCGAAAAGTACTTGTCTAAATGGAATAGACTTTGATTTTTCGATACTAGCTAAAATGTTTTGGATCGACTTGGTTTGAAAACCGTCTAGTCCAATGAACTTCTCCGCACTTAAATCATATAAATCAGCCACATTTCTGACAATACCTTTTTCAAATAACAAATCCACAGTCTCGGTACCAATATTCTCAATATTCAATGCCTTACGAGCAATGAAATGTTCAATCTTTCCTTTAATTTGTGGTGGGCAGCCTGTGTCGTTTGGACAATAGTGGTTTGCTTCTCCTTCTAAGCGTATTAATTCGGTATCGCATGAAGGGCACGTGTGCGGGAAGATAAAAGAAGAACCTTCCTTTCTAGCCGAAGTGTCTACACCGGTTATTTTAGGGATGATTTCTCCCCCTTTTTCAATAAAAACGGTATCTCCTTCGCGCAAATCTAAACGTTCCATTTCATTCGCATTGTGAATAGATGCACGTTTAATCACTGTTCCTGCCAGATAAACAGGTTCTAAATTGGCTACAGGGGTAACATTACCTGTTCGTCCCACTTGGTATGAAACGGAGTTGATACGTGTGCGGGCTATTTCAGATGGATATTTGAAGGCGATGGCCCAGCGAGGAGATTTGGCCGTAAAACCTAAACGTTCCTGCTGCCCAAAATCATTTACCTTAATAACAATCCCATCCGTATTCAAGGGAAGATCATTTCTTTTATCTGCCCAATCTTCAATATAGGTAAGTACCTCATCGATAGAAGCGCAAACGCGGTAGGTAGGCGAAACGCTAAATCCTACTGATTTCAAATGCTCTAAGGCTTCAGAATGGCTATTAAAAGGATTTTCATTGCCTAAATAAGAATAGATAAAGCATTCCATATTCCGTCGGGCAACCTCTGCCGAATCCTGCATTTTAAAGGTTCCTGAAGCTGCATTACGTGGATTAGCTAAGGGTTGATCCCCTTTCGCTACCTTCTCTGCATTGATGCGATCGAAGGAAGTGATAGGCATATATCCTTCGCCCCTAATTTCATAGGTCGCCGGTAAAAGAGTCGAATTAACCCGAGTAGGCAAACTTTTAATGGTCTTCACATTAGCGGTGATGTCATCGCCTCTTGTTCCATCCCCTCTTGTTACACCTTTTTGCAAGACGCCATTTGTATACCAAAACGACAAGGCAACCCCATCAAATTTCAATTCACATACGTATTCAAAGGACTCTCCATCTAAACCCTTTTTTACCCGCTCATCAAAATCCCTTAAATCACTTTCATTGTAGGTATTTCCTAAAGAAAGCATAGGGAATTGGTGTGTAACGGATTTGAATTCTTTTGTGATGGTACCTCCTACTTTTTGTGTGGGGCTATCAGAGCGAGCGAAAAGTGGATTCTCCGTCTCTAATTTGATTAATTCAGCTAATAATTGATCGAAAGCCTGATCCGAAATTAGACTTTCATTTCTCTGATAATAGGCCTCATTGTAAAGATTGATCTTCTCAATGAGTTCATTCATTCGCTGATTAATATCCATAATCGAAATTAAAACTTAATTCATTTGGAATCAAGCGGGAAACAAGGTTTGGGAATATTTTATACCTTTGTCTTATGAGAAATTTGATCATTGCCCCCTCGGTTTTAGCGTGTGATTTTTTGAACATAGGTTCAGAGGTACAAATGTTAAATGAATCCGCTGCAGAATGGATTCATATTGATGTGATGGATGGGGTTTTTGTTCCTAATATCTCTTTCGGTTTTCCCGTACTAGAGGCAATTAATAAGATAGCAACGAAGGTTTTAGATGTTCATTTGATGATCGAAAAGCCGGAGCAATATATTACGACTTTTGCCAAAGCAGGAGCTAAAGTCATCACCGTTCACTACGAAGCTTGTCCTCACGTTCACCGTACGATTCAGCAAATTAAAGATACTGGTTGTTTAGCAGGTGTAGCCATCAATCCTGGTACACCAGTTGAAGTGTATCAAGACATTATTGCGGATTTGGATTTGGCCTTAATTATGTCGGTTAATCCGGGTTTTGGAGGGCAAAAGTTCATTCCTAATGCCATAAACAAAACAAAACGTTTAGCTGAGATGGCGGCGAAAGCTGGAAATACTACCTTAAAGATTGAAATTGATGGGGGCGTAACTATGGCAAATGCGGCTGATTTATACCAGGCTGGTGCGGATGTTTTAGTGGCTGGTAGCTTTGTGTTCTCCTCGAAAGATCCCAAGGCTACGATTGCAGAATTAGTTTCCGTAGCTAAGTAATGGAATGGGCATAAGAATCTTCATCTTGTTGATTTTTATCTCGCTCCCCTCTTTGGCTCAAAAAGTCAAGTGGGCATCCCAAATTATTTCTGTTTCTAGTGAATACAAAGATCCCTTATTAGGTAGGGAATATCGAGCTTTGCATGCCCTCGGGCGCCCTAGTAAGTTTCCGAAGATGTCTTCGACGCCTAGTGCTTGGCAATCTATGACTCCTGATAGCCCGGATGGGGAATATCTATTAGTTGGTTTTGATACGACGATGGCAGTAAAACAAGTGGCCATTTTTGAAAATTCTGGTGCGGGGAGTATTATTTCCGTGGATGGTTTGGACCAAAACAATAAGATTTATCCACTTAGAACCTTTGCTCCTGGTTACGCATTGTCTTCTTCACAAGTAACGTACATTCGGCTACCTTCAAAGACATCATTTAAGTTAAAAGGAATCAAGATTTCCTTTAATTCACTTCGAGTGAAAGGGTATTCACAAATTGATGCCATCGGTATTTCTGATAGTGATGAACCTATCGAAAACTCCTTAAAACTAAATTCAGATGCGAATGCATTTCAAGCTCGGGAGAATTTAGGTAACGCCATCAATTCAAAGTTTAATGAAATCTGTCCTGTAGTCAGTCCTGATGGCCAAAAACTCTATTTTACACGGTGGAAACACCCCGATAATTTAGGGGCAAACAAGAATCAAGATATTTGGGTGTCTAATTGGCAACCTGATCGCACCTGGTCCAAGGCCACGCTTTACCCCGCTCCCATAAATAATGACGAGAATAATGCCGTTTGTGGAATTACCCCGAATGGCAAAACCTTGCTATTAAATAATGTATACGGGAAAGATGGTACGATGGAAAAGGGTGTCTCATTTTCTTTCTTGTTGAGGACTGGGGAATGGAGTTTCCCAAAAGCCCTAAAGATTCTCAACTTCAAGAATAAATCTGAATTCTCAGAATATACCTTAGCTCCTAACGGTAAGGTATTAGTAATGACCACGGAAACGAAGGATACCTATGGGGGGAAAGATATTTATGTTTCTTTCTTGAATGCGGATGACTCTTGGTCCGAGCCTAAGAATGTAGGCCCAGTAGTGAATACAGGCGAAGCAGAATCTACTCCTTTTATTGCTCCAGATGGCGTTACGATGTATTTCTCTTCCAGTGGTCATGTGGGTTATGGGAATAATGACATCTTTTTATCACGTCGATTAGACGATACTTGGCAAAATTGGTCAGTACCTGAAAACTTAGGCCCTATCGTTAATACGCCTCAGTGGGATGGCTATTTCTCTGTTTCGGCTAAGGGTGATTATGCCTATTTTAGTTCTACTGAAAACTCGATTGGAGCAGAAGATATTTACCGCATTAAAATACCGGAGAAAGCTAGACCTTTAACGTTGATACAATTGACAGGTCAAGTAATTAATCAAAAAACAAAGGAGCCAATGGCAGCTCGATTATTGATTAAGTCGAAGTTTAATCCATCAGACACGCTTTCAATTGACTATGACCCGTATGTAGGTGATTATAGTTTTATGTGGCCCGCAAAAAAAGCCTTCACTGTTCAGATTAAGAAGGCAGGTTATTTCTCCAAAGTGGAGCATTTTGATTTCACTTCAGAGAAGAATTTTTTACTCGTGAATCGAAATTTCTTCTTACAAACGGTCGAAAAGAACAAGGCATATGCTTTAGCTAACATCAGTTTTGATCAAGGGAAAGCCGATTTAAAGCCAGGCTTTGAGGCAGAATTAGAGAAGGTGATTGCTATCTTGTCTGATAATTCGCAATACACGCTTTTGTTAGAGGGACATACCGATAATCAGGGTGATTGGAATGATAATTTGAAGCTGTCCTTAGAACGTGTCGAGAATGTGAAAGCCTACCTGGTTTCTAAAGGGGTAGACGCTAATCGTATAGAAACGAAGGGATGGGGCGGTTCTAGGCCCTTGGCAAATAACTTCGTAGAAGAAACGAGGAAGAACAACCGGAGGGTAGAATTCACGATAAAAACCGTGGAATAAAAAAAGAGGGAATTGCTCCCCTCCTTTTTAAACTCAACCTAAAACTAATTTTTATAGTAGGACGATCAAACTCTTGATGATCGCCGTTAGACGGATTGCATCTAATATTCTCGCTTCTGTCGCTCCGTGATTCTTCACTGATTGCTCATGGGAAGTTACACACATCTCACAACCATTGATGGCTGAAACTGTTAAGCTAGCTAATTCAAAGAATTCTTTTCCTAGGACTGGATTCATCATGATAGACATGCGAATTCCAGCTGGAGCCGTATTGTAGTATTCTTTATCTACCATATGCTTAAAGCGGTAGAAGATATTGTTTGCATTTAATAAAGAAACCAAGGCATGGATTTCGTTGATTTCCGCATCTGTAGCCCCTTTTGAAAGTGCTAGTTCAGTTAGGGAGTCAATGGTTCTTGTGTGCTTTTGGTTTACGGATACGGCCAAAGCTAATAAAATAGCCTCTTTCTCCGTTAATGTTTGAGCGCGCAAAGCGTTCGAAACATTGATTTTTAGATCTTTGATGTAGCGGTGATCCGCAGCATCTAAGGTATCTAAAAGGGCGAACGATTCTGTAGCAGGGATATTGATCTCTGCTAATAAGTTGTCTTTAGTTTCACTCATGGTGGATGAATTTAATAGCCCCAGGGAATCCTGGGGCTAAAAGATAATTATAAAGTTGCGTCGCCAGCTTTCCAGTTACATGGGCAAAGCTCGTCAGTTTGTAAAGCATCTAATACACGTAACACTTCGTCTACGTTACGTCCTACTGAAAGGTCGTTTGCAGATACCCAACGTACGATACCGTCTTGGTCAGCGATATAAGTAACACGGTATGCTACTTTCTCCCCTTCCGTTAAAATACCTAATTCTTCAGCTAAGCTCTTAGAAGTATCCGCTAACATAGGGAATTTCAATCCACGTAAATCGTCGTGATCTCTTCTCCAAGCCGCGTGAACGAATTCTGAATCAGTAGAAGCACCAATTAAAACCGCATCGCGATCAGAGAAATCTCCAGCACGACGGTTAAATTCAGCGATTTCTGTAGGGCAAACAAAAGTGAAATCTTTTGGCCACCAGAACATCACTAACCACTTACCGTCTTTCTTGTGATCTTCTGAAGTAATCGTTGCAAATTCTTTTCCTTGTTCTAAAGAAACAACTGCAGTTTTTGAAAATGAAGGAAATTGACTTCCTAATCCTAACATGTGATTTGCCATCTGTATTTGTTGGTTTATTGTTCTATTTAAATTGTAGTGCAAATATCCTCCTAATTTATGTATTAGTCAAATCTATATTTTCTATATTTGTATAGTTTTTATTTATAGTATGACCATTACGCAATTAGAGTACATCGTAGCGCTCGCTGACTTTCAAAGTTTTTCTAAGGCCGCTGATTTTTGCTGTGTTTCACAACCTAGTTTAAGTATGCAAGTACAAAAGCTAGAGGATGAATTAAATATGACCTTGTTTGACCGCAAGGCGAAACCTTTAGTTCCTACCTTAGAGGCGAGAGATATCATTAACAAGGCAAGAGCTATTTTAAGTGAAAGCAAGTCGATCCTCTCTTTGTCCAAGGGTTGGTCAAATCAAGTGAATGGAAGCGTTTCTATTGGTGTTATTCCCACGATTGCTCCCTATTTAATGCCCAAGTTTTTAGCCGATTTTCAATTGAAATATCCGGACTTGAGTATTCAGATTGCGGAAACCACCACAGCTAACATCAAGAAAGGGATTAAGGAAGGCAAAATTGATATCGGAATTCTAGTTACACCCTTAAATGATTCGCTAGTTGAAATACCGCTCTATTATGAGGAGTTATTTCTGTATTCGAATGTTTGGGAGGAAGATGGTTCTAAATTAAAGTCAACTTTAGATCCAGCTAAATTATGGCTTTTAGAAGAGGGGCATTGCCTTTCTAGTCAAGTAAATTCGATCTGTAATTTGCCCACAGGACCTTTAATTGGGACCAAGATGACCTACCAGACGGGAAGTATGGAGACGATAGTGCGCTTAGCTGATCAGGGATTTGGCCAAACAATCATTCCTCAAATGTTCGTGGATTACCTAGATCCTAAATTGAAAGAGAAAGTGTATACTTTACCTGAACCCAAACCCGTTCGAGAAGTAGCGCTTGTACACGCACCGTCTTATTCTAGAAAGGCCATTGTAAAGGCATTAGAGGTCGAAATCCTCGCACATATTCCAGATTCATGGAAACAGGCGGCAGAACGAAATATTATCCCCATATAGCCTTTGCCTTAGGGCTGAGCAATAAGGGTCTTAAGAAGACTAAACTTGCGCCAAAAACAAAAGTAAGAACCAATATACTGATGCGCATATTGCCTGTTAATTGTATAATTAGGCCAAACATAAACGTCCCTATCACCGTGGACATCCGGTCGCAAACATCATAGAAGCTGAAATAGGAGGCGGTATCCTTCTCCCCTTTTGGGCATAATTTAGCATAAGTGGCTCTACTATTCGATTGAATTCCACCCATCACAAAACCGATGGCAGTAGCTAATAAATAGAAATTGAATTGTGTCGTAACCGTGTAGGCATAGGCGCAAACGATTATCCACACGAGGACAATAAAACCAAGCGCTTTAATATTCCCTACCCAACCAGATAATCTGGCGCAGAAATAAGCCCCAGGGATGGCCACTAATTGAATTAATAAAATCGTGATGATCAAGGCATCCTCCGGTAAATGTAATTCCTGGCTTCCGAATAAGGCACCTAAATACATCACCGTTTGAGCTCCCATATTGAATAGGAAGAAACTTAAGAGGAAATTTTTGATTTCAACGTTCGCCGTAACTTCTTTAAAAACCTTACTTAATTCTTTAAAGCCTCCAAGCCACCATTGATTGGTGTCTTTTTCTTTCATTTTAGAATCGGGTAAATAATGCAAAGGTATTTGTGCAAAAATTAACCACCATAAACCGACGGTTAAGAAGGAAACTCGTGCAGCCATTTCACCACCTATACCGCCATACCATTCTGGTTTTAACAGCATGGTTAGGTTTTGGACTAATAATAAGACTGAACCAATGTATCCTAGGGTAAAACCTTTCGCACTAAGGCGATCAAAACGGTCTGGGGTGGCGATTTCGGGCAAAAAGCTATTGTAAAAGACCATACTTCCTCCCCAGCCAATGATTGAAAACAAGAATCCGAGTGTACCGATATAATAATGTCCTTTGCTGAAGAAAAACAAGGCGATGCAGCTAAGTGATCCTAGGTAGCAGAAGAAACGCATAAAGCTCTTCTTTGAACCTGTATAATCTGCAATTCCAGAGAGGAATGGCATTAAAATAGTTAGAGTTAAAAAGGCAAGTGAGATCGAATAAGAGAAAACAACCGTGTTGCTTAACTCAAAACCCAGTATATTAATGATTCCCGGTGTATCACTTCCCAAAGTGACAGCCGCGTTTGGAAAATAAATGGGAAAAATGGCTGAAGTAATCGTTAAAGAATGAACTGAATTTGCCCAGTCGTAAAAGGCCCAGGCATTCAAAGTTTTCGGATTATTCAGCTTTAATTCCATTAAAATAGGCCTAACTGCTCCCCAGTTGGTGGATTTTTGATTTCAAATGGTATTTCTTCCTTCTCCTCTTTCGGTTCTTCTTTTTCTGCAGGGAAATTAACGACAAATTCAGGTTCGTCGTTAGTCACGTTTACCTCCTCTGCGACTTGCTCCTCCAAAGTTTCTATTTCGACTTCTGCTTGTGCTTCTGCATCATCAGTATCTGCTTCTGCCTCGATTGGTGTCGTTTTTTCGCTAACTGGAGCCTCTTCTTCCGTTTCTAAGAAAGTTAGGTCTACTAGTTTCGGATAATTCAACTTACTACCTAATGCCTTCCATCCACGAACTTCAGCTAAGTCATCGATTGGGATAATTTCAAGTTCGTTCGTCTTGCCATCTGGTTTGTGCTTAATCTGCACATTAGGGGCATAATTATCGGTTACAGCAATGAGTTTACTGGCTTTGTGATCTGAGATGAACAAGAATTTTTTGTCTAACGAAGTCGTTTCTAAATGGAAACGCTTGATCAAGTGTGTTTTATTCGATCCGTCGAAATAGGCAGCAGAAATAATCGCCTGAGGCTCAAATTTCTTCAGATACATGATTTCCTCTGCTGGATAGCGATTCGTTAATTCGAAATTTGTCAATTCGTAATTGCCAGAAGAGTAGATGGCTAAAATGCTATCATTTGGCTCGAAATTACCAATATGATCTCCATGTCCATCGCGATTCAAACGACCGATAGTCGGATCATACCAAATATCAACTCCACCTAAGGTCGAAACACCCGCAGATTTCATCGTAATCTTGCGTACTGGATATTTAGTCAGCATGTTACCTAAGGACTCGCGTCCTTTGATAGCTAATTTCGCGAAGTCATAGTCAAATTGCTTGATTTTAGCGGTGCAATTAGCTGTTAAGCTGATTTGGATTACCTCCGCTTCTCCATTCTCATTGGCAGTGAAATAGGTGATCTTTGATTTTGCGTTATCGCTACTTACTTTGTATTCGCGATCTCTCGTTACGGACGTAACTTTGAAACGTTTCACATACGAAGTACCTGATTTACCATCTAGGTAGACTAAATTGTAGACTTTGCGGTCATCGTTCTTTTTAAATACTGA
>Ga0222712_10002431_pt1 | contig 21318 bp, 23 predicted proteins | sample C33_657DmetaG_FD_165043 | JGI IMG/M metagenome (GOLD analysis project Ga0222712, IMG submission 165043) | Estuarine water microbial communities from San Francisco Bay, California, United States - C33_657D | ecosystem: Environmental > Aquatic > Marine > Unclassified | place: USA: California... | reverse complement strand
GGATGATGATCCTGAGCTCGCACATAAACATGGAGTTGCAGCGGCACATCACGCGGGTCGCTTAGCGGTGGTTAGAGAGAGCGCAGGTTACGCGGCGTATAGAGCAGGACATTACGAGATCGCGTTGAAGGAGCTACGTGCTGCACATCGAATCTCTGGTGATGTTTCTGCTTGGCCCGTTATGGCAGATTGCGAACGAGGCCTCGGAAACCCTTTAAAAGCGCTGACTTTGGCTGGTTCACCAGAGGTTAAGAGATTAGCGAAACCTCAAGAGATTGAGATGAGAATTGTCGCCTCCGGTGCAAGGCGCGATCTTGGAGAGTTAGATGCCGCTGTTATTACCCTTACTTGTAAGGAGCTAAAAGAGCAGAGTGAGGAGTGGGCGGTGCGTCTTCGTTACGCATATGCGGATGCACTCGATGCTGCCGGACGCAAAGAGGAGGCACGTGAATGGTTTACCAAGTGTGCCCAGATTGATGGAGATGAAGTAACAGATGCGCAGGATCGCGCAGAGCTTTAATATCCACAGCCCTTCTTCCTAAATCATTTTTCGTCCTACCTGAAGCTAACAATGTCTCCCTACTTTCTATAAGAGGGGGATCTAAATGTCTACAGGAACAGCAAACGGTAAAACAGTAAAGGTAAAGAGCTCAAAGAACTCAAAGAGCAAGAAGGGTTCTGAGGAGCTTCAAGAGGATTATTCACTCAACGATCTTCTTCTGCGCGGTCGAGTTTCAAATGAGGCTATCTCCAAGGAGTTACCGAGCGGGGACAAAGTGGTTGAGTTTCGTCTTATCGTTACTAGGAGTGAGCGCACTGGGGTCGATACTCTTGATATCGCCGCTTGGAGCGCAAAGGTCAGAAAGATCGCTCTATCTCTCGAGGCCGATGACTGGGTAGAGGTCTCTGGCTCGATCCACCGCCGCTTCTGGCAATCTCCAGCCGGAGTTGCTAGTAGATGGCAGGTTGAGGCGGACGAGATTGTGAGGATATAGATACTCTTAGCCTCATGAGCAACGACCTTTTCTCAACGTTAAAGACCTATATCAATAAGGTATCTGAAGGTGAGCGCACGCCACAGGAGATCGCTGCAGCGGTTAATACCTGGGCCAAAGAGAGCGCTGAAGCTCTCAAACTTAAGATTCACGAAGAGGTAGAGGCCAGCGTTGAGAAGATGGGCTTTATTAAACGCGCTGAGTTTGATCGCCTAAGCGCCGAGGTATCACGACTTAAAGCTAGTGCATCTAGCAAAACGAGCGCTGCAAAGGCTTCGACGGTGAAGAAGCCCGTTGTCCGCAAGAGCGCTCCAATCAAGAAGAGAGCGGTAAAGAAGGTTGCACAGAAGGGCGCTAAGAAGTGAACCAATCCAACATTGAAGCTACAGATGCAGATAACGAATCAAACTTGGTTGACCAGGTAAAGGTTGAGTTAGAGGAGATTGACGCTAGTGATTTAAGCGAGCACTCAGCACGTTTTGAAAGATTACATGCAAAGCTCCAAGAGTCTTTAAACTCGATTGACGGGTTGTAAGAAAGAGCGATGAAGACCAGGCTCGATGCTGAGTTAGTGCGCCGAGAGCTGGCACGCTCTCGCGAGCATGCAGCAGATCTCATTGAGTCCCGTTCTGTCCTTGTGGGTGGAATCCCAGCGACTAAGCCGGCCTCCCAAGTAGATGCGCAAACATCTATCGTGTTGCAAGGTGATCGAGATGATTTTGTATCCCGCGGTGGTCACAAGTTGGCAGGTGCACTAGATGTCTTCACAGAGGTTGTCGTCGAAGGCCGCAAGTGTCTCGACGCCGGTGCATCCACGGGTGGCTTTACAGATGTTCTTTTGCGAAGAGGCGCTGCGTTAGTTGTCGCTGTCGATGTGGGTTATGGGCAACTTGCCTGGGAGCTTCGTCAAGATGCTCGCGTTAAGATCTTAGATCGCACAAATATTCGTCATCTCACCGGTGAGATGGTTGGTGAGGAGATTGAACTAGTGGTCGCAGATCTCTCCTTCATCTCTCTCTCACTTGTTCTACCCGCGTTAGCCGCGGTATCAAAACCAGATGCTGATTTTGTTCTCATGGTAAAGCCACAGTTTGAGGTGGGACGAGAAAGGCTCGGAGCCGGTGGCGTTGTTCGTGATCCTGCACTACGCAAAGCTGCAGTCTTAGATGTTGCCGAGTCTGCTTACGATGTTGGGCTTGGAACCATGGGAATCGCTGCAAGTCCACTTCCTGGTCCAGCTGGAAATGTCGAGTACTTCCTGTGGCTTCGCCGCGGTGCTCCATCGATAGATGTATCAGCCCTTGATCAAGCGATTGCTGATGGTCCGCTCTAATGAGTAGAACAGTTCACTTAGTTGTCATACCAACTCGCAAAGAGGCACAAGTTGCTGCAGGAGAGTTAGCGGCGCTACTTATCGCGCAAGGGTTTTCAATTACAACCTCTTCCGATGTCTCGATACCAAACGTTGCAAATGTTTCAATCGATGATGTGACAGCTGAGGCTGTCATCGTATTTGGGGGAGACGGAACCATTCTTCGCGGAGCAGAGGTCGCCCACGCTTTGAATATTCCGTTGATGGGCGTAAATCTTGGGCACGTTGGATTTATGGCTGAGGTAGAAAGACCATCTATCGCGCAGATCGCCGACAGCATCATCTCTAAAAGTTACTCAGTTGAAGAGAGAATCGCTCTACGTTACGCAGTACAGCGCGGTGGTTTGAACGTCTCTGAAGGCTGGGCGCTCAATGAGGTAACTATTGAACGCGATGGAACAACGATGGTCGAGCTCTTTGTTCAAATCGATGATCGACCGCTTTCTCGTTGGGGCTGTGATGGACTCATCTGTGCAACGCCAACCGGTTCAACAGCGTATGCATTTAGCGCAGGAGGGCCGGTTTTATGGCCTGAGATAGATGCCTTAGTCCTTCTACCTATCTCAGCGCACGCCCTTTTCTCAAGACCAATGGTTGTATCACCGAAGTCAAAGATTGTTTGTGAGATTGAGTCATCCGATGCTCTCCTCTCCGCGGACGCTTTGCGAAAGTTTTCTCTTCAACGTGGAGATAGGGTGCTCATGACTCGCGACTCTTCCGTTGTAAAGCTAGCTCACGTAAATCCAACCCTTTTCACAGATCGTCTTGTAGCAAAGTTCAAACTTCCCGTTGAAGGTTGGCGCGGTGAGTGATCGTTCATACTTAGAAGAGATCTCTATCCGCGGATTAGGAATCATCGATCAATCAAACTTGGAGTTAAGTAAGGGTTTAAACGTTTTAACCGGTGAAACCGGAGCAGGCAAGACGATGATTCTTACAGCGCTCAATCTGGTACTTGGTGGAAAGAGCGACTCTGCTTTGATACGTAAAGGCTCGGAAAGATTGCTTGCAACCGCCTGCTTCTCTATTCCTTCAGGGCTTAAGGATTTCATCCGTGATGAAGGCGGAGAGGTTGAAGAGGGATCGATACTTCTTACACGTTCAGTTGGCATGGATGGCAAGAGCAAGGCTGTGGCTGGTGGAAATACAGTGACGGCCAGCTCATTGGCAAGAATTGGAGAGGCTCTGATTGAGGTTCATGGTCAGGCTGCAAATACTCAGATCGTAAAGCCTGCCAGACAGCGTGAACTCTTGGATAGATTTGGTGGAGATGAGATCTCGAAAGCCTTATCTGATTATGGCTCTGCTTTAACTTTGTACGTAGAGTTAAAAGAGCGCATCTCCTCTATGAAAGCTAAAGCTTCACAACGTTCGGCTGAGATCGCACAGCTACAGGAGTTTTCGGCGGCTTGGGTAAAGCTCAAAGCTGTTCGTGGCGAGTACGAAGCAACACAGGATGAGATCAATAGATTGTCCAGCGTTGAGGATCTACGGGTTGCTGCATCTATCGCTGACTCTGCACTCAATGGTGAAGAAGAGGGAGTATTGACCGCTCTTGGTAGCGTGAGAAAAGCCCTTGAAGCCGTTAAGGGCAAGGACTCGAAGCTAGATCAGATTGCGCACTCGATTACAGAGAGCTTTCACCTGCTCAATGATGGAGCAAGAGATATCTCCTCATACCAGAGCTCCTTGGAGGCTGATCCAGACCGACTCGACTTACTGCAAAATCGCAAGAGTGAGATAAGCGCCTTTATTAAGAAGTGGGGGGCAGGCGCAGATCCCGACCTTGAGTTAATACAACTCGCTGCGCGTGCGAAGTCGGCCAAGGAGTCGATAGCGGACTTGCAGGGAGGGGATGAAAGAATCTCTGAACTCGAAGCCGATCTGGTAAAGGCTAAAAAAGAGTTATTGGCTCGCGCAGTTTCTTTAACGCGGGTTCGTCAAAAGAGTGCGCAGCTTCTTTCGAAGCTTGTTACTTCTGAAGTCACACAACTTTCCATGCCCCATACAACCTTTACCGTTGATGTCAGCACCCCTGATTATGAAGGTGCTTTGAAGGAGAGTGATTTCACAGCACATGGTTGCGATGAAGTACAGATGCTCATTCAGGGTCACAAAGATGCGCCAAAGGTTGGTCTCGGTAAAGGGGCAAGTGGTGGCGAGATGTCTCGGATTATGTTGGCCCTAGAGGTGGTAATTGCAAAAACACATCCAGTTGGAACCTACATCTTCGATGAGGTTGATGCTGGGGTGGGCGGCAAGGCGGCGATTGAAGTTGGAAGAAGGCTGCACCAGTTGGCACAACATGCACAGGTGATCGTCGTTACCCATCTGCCGCAGGTTGCTTCATGGGCCGACTCTCACTTTGTAGTCAAAAAGAGCGAGGATGGCTTTGTAACCCAATCCGATGTTGAGAAGCTAACCGATTCGGCACGCATCGAAGAGATAGCCAGAATGTTGGCCGGGCTCGAGGAGTCCACGAGCGCTAGAGAACACGCGGCTGAACTTCTTGCCCTGCGAGGGTAAGGCCTTGGCGCCTGATAGGTTTGACTCCCATGGGCCAAGCACATGTGACTAAGCATATTTTCGTTACCGGAGGCGTCGCCTCAAGTTTAGGCAAGGGATTAACCGCCTCAAGTCTTGGAAGATTACTTGTAGCTCGCGGTATTCGGGTCACAATGCAAAAGCTCGATCCCTATCTCAACGTCGATCCTGGCACTATGAACCCCTTTCAACACGGTGAGGTATTTGTTACCGATGATGGGGCTGAGACCGATTTAGATATCGGCCACTATGAGAGATTCTTGGATAGAAATCTTCATGGCTCTGCAAACGTCACAACGGGTCAGGTTTATTCGCGCGTTATTGCACGTGAGCGTCGAGGTGAGTATCTCGGCGAGACTGTTCAGGTAATTCCTCACATTACAAACGAGATCAAAGAACGCATCCTTGCGATGGACTCATCTGATGTCGATGTTGTTATCACTGAAATTGGTGGCACAGTGGGCGATATTGAGTCTCAACCCTTCTTAGAGGCGGCGCGTCAACTTCGACAGGAGGTAGGCCGTGACAATGTTTTCTACCTACACATATCGCTGGTTCCTTATATCGGACCATCTGGAGAGCTCAAGACAAAACCAACTCAGCACAGCGTTGCAGCGCTGAGAAGCATCGGTATCGCCCCTGATGCGGTCGTGCTGCGTTCTGATCGTCATATCCCAGAAGGAATTAAGAAGAAGATTTCTCTAATGTGCGATGTTGACCTAGAGGCGGTCGTCGCTGCAGTTGACGCCCCGTCGATCTACGACATACCTAAGGTCTTGTACTCCGAGGGTCTAGATGCATACGTTGTAAAGAGACTTTCGCTGGGTGGCCACGATGTTAAATGGGGGGAGTGGGATGAGCTTTTAAAGAAGGTTCATAACCCCGCACACCACGTTCGTATCGGGCTTGTTGGTAAGTACATCGATCTTCCAGATGCGTATCTCTCGGTCTCTGAGGCGCTTCGAGCTGGCGGTTTTGCAAATAATGCAAAGGTAGAGATTGTTTGGATTCCTTCCGATGATTGTGAAACTGCAGACGGAGCAAAGAACGCACTCGGCAACCTTGATGGAGTCTGCGTGCCGGGGGGTTTTGGAATCCGCGGCATTGAAGGCAAGTTAGGTGCTCTGAAGTTTGCACGTGAGAACCGCATTCCAACCCTTGGTCTTTGTTTAGGTTTGCAGTGCATGGTTATCGAGGCAGCGCGCAACTTAGCCGGAATAAAGGACGCTAACTCAGCGGAGTTTGAGGAAAACTCAGGAACACATGTCATCGCAACTATGGATGATCAGAAGCAGATCGTTGCAGGCCAAGCGGATATGGGCGCGAGTATGCGACTTGGACTCTATAAAGCCAGCCTTACGCCAGGCTCTATCGTTGCAAAGGTTTATGGGGCTACTGAGATTTCAGAGCGCCACCGACATAGGTATGAGGTCAACAACGCTTATAGAGAGAGTATTTCAAAGGCTGGCCTTCAATTCTCAGGCGTATTTAAGGAAAAGGATCTCGTTGAGTTTGTAGAACTCCCAGTAGAGGTACATCCTTATTACGTGGGAACTCAGGCGCATCCAGAGCTACGTTCACGGCCAACCAAGCCACATCCACTCTTTGTTGGATTGATCGCAGCTGCTATCGCTAAGAAAGGCTAAAAATGCTCATCGGTGTACCTAAAGAGATAAAGGTTCATGAGTATCGCATCGCGCTTACTCCAGAAGGTGCTGCTGAGTTAATTCGCGCAGGTCACGAGGTCGTTGTTGAAAAGGATGCAGGCGTTGGCTCCTCGCTTCCAGACTCTGAGTACGTAGCTGTTGGCGCAAGAATTGAAGCCGATGTTGAAAAGATCTGGCGCAGTTCGGAGATGATTTTAAAGGTAAAGGAGCCGATTGCAGCAGAGTACCCACGTCTTCGCAAAGATCAGATTCTCTTTACCTACCTTCACTTAGCCGCATCCCGCGAGTGCACCGATGCTTTGCTTAAGAGTGGAACAACAGCAATCGCCTATGAGACGGTGAGTGTTAATGGATACCTGCCACTTTTGGCGCCAATGAGTGAGGTAGCCGGTCGTTTGTCTGTACAGGTCGGCGCTAGCGCTCTGCAGAAACCTCACGGAGGACGTGGTGTCCTGATGGCGGGTGTACCAGGTGTAGCACCAGGCAAGGTAGTTGTCATTGGTGGTGGAAGTGCCGGTCTTAACGCCGCTGTCATTGCGATGGGAATGGGCGCAGATGTAACAGTCTTAGACAGATCTCTTCCACGGTTAGCTCATATCGACTCTCTCTATCAAGGTCGAATTAAGACCCTTGCCTCATCCTTTGCAACCATTGATCGCGAGATTAAGAACGCAGATTTAGTTATTGGCGCTGTGCTCGTACCCGGTGCTAAAGCTCCAAAGCTCATCTCTCACGCGCAGGTAGCTTCCATGAAGACGGGTTCTGTATTGGTAGATATTGCTATTGATCAAGGTGGCTGTTTTGAGGATTCACGCCCTACAACCCATGCCGAGCCTACATTTAAGGTTCATAACTCAATCTTTTACTGTGTTGCAAACATGCCGGGTGCTGTTCCGGTGGCATCTACCTATGCGTTAACAAATGCAACTTTGCCGTACGCGCTAGCTTTAGCAAACAAGGGCTGGGAGAAAGCTACCGCCGCAGATCCAGCTTTGGCCCTTGGATTAAATGTTCATGCTGGCAAAGTTACTTATCCTGCTGTTGCATTAGCTCATGGCTATGCAGTTTGAGGTTGTTCTTAAATCCTTCTTAGATCATCTTCGCATTGAGAAGGGGTTATCACCGAACTCAATAACAGCCTACGATCGGGATCTGCGTAAGTTTGCACTCTTCATTACTAGCGAAACCTTGGACTTTTCATCCCTAACTGAAGAGGATATCTCCCGTTACGAGGCCTCTTTAAAAGGGTTATCTCTCTCACCAGCAAGTATCAATAGAGCAATCTCGGCGCTTAAATCATTTTATCTTTACCTGGGGATCGAGTATGAGATTGCCAATCCCATGCAAGCGGTTGAGCGCCGGAAGCTAACGAGAAAGCTTCCTAAAGCTTTAACTGTCTCTGAGATTACGAGTCTCATCGATGCTACGAAGCGTTTAGATAGCCCAATCTCCCTACGGGATTTTGCGTTACTTGAGCTTCTCTACGGAACCGGCGCGCGCGTAAGCGAGGTGATCGGAATTAATCTCAACGACATCGCCTCATCTACAGATGATCAAAGAGCAGTATCAACTGTAAAGCTTCGCGGAAAAGGATCTAAAGAGCGCATAGTTCCGATCGGCAGTTACGCGATGAAAGCCTTGTCTGAGTATCTAATAAGAACTAGACCCGCACTTGCTGAAAAGAGTAAGCAGAAGAACGCCAATACAGCACTTTTTTTGAACTCACGCGGTACACGTTTATCACGTGTAAGTGCTTGGCAGATCGTCTCCGACGCAGCTGATGCAACAGGATTGCGCGGCAAGATATCACCACACGTTTTTCGGCATTCATATGCGACGCATCTATTGGATGGGGGAGCAGACATTAGAGTTGTCCAGGAGCTACTTGGTCACGCGTCAGTTACAACGACTCAGATTTATACCTTGGTAACAATCGATAAGGTGCGTGAGGCGTATGCGAACGCGCACCCGAGGGCTCGCTAGTTAAATACCGCGTAAGCGACGGGCGAGAATGCTTTGATCGCCCTTAGCCTCTAGATCTGCAATTATTACTGCGATGGATTCGCGGACAATTCGACCACGATCGACCGCTAACCCTAAATCTCCACGCAAACTCAAGCGAGCGTTATCTAAATCAAAGAGCTCGTCGGCAGAGAGATAAACAGTTATCTTCTCATCGTGGGCTTCGCGACCTGAAGGGGATTTCTCAACAGCGGTTATTCGTCGCCGTGGAATAGTTCGAACACCCTTCTTAGCCTTTGGTGCACTTTGCGTAGGAGTAGCGATTGATTGCGCAGGCTCAACGGTTTCTGGAGTTATCTGTCGGACCGCGCTCAGCGATGGAGTATTTGCCTTAAAAAGTTCATCTGCTCCCGGCAAGCTAGCTCTGCGTGTCATCGTGCGCCTCCTCGTGCGATTAATTCACGGGCTAAGCGACGATAAGAGGCCGCTCCGCCCGAAGATGATGCGTAGCTGGTAATAGGTTCGCCAGCTACGGTGGTTTCAGCAAAACGAATTGTCTTTGAGATAATAGTTTCGAAGACATCCTCAGGGTACTTATCAAGGATTGCCCCAAGAACTTCACGATTGTGCAGAGTCTTCTTGTCGTACATCGTGGCCAAGATGCCGATTAGTTTTAGATCTGGATTAAGGAAGGATCTCACCTTGTCGATGTTTCCTTTAAGTTCAATAAAGCCATGCAAAGCGAAGTACTCGCACTGAAGTGGAACGATGACCTCATCCGATGCGACGAGTGCGTTAATGGTGAGTTGACCCATCGTTGGCTGGCAGTCGATAAGAATGACGTCGTACTCAGGGCGTAGTCGAGCGAGCGCTCTCTTTAAGTACTGCTGACCGCCGATCTCCGCACCGAGTGTGGTTTCGGCTGTACCGAGATCACGGTTGGCTGGGAGGAAATCAAGGTTTGCAACTGAGGATTTAAGGACGATTTCATCGACCTTTGCATCAGGGGTCATCAACGCGTAGTACACAGTGTTTTCTAGTGGAAGGCTGTGGGCGTTAACCCCAAGTCCAAGTGATAAGCCACCCTGTGGGTCGAAGTCAACGAGAAGTACTCGGCGACCGAGTTCAGCTAGAGCTGCACCTAGGTTGATTGTGGTCGTTGTCTTTCCAACGCCACCCTTTTGATTGAAGATCGATATGACCTTGGCCTGTCCATGCTCTGTAATGGGAGCGGGAACGAGGAAGTTTTTAGGCTCGCGACCAAGCAGGGATGCCGTTGTTGAGACATCATCATCAAATGTCGATTTAGCGTTCAAGCGAGAAACCTCTTTCTTCCTGCGGCGACTCTAGTGCGCGTGCACCGCCGGTAGCAAGTAAGCAAGTATGGTTCGCAGGTGGAGAATGTTACGCAGGGAGATACCGCAGAGGCGGCCTTTGCGCAGGAAGAGGTCGGGACGGGCTTTAGCGTCCACTTAGACAACTTCGATGGTCCATTTGACCTGCTTCTTCAGCTGATCTCGCGGCACAAGATGGATATCACCGAGGTCTCTTTGAGCGTGGTGACCGATGAGTTCATCGCCTATATCCGAGCCCTTGAGTTAAGTGGTGAGGGTTGGCGGCTAGATCAGGCAACGGAGTTTCTCGTTATCGCAGCGACCCTTCTCGATCTCAAGGCGGCAAGGCTGCTGCCTTCAGGTGAGATAGAGGATGAGGAGGATCTGGCCCTACTTGAGGCTCGGGATATCCTCTTCGCTCGCTTGCTCCAGTACCGAGCCTTTAAGGAGATTGCAGCTACCTTCGCGGCACGTATTGAGGCGGCCGATAAGTCCTTCCCAAGGGTTGTCGCCCTAGATCCCGCCTTGGCTGCGCTACTTCCTGAGGTGCTCATAGGTGTTGGCGCCCCCCGTTTTGCCGCTATAGCTGAGCGTGTACTGACCCCCAAGCTACCCCCGGTAGTCGCCGTTGAGCATCTTCACTCCGCATTGGTGAGCGTGGCTGAAGAGTCTAAACATGTGGTTGAGGCTTTGCGCCGTTCCCGAACACTTAGCTTCAGAAGCCTCTGCTCCGACGCCGATTCAACCCTCGTTATCGTGGCGCGGTTTCTAGCGCTTTTAGATCTTTATCGACAAGGCAACTTACGCTTCGACCAGGTTATAGCCTTGGGAGAGCTCCAGATTAGCTGGACAGGGGCTGATGAGGGGGAGATCGAGCTCACCGATGAGTTTGATATCCCAGCGGTCCCGGATGGTTTAAGAGATGGTTTACAGGATGAGTTGAATGGAGAAGATCATGGCTAATCCAGAGTTAGCAAGGCAGATTGAGGCGATCCTGATGGTCGTGGATGAGCCGGTCACTGAGCTCACCCTGGCCGCTGTGCTCGAGGTGACGGTGGATCAGGTAGTTGAGTGTCTAGAGCTCCTCGTGCCCAGCTACGAGGATAGGGGCTTTACCCTCAAGGCGATCAACGGGGGTTGGCGCTTCTATAGCGCTCCAGAGTGCTCCTCGGTGGTAGAAAAGTTCGTCCTTGATGGCCAGCAGAACAGGCTGACTCAAGCCGCACTTGAGACTTTAGCGGTAATCGCCTACCGCCAGCCCGTATCCAGGGCCCGTGTATCGGCTATCCGAGGGGTAAATGTGGAAGCGGTCATGAAGACCCTGGTCAACCGAGGGTTGGTGGAGGAGCGAGGGGTCGAAAACGAGACAGGAGCGATTCTCTACGCGACGACTAGCTACTTCCTGGAGCGCCTTGGGTTAAACAACCTCAATGACCTGCCTGCTTTAGCCCCGTATCTGCCAGATTTAGACCGCCTGGACGAGGTTTTAGAGTCCCTAACGGACTAGTACAGTTCTCCTCAGTACCGAGAATACCCAGCGCTTGACCCGAAAATCGGGGGAGCGCAGCTGACTGTCGAGAATGGATAGCCACATATGTCACTTTTGCGTCTAAATAAGATCATCGCCGACTCTGGAGTTACTAGCCGAAGAGGGGCCGATGACCTCATCAAATCTGGACGGGTTACCGTAGATGGATTTGTAGTCAACGAGCTCGGAGCCAAGTTCGACCCCGAAAAGGTCAAAGTCATGGTTGATGGTGAGACAATTTCTCGTTCTTTGTCTAAGACTTATCTTGCACTTCATAAACCTAAGGGCGTTTTGTCTACGATGTTCGACCCAGAGGGAAGGCCCTCACTATCTGACTTTATCGACCTACGAACAGAGCGGCTCTTTCACGTTGGACGTTTAGATAAGGACTCCGAGGGGTTGATTCTGCTCACAAATGATGGGGATTTAACCTTCAGGGCTACCCACCCATCCTTTGGACTTGAGAAGACCTACATTATTGAGTTTGATGGAAAGCTGCCTACCGGGGTCGAGAAGAGCCTTCTAAAGGGTGTCGAGCTTGAAGATGGCATGGGTAGGGTTCTTACCTTCAAGCAGCTCTCTCCTTCATGGATAGAGGTCTCGATCCATGAAGGGCGCTATCACATCATCCGCCGGTTGATGGAGGCGGTAGATGTCAGCGTCCTGCGTCTGATCAGAACTAAGTTTGGTCCCATCTCTCTCGGAGATACTCCAGAGGGAAGGTGGAGAGATCTAAATAGCGGTGAATTGTTAAATCTACAAAAAGCTTTAGATATATAACACTATAGTGCTTTGATGTTCATATATCGATATATTTATAAAACAGCAATTAATCGTTCGACTCTATAATTACCGTTTTATCGACATTCATCCGCGATTTTGCGCTTGGTATCCGAGGTAAGTATTGCTTTATCGATAATCGTTAAGATCCTGGTTTTGCTGCACAGATCATGCTTAGAGATTTCGTCACCTTCAGATAGGCCCAAATAGTTTCGACGACTTATAAATTTATATATATGTATATTCAATCAAGGAGTGCGGTAAGACGCTACCCTTATCCCATGAGCGCGGTTCGGGGAGTACGTGGTGCGACGCAGGTGGGTGAGAATAGCGCTGCCTCGATAGCCGCTGGAACGGTAGAACTGTTAGGCGAGCTTTTAGCGCAGAATCAGCTAACCTCGCAGGATCTGATTTCGGTCATCTTCACCGTAAGTCCTGACTTAGATGCAGCCTTTCCGGCAACAGCTGCCAGATCCCTCGGCTTTGAAGAGGTTCCCCTCCTTTGTGCCGTTGAGATTGGGGTTCCAGGCTCACTAGAGCGCACAATCCGCATTCTTATGCATGTAAACACCTCCAAATCGAGCAAGGAGATCTCCCATGTTTACCTTCACGGAGCTAAATCTCTACGCTCAGATATCGCCCAATAGGTAGTGGACGGCGGTCGAGGTTGTGGCTATTAAACATGTACGCATAGTTGGCTCCGGCCTGATTGGAACCTCCATCGGGTTAGGTTTGCGAGCAAAGGGGCTGAGCTTAGAGATGGTCGACTCACAGCCAGAGGCTCAAAAGTTGGCTCAGGATCTAGTAGGTCCACACTCGGGGCAGGTGGCTGATCTTGTGATCTTCGCTCTGCCAACCGGAGCGTTATCTCAGGTCTTAGATCACGAGTTTTCACTCAATCCAGCATCGAAGTTTATTGATATTGGGTCAACAAAGACTAAACCTTTCCTTGAGGTATCAACTTCAGTACTTCCATCACAGAGGTTCTGTCCAACCCATCCAATGGCCGGCCGCGAGGTAGGGGGAGCGGAGTCAGCACGGGGCGATCTCTTCATGGGCCGTCCTTGGATACTTAGCACAGACGGTGTCGATCCAGATGTAGTCGAAGCAGCTCTAGAGGTCATAACACTCCTCGGCGCAGTTCCCCATCAGATTGGGGTGAAGGAGCATGATGCTGCGGTCTCACTGTTATCCCATCTGCCACAAATCCTCTCTTCGGCTTTAGCTGCCCAACTCCCATTAGCTGATGAGCGTTGGATGGAGTTAGCTGGCGCAGGTCTTCGAGATACGACAAGGATCGCAGCATCTGATCCCAAACTCTGGAGTGAGATCATCAACTTTAACGCGGTCGAAGTGTCACCTGTTTTAGAGAGGCTGATCGCCGATTTGCAGAAGGTTCATGCCCATCTCACCGATGCAAATACTCTCCATGATTTTTTCGTCGCAGGCAATCTAGGTGTTTCTAAGATTCCCGGAAAACATGGAGGGCAAGCTAGAAACTTCACAAAGCTTCCGATTGTCATTGAGGACAAGCCGGGTCAATTGGGAGAGCTTTTCAATGAATGTGGCAAAGCTAATGTCAACGTTGAGGATCTTTCAATCGAACACACACCTGGTCAGTTCACTGGTTTGATAACCCTCTCGCTTTCTTCAAGCGATGCAGATATCCTCTTTAAACACTTAACAGCAAGTGGATGGAACGTTCATTCTCCTCGTTAGACTTACAGTTATGAGCGTGCTTAAATGATCGTCGTTGCAATCGATGGCCCTAGTGGGTCGGGTAAATCAAGCACCTCAAAACTTTTAGCAAAGCGTGCTGGTTGGAACTACTTAGATACAGGCGCTCTTTATCGAGGTGCAACCTGGCTTGCGCTAGAGAAAAGAATCGACACAGAGTCTGAAATCGTTGGCGCTCTCCATGACTCAGCTTTAAAGTTCAACTCTTCACCAACTGATCCACGACTACTTTGTGGAGATGTCGACATAACTACACAGATTCGATCCGAATTGATTACAGAGAATGTAAGTCGCATCAGTGCTATGCCGGCGGTGCGTTCTGCTCTTTTGGATATTCAACGCAAAATTATCAAAGAGGCCGAGCGTGGAATTGTTGTTGAAGGTCGCGATATTGGAACTGTTGTTGTTCCTGATGCTGCGCTGAAGATTTTTCTAACCGCCGACATCGATGCTCGTGCACAAAGACGAAGCGAAGAGTTAGCCGATACTGCGGTAGATGTAAACGTCGTTGGGGAGTCTCTTGCGCGAAGAGATGAGATAGATTCGACACGAACAACATCTCCACTTACAAAGGCTCAGGACGCGGTCCACGTTGATTCAACTGAGTTTTCCTTAGATGAGACTGTTGACAACATATGGGAGCTACTCCGTGAGCGCTCCCTACTTGGATTACCTATCGTTGCGATACTCGGCAGACCAAACGTTGGAAAATCAACTCTCATCAATAGATTTATCGGTCGTCGTGAGGCGATAGTGGAAGACACTCCAGGTGTCACACGAGATCGCGTTCAGTATGAGTGCGAATGGGGTGGTCGTCGCTTTATCGTTATGGACACTGGCGGCTGGGAGTCCAAACCTGATGGAATCTCCGTGCAGGTTAGCGCCAGCGCTGAGCTTGCTATGCATGAGGCTGATGTACTTGCCTTTGTTGTTGACTCACATGTTGGAGCTCTAGATGAGGATGATGTTCTCGTACAAGAGTTGCGCAAGGCAAAGAAGCCGACTCTTCTCATCGCTAACAAGGTAGATAGTGATGTTGATGAGTCTGATGCACACGCATTATGGAACTTAGGACTTGGCGAACCGAGGTTTGTTTCCGCTTTGCATGGTCGTGGCAGCGGTGATTTACTCGATCAAATCGTCAACCTACTTCCAGAGGTTGGGGGAGCACAGGTACAGGATGGTTACAGACGCATCGCTCTTATTGGCCGCCCTAACGTTGGTAAGTCTTCACTCCTTAATGCACTAGCTGGCGAGAACCGCTCAATCGTCGATGATGTAGCGGGAACAACCCGTGATCCAGTTGATGAGTTGATTGAGTTCGGTGGAAGTATTTGGCGCTTCGTTGATACAGCTGGACTTAAGAAACGCGCTAACCAAGCCAGCGGAACCGATTACTACGCAACCCTTAGAACTCAGAGCGCTCTCGAACGTTGCGAATGCGCCGTTGTTGTACTTGATGCATCTGAACCAATCTCTGAACAGGATCTGCGTGTTATAACGATGGTAGAAGAGGCCGGTAAAGCGATGGTCATCGTTATGAACAAATGGGATTTGGTGGATGAGGATCGTCGCAATCAATTGGATCGAGAAATAGATCGACACTTAGACCAGGTTGAGTGGGCCCAGCGTGTTAACGTCGCAGCTAAGACCGGTTGGCACCGCGATCGCCTAGCCCCAGCTTTACGTACCGCGCTAGATAGTTGGGAGCGACGTGTACCAACGGCAAAACTCAACTCCTTCCTTGGCGCCCTCATTGGCGCAACGCCTCCTCCCGTACGTGGTGGAAAGCAGCCCAAGATCTACTACGCCACTCAGGCGGGAATCGCACCGCCTAAGTTCGTCATCTTCTCTAGCGGCTGGATTGAGGCCTCATACCGCCGCTTCATTGAGCGTAGATTGCGTGAGGAGTTTGGCTTTCCTGGCACACCTGTTCAGGTGGCGATCCGAGTAAAGGAACGCGACAAAGAGGCGTAATGAACTACTTAACGATTCCAAACGCCTTAACCATTCTCAGAGGTTTAGGCATTCCACTCTTTATATACCTAGCGTTGAGCCTTGAAGCAGATGGTTGGGCGATTCTCACCCTAGCTGTGGCGGGAGCAACCGATTACTTCGATGGAAAATTAGCTAGAGCATGGAATCAAACCTCAAAGTTTGGAGAGTTCCTCGATCCAGCAATTGATCGGCTCTACATTAACGCCACACTCATAGTTCTTTACCTGCGAGATGCGATTCCACTCTGGTTGATAGTTATTCTCTTTTCACGTGATTTGATCTTGCTCTTCTTTGCTCTTGCACTGCAGCTCAAGCATCAACCACCACTCAAGGTTTCCTATCTGGGTAAGGCGGCGACCTTTAACCTCTTATACGCATTTCCCTTGCTCTTGTTGGCCCTTGTTGACTCTTGGTATGGAACCCTCGCCTTCATCGCAGGATGGAGCTTTACAATCTGGGGGGTAGGACTCTACATAGGTACCGGAATTGGCTATATCCGAGACGCGGTGACTACTATTACCGCCGTCAGTAAGAGAAGTAGATAAAGGGGAGGTTTTCGATGTCATCTATACCTGCAGAGTTGTCCTATACCAAGGAGCATGAGTGGGTTTCGGTTGGCGCGAACAACCTTTACCGAATGGGCATTACCGATTACGCGCAGAGCGCCCTCGGTGACATCGTCTACGTTCAGCTGCCTAAGGTTGGCGACTCCATAACAGCGGACAAGGTCTGCGGTGAAGTTGAGTCAACAAAAAGTGTCTCTGAGATTTTTGCTCCGGTTACCGGAAAGGTAGTTGCAGTAAACGATTCGCTAAATGCGAACCCTGAGCTATTGAACTCAGATCCTTACGGCGCGGGTTGGTTGGCAGATATTGAGGTCTCATCGGCTCCGACTGGCCTACTATCGGCTACAGAGTACGGTCAAATCACCGCTTAGTTTTTCAAAGTATTTGAGCTTTGTTTGTCTGGATTTCCGCTTGATTTATCCGCCTCGTATGCCTAGTGTCAGCCTCAAGTTCAAGGTCAGGGTGAAGGTGATGTTCACCGTTAAATGAGATTGGGGGCACCATGGTTGAGGCAGAGAACAACCTGGAGCTCACCTCGACTCTCCACCTCGGACTGCGCTCGGTTGTAGATGGCTCCCCAGAGAGCGCTCTTTCGCTCTTTCTATCGACGGCCACAGCGGATGAGAAGAGTGCGGTTGAAGCTATCTCCTCTGGAGATGGCACAAACTCGATGATCTTCATTCATCGCGGTCCATCCAAAGGTTCAAGGTTCTTAATTAACTCGAAGGGTTCATCGATTGGCCGCTCATCAGAGAGTGAGATTTTCCTCGATGATGTGACTGTGTCGCGTTCACACGCTTTAGTATCAAAGATTGAAGGCGGTTTTCGTTTAGTTGATCAAGGAAGTCTCAACGGGACTTATGTAAACAACGTCTCAGTTAGCGATGTTGCACTTACTAATGGGGATGAGATTCAGATCGGAAAGTTTCATATGCTCTTCATAGGGGCTCAAAACAACAAAACAGGGGAGAAGTAAGTGAGTGTTCCAGCACGCGCCTATTTAAGTATTGGTGAAGTTCTATCAAAGTTACGCGGAGATTTTCCCGACATAACTATCTCCAAGATTCGTTTTCTTGAGTCCGAGGGCCTAATCGAACCTCAGCGAACCCCATCTGGGTATCGTAAGTTCACATCAGTAGATTTAGAGCGCCTTCGCTACGTTCTCTTGGCTCAGCGAGATCAGTACCTTCCACTACGAGTAATCAAAGAGAACCTCGACGCTCTAGATCGTGGGCTAGAACCTGCATCTGCAGTTGGTGGTTTTGCCGCACCGCGCCCAACCCTTGCTACCGTTGATGGGGAGTTAACCCCAGCCTCATTTGCTCAAGGCTCTGATATTCGCTTGTCTCGAGAGGAGCTACTTGCTGCTTCAGGTCTTGCCGATGCTCAACTAGTTGAGCTTGAAGGATTTGGATTCATAACGCTGCGCGGTCGTCACTACGATGGTGACGCCCTCTCGGTAGCAACTGCGGTCTTTGAGATGTCAGGCTTTGGCATCGAGCCGCGGCACCTGCGCTCCTTTAAGTCGGCGGCAGATCGCGAGATCGGTCTTATAGAGCAGGTGATCACTCCGCTTAACCGTCAAAAGAGCAACGATTCAAAGGCAAGAGCGCAAGAGGTGCAGAAAGAGATCGCATCCCTGTCGGTACGTCTTCACGCAGCTCTTGTACGAGCTGGCTTAAATCGACCTCGTTAAAGAAGATTAGACGAGATAAAGCAATAATTAATATGTCTACAGAGGTTGAGGTAGTCGGGGTTCGCATTGAGATGCCTTCTAACCAACCCATCGTTCTTCTGAAGGAGTTAAACGGCTCGCGCTTCCTGCCAATCTGGGTTGGAGCTAATGAGGCTACAGCGATCGCCTTTGCTCAGCAGGGACTGACCCCAAACCGTCCCCTATCTCATGACTTAATGCAGAGCATGGTTGTGGCTTTGGGTGCAAAGCTTGTCTTGGTAGAGGTTACTCACTTGGACAGTGGAGTCTTTTATGCCCAACTGTCCTTGGAGAGAGATGGTCAACTACTTCCGCCTGTCTCTGCTCGGCCATCCGATGCGATAGCGCTAGCTCTTCGCGCCAACGCTACGATCAAGGTTGCTACCTCGCTTCTTGATGAAGCGGGGATAAATATCCCTGAGAGCTCGACCCCTGGGGCCGGCTCCGACCAGGAGGTCGAGAGGTTTAGAGAGTTCTTAGATCAGATCAACCCGGATGATTTCGCCGGATAACTCTCAACCTATACTTTACCTTTGCCCCGTGTCGGTCGTTGAATGAGCCCACCTCGGGGCTTAGCCTTATCTCACTCCCCAGTAGAAATGAGCTTCCCGTGACCTCCCCAGTTACGCCAGATCAGGGCCAGGATTTAAACCGCGATGAAATCGGATATCGCGGAGCCACTGCATGTGCAGCCGCTGGTATCTCATACCGTCAGCTCGATTATTGGGCACGTACTGGATTGGTAGAGCCAAGTGTGCGCAGCGCAACGGGCTCTGGAACATCTCGGCTCTATGGTTTTCGCGACATACTCGTCCTAAAGATTGTTAAGCGTTTACTCGATGCCGGCGTATCTCTACAAAACATTCGTACCGCCGTTGATCACCTTAGATCTCGCGGTGTAACAGAGCTTGAAAGCATCACCTTAATGAGCGATGGCGCATCGATCTACGAGTGCGCAAGTCCAGATGAGATCGTGGATCTGCTACAAGGCGGACAAGGGGTCTTTGGAATCGCGGTGGGTAAGGTTTGGCATGAGGTTGAGGGTTCCTTAGCCACGCTTCAGGGTGAGGTAAATGGGGTTGTCACCGGTGGCGAAAGTAATGATGAACTCTCACTCCGTCGCAAGGCCAAAGGCGCTTAAAAACAATACTCTCTGCTCCTAGAAGTCGCCCAGTAAAAGCATAAGCATATGCACCGGCGAAGGGTTAGGGGAGTGGCGTGTCATTTGAAGCTGAGAGTTTCATCGGACGGCATATAGGTCCGAACAGCTCCAATGTTCAAGCGATGCTTGCAGAGCTTGGTTATGCAGATCTTTCTGCATTCACCGCCGATGTTGTTCCTGAAAGTATCGCTATGGCGCAGCGGTTAGAGGATCTTCTTCCTGCGCCACAGAGCGAGGTAGAGGTTATCAACTTGCTTCGTTCAATTGCGGCGCAGAACAAGACCACAACCTCGTTAATCGGTTGTGGTTACTACAACACAGTTACGCCAGCTGTAATTAAGCGCAACGTCTTGGAAAACCCCGCTTGGTATACCGCATACACTCCTTATCAACCTGAAATCTCGCAAGGTCGACTTGAAGCGCTTTTTGCATTTCAAACTGTCATTACCGATTTAACTGGTCTTGCAGTCTCCAACGCTTCGATGTTGGATGAGGCAACAGCTGCTGCAGAGGCGATGACGCTCGCTAAGCGCATCTACAAAGGATCAGATGCTGCAATCTTCGCAATCGATATCAATGTGCACCCGCAAACTAAGGCCGTTGTTCAAACTAGGGCTAAACCACTCGGCATCACCGTACGTGAGTTTGATACGCAGGTAGATGGCGTCCTTGATAACCTCGACATCTTCGGGGTACTGCTTCAGTATCCAGATACCTACGGTGCGATCTCTGATTATTCGGATTTGACTAACAAGGTGCATTCCAAAGACGCACTCGTAATCGCTGCTACCGACTTGTTAGCTCTTACTCTCTTGAAACCACCAGGGGAGTGGGGCGCGGACATTGCCGTAGGAAGTGCGCAACGTTTCGGTGTGCCCATGGGATTTGGTGGACCGCACGCTGGATTTATGGCGGTGCGAGAAGGACTTGAACGATCATTACCTGGACGTCTCATTGGACAGAGTGTCGATGCTCATGGAAATCCTGCATTTAGATTGGCTCTACAAACTCGTGAACAGCATATCCGCCGCGACAAGGCGACGAGCAATATCTGTACCGCTCAGGTTCTGCTGGCAAACATGAGCGCTTTCTACGCGATGTGGCACGGTCCTCAAGGTTTAATCGATATCGCCACACGTGTTGGCTCATTTACCTACGCCTTATCAACCTCTGGAGTTAAAGTCATAAGTCAAAACTTCTTCGACACAGTTGTCATAGAGGTTAAAGGTTCTGATGCCGTTTTATCCAAAGCCCTAGCAGCTGGTTTCAATCTTCGAAAGATTGATAACAACAGAGTTGGCATTTCACTTGATGAGAGCGTTACCCTCGAAACGCTGAAGAAGCTCGTTGAACTTCTAGGTGGAAAACTCGGTGAGATAAAGAGCTTTGATGGAGTTCCAAAGCAGTTGCGACGATCTAGCGCCTTTTTACAGCACCCTGTTTTTAACACCTACCATTCAGAGACTGCGATGATGCGTTACCTGCGCATGCTCAGCGACCGCGATCTTGCGCTTGATAGAACCATGATTCCTCTTGGCTCCTGCACGATGAAGCTCAACGCAGTTACTGAGATGGAGGCTGTAACGTGGCCAGAGTTTGCTTCTTTGCACCCCTTTGTGCCGCATGATCAAAGTGCTGGTTCGCGTCACCTTGTAAATGAGCTTTCAGATTTTCTCATCAAGATAACTGGGTACGACGCCGTTTCTTTGCAACCGAACGCAGGAAGTCAGGGGGAGTTTGCTGGTTTGCTTGCGATTAGAAACTACTTAGATTCACGTGGTGAGAGCAATCGCACCATATGTCTTATCCCTTCAAGTGCTCATGGCACAAACGCAGCCTCTGCAGTGATGGCGGGCATGAAGGTAGTTGTTATCGAGTGCGACGAATTTGGTAATGTGAGTCTGGATGATCTGCGCGAGAAGATTGCATTACACGCAGGCGAGCTCGCAGCGATTATGG
>Ga0222712_10002430_pt1 | contig 21329 bp, 16 predicted proteins | sample C33_657DmetaG_FD_165043 | JGI IMG/M metagenome (GOLD analysis project Ga0222712, IMG submission 165043) | Estuarine water microbial communities from San Francisco Bay, California, United States - C33_657D | ecosystem: Environmental > Aquatic > Marine > Unclassified | place: USA: California... | reverse complement strand
CTCGGGGCGGCGCGCACGCAGGGCAGGGCTTCGAGGGCGCGCAGGGCTTCGTGCATGCGCGCCAGTGGCGCGGCATCGAGCATGAGCACCAGCGGCGTGCAGCCGCTGCTGTCCTCGAGGTCCTCGGGTTGAATGACTGAGGAGATGCCGATTTCGAGGCGACCGAGCTGGGCCGCCACCTGGGCCAGCACGCCGGGCACATCGTCAACCTGCAGTCGCAGGTAATAGCAGGAGAGGGTTTCCCCGGCGGGTTTGCTGCGGCCATAGAGGCCATGCGGCACGAAGCCGCTGTGGCGCAGGGTGCCGGCCTGAATCATCGCTGCCTCGCAGAGATCAGAGATGACGCTGCTGCTGGTGGGGTCCTGGCCTGCGCCGCGTCCATAGAACAAGGTCTCGCCGACGACATCGCCATTGACCAGCACGGCGTTGTAACTGCCGCTGACGCTGGCCAGGACATGGCCCTGAGGCAGCAGGGTGGGCTCGGTGCGCACCTCAACCAGGCCCTGCTCATCGGCGCGAATGACGCTGAGCAGTTTGATCACATAGCCAAGGCGGGCGGCAAACTTGAAGTCGAGGGGGTCAATGGATTCAATGCCCTGCACGCGCACACAGGATTGCTCAATCCAAAAGCCGTAGCTCAGGGAGGCGAGGATGATGGCCTTGTGGGCGGCGTCCCAGCCGCTGACATCCAGCGTGGGGTCAGCCTCGGCATAACCTTTTTGCTGGGCTTCTCCAAGGGCCTCCTGGTAGCTGAGGCCAGCCTGGGCCATGCGGGTCAGGATGTAATTGCAGGTGCCGTTGATGATGCCGTGGATGGAGAGGATGCGGTTGCCCACCAGTCCCTCCTGCAGCACTTGAATGATGGGGATGCCGCCGGCCACCGCCGCTTCAAAGAAGATGGGCACGCCGCATTGCTCGGCCAAGGCGAAGAGTTCCTGGCCGCGCTCGGCGAGCAGGGCCTTGTTGCCGGTGACCACCACCTTGCCGGCGCGCAGGGCCGCGCAGATCAGGTCGTAGGCCGTGCTGGTGCCGCCGATGAGCTCGACCACGATCTGCAACTGCGGGTCTTCGACCAGGTCCTGCCAGCGCTGGGTGAGGGCCTCGGCAGGCAGGGCCACATCGCGGGCGCGGGCTGGGTCGCGCACCAGAACCCGCCGCACGCGCAGGTCGCAGCCGGTGCGTTGGATGATGAGGTCGCGGTTGCGCTCGAGGTTTTTCACCACACCGGCTCCGACATTGCCCAGCCCGGCCAAGCCAATGCTGACGGTTCGAGGCGAGGGGCGGGTGTTCATGGTGACAAAAAGGGGGTAGGAACCATGACACCAAGCCACGCAAAATCAACGGCCAATGGCCGAAACCGGCCCGGCCAACCCACCCTTCTGGGGCCGTCCAGCCCAAAATCTCATTGACCAAGCCCTTGGAAAGGGCACATTGCCAACCCCTCACGCCCCGGCGAAAGCAGCCTGCCTCGCCGCCTCCCGTGACCCCCACTCCCCATGAAACAAGAAGGCCACCCCACGGTTTACGAAACCACGATCACCTGCACCTGCGGCACGGTGTACAACACCCGCTCCACCGTCCAGAACCTGCGCATCGGCATCTGCGCCGGTTGCCACCCCTTCTTCACGGGTGAGCAGCGCTTTGTGGACACCGCCGGTCGTGTGGACAAGTTCGCCCAGCGCTACGGCAGCGTGCGCGCCCGCCGCGCCGCCCCCAAGCCCAGCGACGCCGCTGCTTCCTAAGCGCGTCCTGCCTTGGGCAGGTCTGACCGCTTCGACGGCCCGCGCCCTGGCCGTGAGATGGCGCACTGGTTCAACGCATGTTTCCGGCATGAGGTTCTGCGCCTCGGCCCCACCAAGTTCTCCACGCCATGTCACAGGCTCCCCTGCTTATTTATCTCGACGGCAAGTTGGTCCCCGAATCCGAGGCCAAGGTCTCGGTCTTTGATCATGGCCTGCTTTACGGCGATGGCTGCTTCGAGGGCATCCGCATCTACAATGGGCGCGTGTTCCGCCTCACGGAGCATTTGGTGCGCCTGTATGAGAGCGCGCGCTCGATCTGCCTGACCATCCCCATCAGCCTCGAGGAAATGGAGCAGGCCACGCTGCAGACCGTGGCGGCCAACCAACTGCGCGATGGTTACATCCGCCTGGTGATCACGCGCGGTGTGGGTTCCCTGGGGCTCAACCCCTACCAGTGCCCGAAGGCCGGCATCATCATCATTGCCAGCGGCATCACCCTTTATCCCAAGGAGAAGTACGAGACCGGCCTCAACCTCATCACCTGTGCCACGCGCCGCCCGGCGGCCGCGGCCCTGAGCCCGCAGGTCAAGAGCCTGAATTACCTCAACAACATCATGGCCAAGATCGAGTGCATCCAGGCCGGTTGCGAGGAGGGCATCATGCTCAATGAGCAGGGTTTTGTGGCCGAGTGCACTGGCGACAACATCTTCATTCTCAAGGGCGGTCAGTTCTTCACGCCCACCATCTCCAGCGGCGCGCTCAACGGCATCACCCGTCAGGCCGCCATTGAGATCCTCAATGACATGGGCCTGAGCGTGCGCGAGGTGACCATGACTCGCCACGACATCTACACCGCCGAGGAATGCTTCCTGACCGGCACCGCCGCTGAAGTCATCCCTGCCGTGCAGTACGACCGCCGCCCCATTGGCAGCGGCAAGCCAGGCCCGGTCACCGCCGAGGTGATGGCCCGCTTCAGCAAGCTGGCCAATTCCACCGGCACCCCGGTGCCCTACGCCTAAGCGCCGCCCGCGGCGGCCTCTGGCATGATGGCGCGGGCTCTGCGGCCAGCGGAAATCCAGCCCGCTGCACCCCCAACTTGACGGCGGCCCCGGCGCTGGCCAAACATGCTCTCCTGCGCGCCGTCCGCGCGCTCACCCATCATGGAAGAATACCACCGCCTGCTGCGCAAGGTCCTGGAGAAGGGCAGTTTCCGCGAGGAGCGCACCGGCACCGGCGCGTACTCCGTTTTTGGTGAGCAGTGCCGCTTTGATCTGGCCGATGGCTTTCCGCTGCTGACCACCAAGAAGCTGCATCTGCGCAGCATCATTCACGAGCTGCTTTGGTTCCTTGCGGGGGACACCAACATCGCCTACCTGCGCGACAACCGCGTGACCATCTGGGACGAATGGGCCGATGCCAATGGCGATTTGGGGCCGGTGTACGGCGCGCAGTGGCGTCGCTGGCAGGGCGCTGAGGGAGCGGCGCCGGTGGACCAAATCGCGCGCCTGCTTGAGGGCCTGCGCAACAACCCCTACAGCCGCCGCCACATTGTCAGTGCCTGGAATGTGCCCTTCATCGAGAAGATGGCACTGCCGCCATGCCATTGCCTGTTCCAGTTCTTCGTGGCTGACGGCCGCCTGAGTCTGCAACTCTATCAGCGCAGCGCCGATTTGTTCTTGGGCGTGCCCTTCAACATCGCCAGCTACAGCCTGCTGCTGTTGATGGTGGCTCAGGTCTGCAACCTCAAGCCCGGTGAGTTTGTGCATACCTTCGGGGATCTGCATCTCTACAGCAATCACCTGGAGCAGGCCCGCCTGCAGCTCAGTCGCGAGCCCAGGGCCCTGCCGGTGATGCGACTCAATCCGGCGGTGACTGATCTGTTTGCCTTTCGCTTTGAGGACTTCACGCTCGAGGGCTATGACCCTCACCCGGCCATTGCCGCGCCGATTGCGGTGTAGGCAGGACGCGGCAGCGCGCCTTACTCCTGGGCGTAAAGCGTGGGATCAACCAGGCCAGCCAGGGCAAAGGCCTCACGGCGCTCCACGCAGGTGCCGCAGCGTCCGCAATGCAGTTCACCACCCTTGTAGCAGCTCCAGGTCTTGGAGAAATCAACGCCCAGGGCCGCGCCCTCGCGGGCAATGGCGGCCTTGTCCATGGCGATGAAGGGCCGCATCAATTCAATGCCGGCGTAGGTGCCAAGACGCATGGCCTGCGCCATCGCCAGCATGAAGGACTCGCGGCAATCCGGGTAGATGGCGTGATCGCCGCTGTGCGCTGCAATGACCACGGCCTGCGCCCCCCGCGATTCTGCCAGGCCACAGGCCATGGAGAGCAGGATGGCGTTGCGAAAGGGCACCACGGTGCTCTGCATGCTTTGATCGGTGTAATGGCCCTCGGGGATGTCACCGCCGCTTTGCAGCAGATCGCTGCGGAAGCATCGGTTGACCCAGGGCAGGTCAATGACCTCGTGGGGCACGGCAAGAGCCGCGGCCTGCAGGCCTGCCATGGCCAGTTCCCTGCCGTTGTGTTTGGAGCCGTAATCCACACTCAGGGCGGCAACGAGCTGCGTGTGCCGCGCCGCCCAGTGCAGGGCCACGCTGCTGTCCATGCCACCGCTCAACAGGACCAGGGTTTTCATGAGGGCCGACTCAGGGATTGCGGCCACTGCAGCAATTGATCAACATGGGGATGCCGGGCCTCGCAGGTGAGTTGAATCCCGCCGCGGGCGGCAAAGCGTCCGCGCACCAAGGCCTGCAGCGGGGCGCAGGCCGTCACCAGATCATCGAGGATGCGATTGACAATCGCCTCATTAAACAGGGCGTGGTTGCGGAAGCTGGCCAGATAAAACTTCAGTGACTTGGTCTCCACACAGCGATCGCCGGGGATGTAAAGAATCTCGATGTGGGCGGCATCGGGCTGGCCGGTGACGGGACAAAGCGAGGCGAAGTCCGGCTGGCTGAGGTGAATGGTGTAATGCCGCCCGGGGTTGCGGTTGGGGAAGGTCTCCAGCCGGGCCTCATCGGGGCTGGCGGGCAGGCGGTGTTCACTGCGGCCCAGCAGGCTGAGGTCATTGAGGGAAGAGGCGTCGCTCATGGCCCCATCATGGGCTGCCTTGGGCCCGGGCGCAAGGCGGCAGCGCAAGCCGCACTTGAGATTGGTCCGGGACGGGGCCACAGAGAGCGCATCCATGACCGCTGCCTCGGAAATCGCGCGCCGCCGCACCTTTGCCATCATTTCCCACCCGGATGCCGGCAAGACCACCCTGACTGAAAAGCTGCTGCTTTACGGCGGCGCGGTGCAGTTGGCCGGCAGCGTGACGGCGCGCAAGAATCAGCGCGCCACCACCTCGGACTGGATGGACCTGGAGAAGCAACGCGGCATCTCCGTCTCCTCCACGGTGCTGCAGTTTGAGTACCGTGACTGTGTGGTCAACCTGCTCGACACTCCAGGCCACAAGGACTTCAGTGAGGACACTTACCGCGTGCTCACCGCCGTGGACGCGGCGGTGATGGTCATTGACGCCGGCAAGGGTATTGAGGCGCAGACCCTCAAGCTCTTTGAAGTCTGTCGTCGCCGCGGCGTGCCCATCTTCACCTTCATCAACAAGCTCGACCGCCCCTCGCGGCCGCCCTTGGAACTGCTCGACGAACTCGAGCGCGTGCTGGGTCTGGTGCCCCATCCGATGAACTGGCCACTGGGTGATGGCGTGGACTTCAAGGGCGTGTTTGATCGCGGCAGCAATCAGGTGCATCTCTTTGAGCGCACCGTCGGCGGCATGTTCCGCGCGCCAGTGGCGGTGCGCGGCATTCACGATGACAGCGTGCGCGACGCGCTGCCGCCGCTGGTCTATGAGCGCATCTGCGGCGAATTGGAACTGCTCGATGGGGTGGAGGCCGAGCTGAGTCTGGACCGCGTGCGCAACGCCGAGGTCACGCCAGTGTTTTTCGGCAGTGCGATGAACAACTTCGGGGTGCAGCTCATGCTCGACCGTTTCCTGGAGTTGGCACCGCCGCCTGCGCCGAGGCGCATTGGTGGCGAGTTGGTGGCGCCGGAAAGCGAGAGTTTCTCGGGTTTTGTGTTCAAGATCCAAGCCAACATGAATCCGCGCCACCGCGATCATGTGGCCTTCCTGCGCATTGTCTCTGGCTGCTTCAAACGCGACATGATGGCGGTGCACACCCGCACCGGCAAGGAACTGCGGCTTGGCAATTCACAGCGCCTGTTTGCCCAGGAGCGCGAAACGGTGAATGAGGCCTGGGCCGGTGATGTGGTGGGTTTGGTGGGCAACTACGGCTTCCAGATCGGCGACACGCTCAGCCAAAACCCCAGCGGCTCCTTTGACGAAATGCCGCGCTTCCCCCCGGAGTGCTTTGCCTACCTGCACAACGAGAACACCTCGAAGTTCAAGCGCTTCCGCGATGGCTTGGATCAGTTGCTCAAGGAAGGCGTGGCGCAGCCCTTTGAGTTGCCCGATGCGGCCGTGCGCATTCCCCTGCTTGGAGCGGTGGGCCCGCTGCAATTCGATGTGCTCAAGTACCGCCTGGAAACCGAGTACCAAGCCGAGGTGCGCCTGGAGTTTGCGCCCTGGACCCTGGTGCGTTGGATCAAGCCCAAGGCCGGCGATGAGCCCGCGACCACAAGCCGCAACAACGAGCCTCGGCGCAAGCCAGAGCTTGCCGCAAGCTATGACACCACGCTGGCTCTCGATAGTCAGGGGCAGTGGGTGGCCCTTTTCAGTGACAAGGTCAGCTGCAGTTACTTCGAGAGCAAAAACGCCGAGGCCTACGACATCACCCCCCTGCCCTGAGCCAAGGACGGCAACCCACCAAGCTCAGAACAAGCGGAACTCCGGCAAGGCCCAAAGGGCCTGCACCACGCGGGCCCAGGCATCCACGACCGCGGCATGGACCGGCTCTCCTGGTGAGGGCAGTTCGGCCACCAGCAAGGCCTGCTCGCGGGCCGTGGGCTGACGCGACAAGGTCCACTCGAAGGCCGTTGGCAGGCGATCGCCCACTGGCAACTGCAGCAGGCGCTGCGCCGTTTTTCTGGCGTAGTCAATGACCTGCGGGTTGTTGAGCATCAACAGGGCCTGCGTGGCCACCGTGGCGTTGGTGCGCTGGCCGATCACCTGATTGATGTCGGCAAAATCAAAGGCCTCAAAAATGGGATGGCGCACATTGCGGAAGGCTGCGGTGTACACGCTGCGCCGTTGATCCTCGAAGCGGTAGCCATACTCGAGCATCTGGATTTTTTGGTTGTTGGGATCAATGCTACCCGCGCCTCCGGCATTGGGGCCGCCCAATCTTTGCTCAAGACTGCCACTGGCCCAAAGCATGGCATCGCGCAGGACCTCAGCATCCAGACGCTTGCGGTTCATGCGGGCCAAGAGGCGGTTGTCGGGATCGCGCTCCCTGAGCTGCGGACTGATGTCGGTCCGCTGACGATAGGTGCGGCTCAATACCAACTCGCGCACCAGTCGTTTGAGGCTCCAGCCCTGCTGCATGAAGCGAACGGCAAGGTCATCGAGAAGCTCGGGATGACTGGGCAACTCGCCGGTGCTGCCGAAATTGTCCGTGCTGCGCACCAGACCCGCGCCGAAGAGCCAATGCCAAACGCGGTTGACCATGACGCGCGCGGTCAGCGGTTGCTGCGGCGAGGTCAGCCACTGCGCCAATTGCAGGCGACCGCTTTGCTCGGCGCTGATGCGCGGCAACTCGCCATGGCTGGCAGCCTCAAGAAAGCCGCGCGGCACCACGGCGCCGAGATTGCGGATGCTGCCGCGAATGTGAATGGGCGCATCAGCCGGGGCACTGTCCTCACGCACGCTCATGACCTCGGGGCGGGGTGGGCGCTGGCGGCGCAGTTGCGCGATCTGCCGCTGCAGCACGCTCATCTCAGCCTTGATCCGTTCCTGCTCGGCACCATCTGCTCCCTTGGCTGCCGGGCCGGCGGCCAGCGCCACGGGTTCCTCCTCCTGGGGCAGAAACTGCACGGCGTCCACCACCACCATGCCCAAGGCGCCGGCGTTGCTGATCATCACAAAATTCTGGCCGCCGGCTTCAAAGCGCCAGGTGCCAAGGCTGGCGAACTGCAGGCCACTGAGCTGCTCGGTCATCTCCTTGAAATAAACCAAATCCTCGCCATCGGCATGCAGGACACGGGCACTGACACGCTCGGCGCGGTCCGCGCCGCCAATGTAGGCCACGCGCACCTCGTAGCGCCCCGCAGCCGGCAGTTTGGGCACAAAGGTCAGGGTCTTGCTGCCGCGGTCGCGGTTTTGGTCATGCACATAACCGCTGCCAATGAAGGGCCGCACCCGGGTGCTGTGCTGCCACTCGCCCACCTTCTGCGCCTGCTCATCGTCCACGACCACTCCAGGCAAATCGGAGGCGAGGATCTGCCGCTTGCGACGCAGAGCCAGACTGCCGACATCGCGCAGACTGTCCTTGAGCAGGGCCTCGCGCTTTTCCAAGGCTGCAATTTTCGCCTCATGCTGTTGTTGCAGGGGTTCCTCATGAGCGTCGAGTGGCAGGGGCGTGTCCACCCAATGGGCCACATTGTCGGTTTGATTGCGCAGGGTGCGGGTGCTGCGCAAAATGCCCGCCATGGCGTAGTAATCGCGGCTGGAAATGGGATCAAACTTGTGATCATGGCAGCGGGCGCAGCCAAGGGTCATGCCAAGAAAGGCCTTGCCCATGGTGTCGAGTTGCTCGTCGACAATGTCCATGCGCAGCATGTCCTTGTCCTGCTCTTCGTAGTTGGTCGGACCCAGCGCCAGAAAACCGGTGGCGGTGAGTTGGCGACGGCGCTGCGCGGCGTTTTCGTAAGGCATCAGGTCGCCGGCCAGCATCTCGCGGATCATGCGGTCCACCGGCGCATCCTCGGCAATGCTTTCAATGAGGTAATCGCGAAAGCGCCAAGCGTCCTTGAATGGCAGGGAGCGACCGCCGCCTGAAGATTCAGCAAAGCGCGTCAGATCCATCCAGTGACTGGCCCAGCGCTCGGCGAAGGCCGCTTGGCCGAGCATGTTGTCCACCAAGGTGGGGAGATCCTCGATGCGCTCAAGCCGCAGGCCCAGCGCCGCTGGAGGCAGACCCAACAAATCAATGCTGAGACGGCGCAGCAAGGCAGGCAGGTCCGCATCCGGCGAGGGAGCAAGCCCTTCGCTCTCCAGTCGCGCCAACACAAAATCATCCACGGGCATCTGCGCCCAGTCGCGGGCCTTGACCGTTGGCGGCGCAGCAGGCTTGGGCAACTGAAAGGACCAAAAGCCCGCGTCGGCTCGCTTGGCCTTGCCCGCAGCCACGGCCCCGAGCTGAGCCTGGCGTGGATCAGGCGCGCCAATCTCAATCCATTGCCGCAGCACGGCAATCTGCGCCTCGGAGAGACGGCGCTTGGGCGGCATCTTCAAATCGCGGTCCTCATAGGAAACCACGCGCATGAGCAGGCTGTGGGCGGCATCGCCGGGCTTGAGCAAGGCGCCGCTGTCCCCACCGCGCATCCAGGCCTCGCGGCTGTCCAAGCGCAGGCTGCCCTTTTGCTTCTTCTCTCCATGGCATTCCTGACAGTGTTCCAGCAGCAGTGGGCGCACCTGCTTTTCAAAGAACTCCACCCCCGCTACGCCCTGCTCCGCCCTCGACGGCAGAGCCGCGAGCAGGCCAAGGACAAACAGGAGGCGGGTGCGGCGCATCGGGGAAAGATCAACGCCTGACAAACCCTTGTCTTTCAGGCTTTACGGGTGGTTTCTGCAGGCCACCGAGCAAAGCCAGAAAAAGGGCCTCATGGCGAGGCGTTTGTGTCTCCTGAGCATGAGGGTTTTGCCGCTACTTTTTTTACTGCCCGCCGCGGTCATGGCCTTGGATTTTACCCGTGAGGTGCAGCCCATCCTCGCCGAGCACTGTCTGGAGTGCCACGGCCCTGACGATGCCAAGGGCGGGCTGGTGCTCAGCACTCAGGCCTTGGCTGGCAAGTTGCTCAAGAGTGGCAAGCGCGCGCTGGTGCCCGGCAGCCCCAAGGACAGTGAGATGCTGGCCCGCATTGCCCACCCCGACCCGCAGGAGCGCATGCCACCGGCACCCAAGAGAGCAGTGAGCGCCAAGGAGCTTGAGCTGCTGCGGCAATGGATTGCCCAAGGCGCGGGCTACGAGGCGCACTGGGCCTTCAGGCCCCTGGCCAAGGTGCAGCCCCCAAGCGGCGGTCACCCCATTGACGCCTTCATCGGCGAGGGCCTGCAAAAGGCTGGCCTGAAACCCTCGCCGCGCGCGGATCGCCACAGCCTCATCAAGCGGGCCTGCTACGATTTGCTGGGCCTGCCGCCGACGGCAGAGCAGGTTCGGGAGTTTCTTGCTGACACCTCGCCGCAGGCCTTCGATCACCTGCTGGATCGCCTGCTGCAAAGCCCGCACTTTGGCGAGCGCTGGGGCCGCCACTGGCTGGATGCCGCGCGCTACGCCGACAGCGACGGCTACGAGAAGGATCGGCCAAGGCCTGATGCCTGGCGCTACCGCGATTGGGTGATTGAAGCCGTCAACCATGACCTGCCTCTGGATCAATTTGCGATTCAACAAATCGCCGGTGACTTGTTGCCCAAGGCCGATGCGAATGCGCTTCTGGCCACGGCCTTTCATCGGCAAACCCTCACCAACACTGAAGGCGGAACCGATCAGGAGCAATTCCGCATCGAGGCGGTGATGGACCGCACCGAAACCATTGGCGCGGTGTGGATGGGTCTGACCGTGGGCTGCGCGCGCTGCCACACCCACAAGTACGACCCGATCACCCAGCGCGAGTACTATCAGCTCTTTGCCTACTTCAACAACGCCGATGAGAGCACGCGCGAGGTGCCCATCTCGACTCAGGCTTGGAGCCAGTATCAGGCCGCACACGGCCCGCAGGCCCGCGCCCTTGAGGGCTTGCAACGCCGCCTTGAGGAGGCCAAGGCCAACCTGCCCGCACGCCTACCGGCATGGGAAGCCGCGTTGGAGGCGCAACAACTCAAGGCTCAACAGACCAAGGCCCAAAGCCGCTTTGAGGCACTGCCAAGCACCAAGGCCCAAAGCCCCGCCGGCGCTTGGAAATCACGAGGCGATGGCTGGTGGCAGGTCCCGGCCAGCAAGGCCAACAAGGGCCAGGAATCCTGGAGCCTTGAAGTGGAGGCCCCTGCCGCTGGTCTGCATAGCCTGCGTCTGGAATGGCGCACGGCAGCCACGGCCAAGGCCAAAGCCGCTCCCCGTCTGCTGGAAGTGGAGTTGTTGCCCCAACAGGGTGTGGGCGCAGGCGCACCCTGGCCCATGCACAGCGCCAGCGCCAGCTCCGAGGCCAAGGACAGTCTCCCTGCTTCGCTGATTGACGGCAACCCTGGCAGCGGCTGGAAGCCGGCAACTCAGGCGCATTGGCAGGCTCATCTTGGCCTGCCCATCAAGGGATCGGCCCGCCTGCAACTGCGCATCGTGGTGGATGCCGCGGCAAGCCGCGGAGCCGCGGGGGAACTGCGTCTGCTGGGCAGCAGCGTGGCCACCGAACAAAGCCTGGCGCCCGCAGACATTTTCAAGCTGCTGACCGAGGAGCCCAAGCGCCGCAATCCCGTTGTCATTGCGCCGCTGTGGACATGGATGCAGCGCGTGGACAGCGAAGTCATGGCTGCCGCCGATGCCCTGCGCCAAGCCAGTGCCAAGCTGCCCAAGCCACCACTGATGGAGGTGCGCGTGATTTCACAACGCCGCGAAAAGGCCCGCAGCACGCATCGTCTGGAGCGCGGCGACTTTCTGCAACCTGCCGAGGCCGTGCAGCCGGGCAGCCTTGCCGCCCTGCCCGGCAAGGCCGGCAGCAGCCGCCTGGACTTTGCGCGCTGGTTGGTCTCCAACGACAACCCCCTGACTCGGCGCGTGATGGTCAACCAACTCTGGGCGCATCTCTTCGGCGAGGGCATCGTCAGCACCTTGGGCGATTTCGGCGTGCGCGGCTCACCCCCCAGTCACCCCCAGCTTCTCGATTGGCTGGCCGGAGAACTGTCGGCGCAGGGTTGGAGCCGCAAGGCCATGCTGCGCCTGATCATGCAAAGCGCCACCTACCAGCAGCAATCCGTGCAGCGTGAAGACGGCCAGGCCCGTGACCCCAAAAATAGCCTGTTGTGGCGGCAAAACCGCCTGCGTGTTGAAGGCGAGATTGTGCGCGATCTTGCCTTGGCCGCCAGTGGCCTGCTCAGCCCCAAGATCGGCGGCCCAAGTGTGTTTCCGCCGATGCCCGCAGACATTGCGGCCCTGAGTTATGCCAACAACTTTTCCTGGAAGACCAGCGAGGGCGAAGACCGCCATCGCCGCGGCATGTACACCTTTTTCAAACGCACCGCACCACACCCGGAGCTGACCACCTTCGATTGCCCCGACGCCAACCTCACCTCGATCAAGCGCGGCGTCTCCAACACTCCCCTGCAGGCCCTCACCACCCTCAACGCCGAGGCCTATGCCGAGGCCGCACAAGCCCTTGCACTCAGGGCACTCAGGGAGCCTGGCGATGATCAGGCGAGATTGCGCAGGCTTTGGCAGTTCTGCCTGCCGCGCCCCGCCACCGCGCAGGAGGTGGCCACCTTGAGCGAACTGCTGCAGCAGGGGCGCCGGCTTTACCAACGCGCGCCCACCGAGGCACAGGCTGCCATCAGGCTGCACCGCGCCGCAAGTGTTGCCGCCGCCGAAAACGCTGCCTGGGTGGGCGTGGCGCGCACCGTTTTGAACCTCGACGAATTCATCACCCGCGACTAAGCGCCATGCAGCACTCTCCTCTTTCCGTTGCGCAACTGCGCCGTGAATTCCTCGCCACCAGCGCCAACGGCCTGGGCATGCTAGGCCTGGGCAGTCTGCTCGCGCAGGACGGCCTTGCCGAGGCCACGCCGGAGCTGGCCTCGCACTTCGCGCCCAAGGCCAAGGCCTGCATCTTCATCTTTTTGGAAGGCGGCCCCAGTCAGATTGATCTCTACGATCCAAAGCCAAAACTCAATGAACTGCACGGCCAACCGCTGCCCGAGAGCATGACCAAGAATGTGCGCTTTGCCTTCATCCGCAAGGAGACGGCAAGGTTGATGGGCAGCAGGCGCAAGTTCCGCCGCCACGGCCAGAGCGGCATGCAGTTCAGCGATCTGTTGCCGCACATGGCCCGCCATGCCGATGACTGGTTGATGATCCGCTCGCTGCACACCGACCAATTCAACCATCACCCCGGTCAGTTGGTGCTGCACTGTGGTCGGGCGCAGTTTGGTCTGCCCAGCATGGGTGCCTGGCTCAATTACGGACTGGGCAATGCCTCGCGCAATCTGCCCGGTTATGTGGTGCTCAGCGCTGGACGCGGCACCAGCGGCGGTGCGTCGCTTTGGCAAAGTGGTTTTTTACCCTCCTCCTATTCCGGCGTGTTGTTGCGCAATCAGGGCGAGCCCGTGCTCAACCTCAAAAACCCCGAAGGCATCCCACAGGCCATGCAACGCCACAGTCTCGATGCACTGGCCAAACTCAACGGCCAGCGTTTCGCGCAGTTGCAGGATCCTGAAATCAACAGCCGCATTGCGGCCTATGAGCTGGCCTTTCGCATGCAGGCCGCAGCCCCGGAACTCATTGATCTGAGCCGCGAATCCGCGCGCACCCTGGAAATGTACGGAGTCAATCGTCCCGACCCGGCAGTCAAGGCCTCGCGCGGCGGCGGCCCTGGACAATACCGCAGCTTTGCCACCAACTGCCTGTTGGCAAGGCGCCTGGTGGAGCGCGGTGTGCGCTTTGTCAGCATCATGCATGCCTCCTGGGATCATCACAGCAATCTGGATCAGGAACTGGAGCACAACTGCGGCATGGCCGATCAGCCCGTTGCCGCCCTGCTCGCCGATCTCAAGCAACGCGGTTTGTTGGACAGCACCATGGTGGTCTTTGGCAGCGAGTTTGGGCGCACGCCCCTGGGCGAGAATCGCGGCGGCAATCCCAACAGCACGGGACGCGATCATCATCCCTTTGCCTTCACGATGCTGGCGGCGGGCGGTGGCCTCAGAGGCGGCCTGACCTACGGCGAAACCGACGAGATTGGCTGGGGCGTGGTGCGCGACCCCGTGGACCTGCACGACTTCCACGCCACGATGCTGCATCAATTTGGCATGGACCATCTGCGCTTCACACACCGTTTCTCGGGACGCGATTATCGCCTCACCGATGTTGCCGGTCGGGTGATTCAGCCCTGGATCACCTGAGCCTCGAGTGCAGGTGGCATGGCGACGCCAATCGCCGGCAACGGCCCTTGCCCTACTGCGAAGGACCAGCTGGGGCTGTGCTTGGTGGCAACGAGGCTGCAGGGGTTGACTCCGCAGCAGGGGCGCCGCCTTCAAGGCTTTCAACGACACGGTTGATTCCCTGAGTCGCCAGTTCGCTGGGGGGGTACATGCCACGCGCGCGCAGATACCAGGCCAGGGCGGAGCCGGCCTGTTTGCGTTGCTCGAAGCCACGCGCCTTCTCAACGGCACTGACAAATTCACTGGCCTTCACGCTCAGCTCCGAGCGCACTCGGGTGATCTCAGGATCCTGCGGAAACTTTCCATACACTCGCTCAACGGCTTCCCAGGCGGCGATGCCGTTCCCCGCGCGCCCCTGCTCATCGGCCATCTTGACCACCATGGTGACCTCCGTGACATCGGTGATCACCTTGCGAATTTGTTCCTGACGCGCCGTGTCATTGATGGCCGCGGCCAGAAAGCGGCCCTGCTCATTGAAAATCTGCCGGTAGGCCTTTTGGCTGAGCAGGCGATCGAGATCCAGCAGGGATTGAGCCTGGGTGTCGCTGTTCTGGCCGACCATCTCGGAGAGATTGCGCAGCTTCGGGTTGGTGGGCCAGAGCTCTGCGGCAGCCTTCATTTCTGAGGCATAAGTGGCCTGATCGCCCTTGAGGATGGCGGCCTTGGCTGCAGTCAGCCGCATGTCGGCCAGGGCGCGCGCGGTCTCAATGGCGGCCTGAGGCTTGGAGAAGTCAAAATCGCGCGACATCTTGCGCAGCTTGGTGACGGTCTCCTCGGCCAGCGCGTAGTCCTTCATTTCAATGGCATTGATGAGTTGATTGCCGTCGCGCACATAATCGAGAACCTTGAGCTTCTCGGTCATTGGCAGGCGGCGCACCCGCGGCAGGTACTCGCCAATCGCAAAGGCCTCCATGAGGCGATTGCTGGCGCTTTGATAATCCTGACGCAGCACCAACTGCTCAAAGGCCACCACGGCCTCGTCCACACCACGGATCGCCTCGGAGGCAAGGCTGTCAATGAGGCTGACGGTTGGCGGCACGCCGAGCCCGGCGGAGAAGGCTTTTTTCAAATCGCTGTTGTCGTCGAGCTGCAGCACACTCTCGCCGTCCTTGAACATGTGCGGGTAGAGGCGGCAGGCGATGAGGGCATGCTCAAAGCGGCGTTGCAGAAAGAACTGCAGCATCAACGACTGGAACTGCACCTTGCTGGTGACCTCGGAAAGGCCAATGGCGGTTTCATTGAGCTTCTTGCGGGCCTCGAGCTCAGCCATGTCCTTCACATAGCCACTGACGCGACCCATGGTTGAGGCAATGTTTTGCTTCTGCGCATTGCCCTGGGCGTTGCTATTGCCCTTGCTGGTGCCGGCTCCTGAGTTGGGGGAGAGTTCCTTGTTGGACATGGCCACCTCGTTGTTCCATTCCAATTGCCGACGGCGCTGATTCATGGCCTCGTTGGCAGCACGCAGGTTGGTGACCTTGCGCTGCGCCAACCAGACATCGTAGACCGCATTGGCAATCGTATTGCACAGTCCGGCGTCAATGGGGAAGGTGCCAGCCTCAGGCAGCATCGCAAAGGCCGCCGACACATCCGGCCCTCCCTTGCGCGTTGGCGCAAGCAGTTGAATGATCTGAGCGATCAAGTCGCGATAGGCCTGATCCTCAGGGCCCTTGGCCTCCGGGGTGGCCAGATAAATTTCAAACTTGGAGCGCACCAGGCGATTGTTGTTTACCGCCCAATTCTTGCCGTCCCAGGTCACCATCTCGCTGCCAGTGTCCATCGTGGGCAGGCTGTTTCCCAGCATCGAACCGTTGCTGTTGCCGCCCTTGTTCTGCGAGGAGGCAGCAGGGTTGGAGTTTGCTGCTGGAGCGGCGCCGCTTGACGCAGGCGATGGCAGAACCTGGGCCATGAGTGGCATTGCCGGCAAGCAGAGCCAGAGCGTCACCGCGGCAATGCGGCAAATGGGGTGGGCGGTCAAATTCATGGGGTGACTTGGAGCAATGGGGAAGGGTTGCCGCATGGGGCTTAGACCTTGCGCAGATCCATGACCTCGAGGATTCCGTTTTCCTGCACGCGCACCTTGAAGACATAGCGCTGGCCGCGCTGAATGTTGACTTCGCGGTCCGCAGGAACCAGCACGGGCACAAAACGGGCTGAGTCGCCCATCTGAACGGAGAACAGGCGCTGACGGCCGCGACCGCTGTCAAGCCGTCCATCCACCACGCCTTCAACCTTGTAGGTGTTGCCGCTGAGCGCCGAGGCGCCATCGAGGTACTCTTGAACATCAAGCGCCACAGTGGAGGCCATGCTGTCCCCGCCACCACCCACCACTGCAAAGCCCACCACGATGAGCCCCAGCAATGCCGCAGCGGCAATCAACAATTGGGCGGGTTTGAAACCGGATTTCGCGCGTCTGGCCATGGGAAAAAAGATGGGAATGCGACTGCAACCAAGATGGATGCTAACCCCAAAGCCCCCTCAGGGCAACAACGCTGTGAGGCTGCGCCAACGCCTCGGGTCCGAGGCGCTGCCCTCTCCTGCCAAACACAGGCCACCTGCCCTGCACAGGAGCAGAAGCAGTCATCGCCTCAGGCCAGCAGCCTCGCCGCAGCCTGTGCGGCAATCTCCAGCAGCCTGGTCTTTTCCTCAGTCGTGAATTGATAGGGCTCCAGCTTGCCAATGCCAAGAGTCCCGCAGAGGCGCCCCGCACTGATCATGGGCACGGCCAATGAGCCCTGCACCTTGGTCTGGAGCGCCCCAGGCTTGGCCACGCCGCTGTGGTCGGTCTGCAGATTGCAAAGCTCCACAGGCTCAAGGCTCTGGGCCGCAGCGCCAGCGATGCCCTTGCCCATGGGAATGGATTCGATCACAGGCAAAAGGTTGGCCGGAATGGCTTGAGCCGCGAGGAGCTTGAGGTGCTGGTCGGCGGGATCAAGGCGGTGCAGCGTGCCCGTGGTGCAGTGGAACTCGTTGACCACCAGCCGCAAAAAAAGCGCCCATTCGCCCGCGATGCAGGCCGATTCCACAGTGCTGGAGGGAGTGCTGTTCATGGTGGTGAGATGGCAAAAGAGATTGGCTCCGCCGCCAATCAACGCTACGGTCACGGCGGATGTTCCGCTCATTCTTGCTTCAACGCGACGCCTTTTTTGGCCTTTGTTGCCTGCTGCTTGCCTGCGTCGCGAGCGGGCAGAGTGCGCGGGTGGTTGGCCGCAGCATCTATCACAGCGATCACAGCCGCACCGAGGTGGTCACCAATCCAGAGGTGCGCGAAATGACCGAAAGCACCTACGGAGCGGACAATGTGCTCAGTGTGCGCAAGGTCTTTCTGCTCAACGAGCGCGGCGAGCCCACGCAGGGCAATGTTTATGACGGACGCGGCCAACTGGTGGCCCGAGTGCAGTGCCTCTACGATGACTTGGGTCGGCGCGGTGAGGACCGGCTGGTCAACCTTGATGGCGAAGTTTTTCAGCGAGTGATCTATGGCTACAACGACAAGGGCAAGGCCCTGCCGCCAAAGGTGATCAACCTGCAAGTCGCCAACGCTCCCACCATCCGCCCTCCAAGCATTGACTTCACCAAGGACCAGGCCATGGGCAGCGAAGCCGCCACACCCACCTCCTCAAAATACGCCCCACAACCCATTCGACGGACCGGGGCGACCAGCGCCAGCCCATCTGGAGAGTCCCAAGGCAACTCGCAGAGCACCACCCCTAAAAAAGGCGGGTTCTTCCAACGCCTGCTCAAGCGTTGAGAAGGCAGGCCACCACCTCAATCGAAGTCCAAGCCAAGATCCAAGGCGCGCACTGAATGGGTGAGCGCGCCCACCGAAATGGCGTTGACGCCAGTGGCAGCGACCTCGGCAATGCGCTCCAAAGTGATGCCGCCGCTGGCCTCCAGCCAGAGGCGACCCGCGTTGAGCGCCACGGCCTCGCGCAGTTGCGCCGGGCTCATGTTGTCGAGCAGGAGCATGTGCACGCCGCGCAACGAAAGGAACTGGCTCACCTGCTCCAGCGTGTCGCATTCCAGTTGCACCCGCACCTCGGGATGAGTTTGAGCAAATTGATCCAAGGCCTGCTGCAGGGCCGTCAAATCGCCCTGGGCCGCGAGGTGATTGTCCTTGAGCATCACCTGATCATACAGGCCCATGCGGTGGTTGCTGGCGCCACCAGCAAGCACTGCGGCCTTCTCCAGTCGCCGCCAACCCGGCGTGGTCTTGCGGGTGTCGAGGATGGTCACGGGGTGGCCTGCCACCGCCTGCACATAGCGCCTGGCCTGGGTGGCCACGCCACACAGGCGCTGCAGAAAATTCAGTGCTGTGCGCTCCGCACTGAGCAGGCTGCGCGCAGAACCCGCGACCTGCAACAGACACTGACCCGCCTCAAAGGCTGAACCATCGGCAAGCCTAAGTTCGCAGTGCACGGCTGGGTCCACGCGCTCAAAAACGCGCTTGGCCAACTGGCCTGCGGCCATGACACCGGGTTCACGGGCCATGACTCTCGCGCTGGCCTTGGCCTCGGCGGGGATAAAATGCAGGGAGCTTAAATCGCCACTGCCAAGATCCTCTGCCAGGGCGGCATCAATGAGGGCCTCATCGGTCATGGCAGCGCAGGGGCGGAGGTTATTTTTTGGCAGGCAGCGCGCGGGTGGCACCCACGCTGATGCCGCCGTCCACCAACAGCAACTGACCGGTGACATAGCGACTGCCCTCGCTGGCCAAAAACAACAACGGGCCTTCCAGGTCCTCCATCGCTCCAGGGCGGCCAAGGGGAATGCGCTCAGTGAGGTATTCCACCCAACCGGCGTCCTCGTACATCACACGATTCTGCGAGGTCTTGAACCAACCCGGTGCAAGCACATTGACGGTGATGCCAAAGCGGCCCCAATCATGGGCCAGGCTCATCGTCATCTGCCGAATCCCACCGCGGCTTGCCCCATAGGGCGCAAGACCGGCATAGCCTGCCACGCAGGTCACCGAACCGATGTTGATGATGCGGCCGTAACCGGCGGGCACCATGAACTCGCGGGCCACGGCCGTGGCCAAGAAGAAACTTCCGCGAAGGTTGGTGTCCACCACCGTGTTCCAATCCTCCCAGGTGATCTCCAGCGCGGGCTTGCGCACATTGCAGCCGGCGTTGTTGACCAGAATATCCACCTTGTTCACCGCAGCCTTGGCCTGCGCCACGGCGGCATCAATGCTCTCCTTGCTGCGCACATCCAACTCCAGGGGCAAACACTGGCGGCCAAGGTCCTGCACCCTGGCGGTGAAATCCTTCAGCGAGGCCAGCGTGCGGCTGGAGACAATGAGGTCGGCGCCGGCCTGCGCCAGCGTCATGGCGAAGCGTTCTCCCAGCCCGCGCGAGGTCCCGGAAACAAAGGCCGTCTGGCCGGTCAAATCAATGGCAGCGTTGTGGCTCATAAGCAGGGTTCTGGGTGGCGGCATCCACCCCAAAAGTCAATCAGCATCCGCTGCAGGCTGCAGGCTCAGGGCCTTGTAGCAATGGTGCTCCAGAAGCGAGGACTTGAAGCCCTGCACCTCGGGGCGCAGCAAAAAGCTGCGCACATACCAATACACTGGCAACACGGGCAATTCCTCCAATAGCAACTGCTCGGCCTGGGCCAGCAAGGCAAAGCGCTTGGCCGCATCGCCCTCACGCAGCGAGGCCCGCATCCATTGATCGTAGCGCGCATTCGACCAACCGGTTTGATTGTTGCCGTCACCGCTCTGCCACAGACTCAAAAAGGTGTAGGGGTCGAGATAATCACCCACCCAACCAGCGCGGCAGATGTCGTAATCCAGCCGCTTTTGGGAATCGAGGTAAACCCCCCAGTCCTGATTGAGCACGGCCACCTCAATGCCCAAATGTTTTTTCCACATCTCCTGAATCGCTTCGGCAATCGTGCGATGCGCCTCACTGCTGTTGATCAGGATCTCGGCCCTGGGGAAGCCGCGCCCCTGAGGATAACCGGCCTTGGCCAGCAACTCGCGGGCCTGCCCGGGATCAAAGCGCAGCACCGGCGGCACCTGATACTGCTTGCTGGTGCCCGGCGGCGTGAAGGAAACCGAGGCCATCTGCCCACCGCGCAGCACATGATCAATCAGTCCCTGGCGATCCACGGCCATGGCCAGGGCCTGGCGCACCTCGCGCTTGTCGAAGGGCGGACGCGTGACATTGAAGCGGTAAAAGTAGGTGCTCAACAACGCGTGCTCGCGGTAGGCTGGGTGCCGGCCCTCGCGGTAGCGCGGCACCAGGGCCAAGGGCAGCGTCTCGGTCTTGTGGATCTGTCCATCGCTGAAGGCGCGCTCCTCGGTGGCATCCTTGGCAATCGGCAGAAAGACAATCTCATTGAGTTTCACCGTGGCGGCATCCCAGTAATGCGGATTGCGCTCCACGCAAATGCTGTGCCCAAAGCGCCAATCCTTGAGGCGGAAGGGCCCGTTGCCCACCAGATTGCCCTCGCGGGTCCAACGCGTGTCGCGCTGGGTCATGCTGCCGAAGGCCTCGATCACATGCCTTGGCACCGGATGCCAGGCGTAGTGCTTGAGCATCGAGGGAAAATACGGCGCCGGCCCCTCCAGCTCGATGCGCAGCCGATGCGGACCGAGGGCCTTGACGCCGACCTTGCTGAAGTCGCTGAGTTTGCCCTCATTGAAATCGCGCGCCCCGCGCATTGCAAAAAGCATGGGCGCGTACTCCGCACCCAACTGCGGCGAAAGGATGCGTTGGAAGGACCACACAAAGTCCTCGGCCAGCAGAGCTCGCCCATCGCTCCAACGAGCCTGCGGCCGCAACTCGAATTCCCAGACGGTAAAATCGTGCTGAGTCCAACTTGAGGCCACGCCAGGGGCATTGGCATCAGGGTCGTCCACGCCAGGGGCCACCAAGCCCTCAAAGAGCGCATCAAAGATGTGGTGCTCGGGCACTCCCGTGGCCAGCGAGGGATCCAGAGTTGAGGGCTCGGTGCCGTTGCCCAAAATCAATCGGCCCTGAGCCGTGGCTGCCTGCACCCGCTGCGGCCGATGCCGCCGAATCCGATCAAAGGCGCCAAGCCCGGCCAGCAACAGGCCGAGCGCGATCCATTTCAGAGCCTTGCCACGCATCAGGCCGTCACTCTGCGAGCCCGCCTGCCGCTTGTCAATGCGCGCGGCTTGGCGCTAAGGCTTGCCAGCCCGGGGGCGTTGGGTGTTGCATGGGCCTGCGCTCTGGCAGCACTGCGCTGCACGACCTTCACTCCCACCCCACTTTCCATGAATCGCCGCCACTGGATGCTGCACCTGCCTGCCTGCGCTGCCGCCCTGCCCCTGCTGTCTCAGACCCCGCCGCCGGCCAAGC
>Ga0222712_10002429_pt1 | contig 21341 bp, 16 predicted proteins | sample C33_657DmetaG_FD_165043 | JGI IMG/M metagenome (GOLD analysis project Ga0222712, IMG submission 165043) | Estuarine water microbial communities from San Francisco Bay, California, United States - C33_657D | ecosystem: Environmental > Aquatic > Marine > Unclassified | place: USA: California... | reverse complement strand
ATCATTGGTGTTCCCTTATCCGGATGGACTTACGCCGGCGAGATTGAAGGTCATACTGAGCCAACAATCGTCTCTTTACTTGGTTTCCCCGGTCCATTCGACCAGTATCATGCATCTAACGCTCAACCGCATTGGATCACAGAGATGATGGTAACCAAAAAAGAACCATTCAATCCTGAGCGGCTACTATTGACAACTGGAATCACAAACTTCTATATGGAATCAAACTGGGAAGGCAGCAAATACTCTGCAGTTGGGCGCCGAATCGAAACGCCGTTCCTAAATATGACTTATCATACAACACGTGGAGCTCAATTTAACTCAGGCGAAAGACCACCAGCAAGGCCTTATATTCGTGGGTTTGATGAGTAAGAGGTAGGAGGTAAGAGGTAAGAGGTATGAGGTCAGACCTCAGACTTCCGACCTCCTACCTCAATCCTCAGACCTCATACTTCCGACTTCCGACCTCAATCCTCAGACACCAAAATACATGAAACGCCGAGACCTAATCAAGACTTTAACTCTCCTTCCGCTAGCAGGAACTTTTCCTTTAGATTCAATTTTTGCTGCTCCTGCAGGAGCTAAACATGCACCCTATAATGTACAGCATAAACCAATGCCCGATTTACATCGAACAGCTTTTGTGATGGACGGGCATACGCATGTAATGACCCGCGAACTACTGATGGGAACCGATATTGGCCAGCGTTATACCGATGGAAACGTAGATCTACCCAGGGCTAAAGAAGGCGGCATAGACGCGATGTTCTTTTCAGTGTATACTCCAGAACACTATTATCCAGGAAGGTTCGAGATAAAAAATACATTTCGTGTGGTGAACCTTGCATTAGATCAGATAAAAAAGAATGATTCTCAAATCGAATTGGCATTAAATGCCTCCGATATTCAGCGTATTAATAAGAAAGGTAAAATGGCGGCTTTTCTTGATCTAGAAGGACCTTGGGATATGGACGGGGATATCAATTTACTCCACTCGCTTTACCGCCTAGGCCTTAGATCGATACAACTTCCCGCACATAATACCACCAATGCTTTCATAGATACCTGCAATGACGTAAGCCGCTGGGGCGGAATCAATGATTTGGGTAGAAAAATCATATCCGAAATGAATAGTCTTGGTATGGTGATTAACATTGCTCATGCATCTAATGCTGCCATATTGCAAAGTGTGGAGGCAAGTAAACATCCATTAATATACAGTCATGGAGGATTTTACGGCATTGTACCTCATCCGCGGTGTATAACAGACGAAGCCGCAAAAGCACTCGCAGCAAAAGGTGGTGTAATTGGTATACACTTTGGTAGCCTCTTTAACAATCCTATTTACTGGAAATGGCAGCAAGGTCAGAAAAAATCAAACGAGACAAAGCCGGGAACAGTACAAGCTGCACCTCTAAAAACCATCGAAGAGGTAGATAAAGAAGTATTGAAAGATGTTCCATTAAGTTTCAAAGGAACTATTCCTGAAGAATATTGGATGCATGTTGATCAACTAGCTAAAGTGATTGACTATGGTGTACAACTAGTTGGCGAAGATCACATGGCCTTGGGTTCTGATTTAGATGGCGGTCCTGAATTGCCGCGTGAAATTAAAGATATCAGCGATTATCCACAAATAACTATGGCCTTGCAAAGGTTAGGGTACAGCGACCTGAGGATTAAAAAAATTCTGGGTTTAAACTGGCTAAGGGTTATCAAAGAGGTAACGGGTAGTTAGGAATCCGATAAAATTGGATGGCATGCAGACTTACGAAATCACCTAGTGGAGCGGAAGGGAGATTTCGTCAGTCGCGAATAAGTCCAAATGAATTTGTACGTATTTGAGATTTTAACCAGCTTACTCTTGTTATCAATGCTTTGGCATTAACTTTTTTCTACAATCGAGACCGCAAATTGGTTATTAGTGCCCTAACCTCCTTCTCAAGCAAGCCGATAATTAGCCCACCCAAAATAAATAAAGAAGCTAAAAATTTCCAGGATTGGATTTCTTCACCTAAATATAAAGCAGAACTGATGAAACCTACAACCGGCACCAATAGCGTAAAAGGAACAACAGCTGATGTAGAATAAGACTTCATCAAAAATGCCCAAGCACCATAACCGATATGTGTTGAGACGTAAACAATATAAAATAAAGCAGCGATAGCAGGCCATGACACATGTTGCAGGGAGTTCAGGATAACAACAGGCCCATCAAATAAGAAAGAGACAAGAGCCATCACCGGAAAGGCTACCAAATTTCCCCAAACTACCAGTGCCAGGGGCGATTCGGAATGAATTTTCTTTGTAAATATATTCCCTGCTGACCATGAAAATGCGGCAAGCAACATCAGAATCAGACCCAATAAGGTACTCCCAGCATTTAAATGATATCCCACAATACCAATTCCAATGAAAGAAACCAGTGAGCAAGCAATTTTGAAATTACTTGGACGGTCATGATAGAATAAAAAAGCAAGGCCCATTGAAAAGAAGACCTGAATCTGGAGAATAAGTGAGGCAAGCCCAGGAGAAATGCCAAGTTTAATTCCAGTAAAGATAAGACCAAACTGCAAGGCAAAATTTAAGAGTCCATAATAGAAAATCAGCCTCAGTGGAGCTTTTGGCCTGGGCAAGAAAAATACCCATGGCAAAGCCGAAAAACCAAATCGAAGAGCACTTAACAAAAAAGGTGAGAAACTCTGTAGCCCAATATAAACTGCAACAAAATTCACACCCCAGATCAATACTATAGTTAGGACTACTAAAAGATGCTTTGGTGGCAAATTTATTTTATTTCCCATTATTCTGACTCCACATTAACCAGGATGTTGTTCATCATTAATTCGTAATATTTTCATTGAGCAAATTAATAATTCATTTTACACTTGAAATTTATTTTCTACCATCCGGAGTTCCCTCCTATCTAGGAGATGTGAGGTTGCTATTATTACAAATCGTATAAATAGGCTGTATAAAATCCGGCTGATTTAAAGTATTGACCAATAAAAGCCAATTATGCTGAAAAGTACCTAATAAATCTGTTTTAAGATAAATACGCTTGTTTTGAGTGAACCCTTTTTTAATAAGTTCTGTAAACAAGATTGACTTAAGTGGCGCTTTGCAATAAAGGGTATTTGCACGATTGAGACTGTTAAGCTTTGAAAGGCAAGAGTTTAATACTAGATTGTTCATTTCTGCTAAGGTATATAATTATAAATTATGTCAATAATTGGCAACAACATTTTAAATCCAATACATGAATTAGGATAATGATACAATTTTTATAAACAATAATGTTTATTTTTTATTTATAAACATTATTGTTTACTTTTGATTATGGAACTGTCAATTGAAATGTATAAAGGAATTCATCCGGGAATTATATTAGAACGTGAGCTGAAAAAAAGAAACCTGAAAAAAGGTCCATTCGCACTTTCATTACAAGAATACCCCCAGATTATTAATGATATAACCAAAGGCAGACGTGGGTTAACTCCTGCCCTATCCCTAAAAATTGATAGCGCATTGGGCTTAGAGGAAGGTACTATGCTCATTCTTCAAACGTATCACGAAATTAAAAAAGAGAAGCAAAAAAGTGAATCTGGTGACCACCCCAACCTTTCTATTTTGCGAAAAATTCTTTTCTGGGATACCGACATCAATAAAATAGAATGGCATAAGCAATACAAAACTGTTATTCAGCGTGTATTTGAGCGTGGAAATGACGATGAAAAAAAAGAAATTCTCAGGTTCTATGGCAAAGAGAAAATAAAGGCTATTACTGGCAGCACCCGGATTGCAAACAATAAAATTTAGGTAATGGACATTAAAAGAACGATATAATATTAATTGCCCTCTGTTTGGTGGTACCCACCAAGCATTTTATAATTTCATTCCGCTCATAGCCGCGGGGGACATCATAACGGATAAAGATATTTCGAAAACAGGTTTTAGTTTGAACTTATAATCAAATTTTCCTTAGGCATCCTTGTCCACCGCTGGCGGGGGAATAAAAGGGGGTGGTTTTTAATTTTAGTGTTGAGAATCATCAAGCATAGGAAAGTGCTTGGTGTTACTCACCAAGCATTTATGATTTCATTCCGCTCATAGCCGCGGGGGCCTAGTCCTTTTTCTGTAGGAAAAAAGTACCAAAAACCCCACCGCTGCGCCTGCTGCTATGAAAGGTTCTGCGAGGGCTAGGACAGTAATTGCCGCACCAGTCAATGCGGAAGAGAGGTGAACGGAGGTTCAGTGAATGGACTATATGTTTAAGTTTGACATAAATTTTCCTGTTCCTGGATTTAGCTATCTACCATTCATAATTCCACTCCGCTCATAGCCGCGGGGCCCTAGTCTTTTTAAACCAACTATTTCACTACAATCTCATCACAATAAATAGAAATATCTTGCCCTGATCGGATATGCCATGAAGGAGTTTTTAATAAGCTTTCTGCATGAACTTTGATGTACCGAGCCTTTGTTCCAGTCTTCATAATTGCTTGAAAAGGGAGGATAGAAATTTTGATAATCTCTGGGTTTTCAAGCGGATTCGGATTGTTATCATTGATGATCATTACTGGTTCAGAGTAATTGTTTCCATCAGCAGATAGTGAATAGCTAACATGTTTAGGAAGCGCAAACAAATGCCAATCGGGTTGTGCCTGAGGGTTAAGGAAATCCATATTGACCGATGTTATAGGCATCACTGATCCCAAATCTAGAATAAAATCCATATGCTGTCCGGTATAATAAACCCAGTTCTGATCAGCTTCTTGCCACGATTCATACGAAGCAAAAACTCCGTCGGTAAGGCTTTCAAGTCCTTTAGATTTCGGGTTCGGATTGGTGATTGGAGTAATATTTTTTCGGAATGATTTTACCTTGGTCATTCCCTCCATGTTGCTGAAGATGCGGTTATACGACGCACGATAATGTTCCGGAGTTCCTGCTCGCTCTCGTACCAGTTTTACTTTATTCAGTTTGCATATATCAGCAAAACGGTTAACCAGCAACTTCATTTCAGGTTTTGCGAGTATATAGCCATTAATCCCCTTGCGGAACATGCTTCTTGCTGTATCGATTTCGGTGCGTCCGATCTGGATTTCTGCATACATGATTGGCAGTCGTGCTGTTCTTACACGCTGTACTAATTTTGCATCGGCAACCACAGCCTTTTCTGCATTATCAAAGAGCAGCTTATATTGCTGCATCATTTCTGCAGACAAATAGGAGTTTTTTGCATGGATAGGATCTCCGAAAATACTCAATACCATTCCGCTTTTTACCAGAGATTCTTGCATACTTTCAATGTATTGAAGTATAAATGGAGCCGCTGCACCGAAATAACCGGAAAGGAATTCATTGATAATGGCTTTGTCATCTGCATCCGGATTCCACATGAGTTTGCTGATCAGGTAGGATCGAAGCAAGGCCATTTCAGCTGCCGATTCATCATTTGCCTGCATGAACAAACCTTTAACCTGATTATCGGTATAGAATTTAATATTCGGCTTTAAGGTATACAGATTTGGGAAAGGTGAAATGTAATTGGTGAACTGAATATTATAATCCCAGATCAGGATATCTTTTGAAAGTGCGCCCCAGTCTCTGAGATCATTTGAAAATGCAGGGTCAGTAATAAATACAGGTGCTTGCCTTCTACTTTCAATATTACAAAGCATAATATTTACATTCGACTCAATTTCAATGTTTTTAGGAGCCTTCCTGGTGTACCAATAGGCCAGGGTAGAAATGATTTTATCTGGGAATTCTTTGGCAACCTGATTTACAAAGTGAATGATAGATCCACTTGGAACTTTTCCGTATTTTTCATTTAATGCTTTACAAGCATCGCATTGGCAATATCTGTCGTTATCATCTTGGCTTACAGACCAATAGGTAGAAGCCGGTTTTTCCTGTATCTTATTTTTCAGGCTTTCAACTAGTACCTTCAATACTTCTGGATTGGAAAGACAAAGCTGGGTGCCTGGTTGTCGCTTGCCAGCAATCAGTGAATAATATTCAGGATGAGTTTTACCATATATTTGTTGCGGTACAAGCGTGTTAAATGTATGTACAAATAATCCCCAGTCATCTCTTGAAGAAAGTTTATGCCAGTCTGAATACTCCTGATCTGCCATTTGGCTATAGGACGTTGTTCTGTATTTTATCAGCGGCTCATATGTTTTTATTCCCTGTTCCGGTTCGAATGATTTAATCTTTGGGTTTATAGCATCTTCATTGCTATATTTTCTGAATCCTAAACCTTCTAGTAGGTCGTAAACTCCAAAAAGTAATCCCTTTTTTGCCCCACCCACAATGATAAAATTGTTGCCGGTAGTTTTATTAATAAAACCTGCTTCAGGTAGCTGATTAAAATTGATTTCATTTGCCTTGGCAAATTCTGTTTCGCCAATATAAATGCCATAGTTAACTGCTGTTTTGCCCTCTTCTGCAATTGGAATTGGCTTTATAGATATTTTAGATAGATATTTTTGAAGTTGTTGTGCCGCTTGATTTTCAATGGAACTAACCAGAGATGGAATTATAATCTGGTAATCAATGATATTTCCAGCAGCTAAACCTGAACTTAATAAGCTATTTCTAAGCTTTGAGCTAACTAAACCAGGAAGAAAGGTTAATCCTGCTGCTACAATTCCGGTGTTTTTTAAAAAGCTGAGTCTTGATATGTTCTTAACTTTAACGTTTTCCATGTATATAATTTCCTCTTTATTTTCTATTTCTAAATTCCTATTATCAACCCAATAATTATCGGGTCTCCATTCAATTCCTAAGTTCCCTCATGCATTGGCCTTGCCTGCCGGCGGGGGTGACATTCTGCTGAGTAACATTCTCTGTACTCAATACTCAATACTAATCAATTCAATTTTGAATTCCGGATTATCAAACACATTCTTCGAAAATTTATAGTCACTATAATTATCTATATCAATAAATCCTTCTTTTTCAATAAAATTCCCACTGATTTTTACCTGATCGCCAACTTTTAATCCCTGAATCATCTTATTTTTGCTTATTTGCAGCATGCCGCTTAAAATAATTGATTTCTGGGCAGATTTATTAGAAGGATCTAATGGAATACTTAAATTAATTTCAATGGAAGCCGGCTTCTCGATGATTTCAACCAAGGTTGCATGCCAGGAATCAAATTTTAAAGACAGAGTATCTTTAACATAGGCTTTGGTTAAAAGTACCCCATTATTGAGCTGAATACTCCGATTAGCCTCATTTGAGGAGTTAATTGCATTCCGTATGTATTTCACATAATTCATAAATCTGGTCTGTTCCGCAGGAATCTGAAATTCTGTATTTTGTCCGCAAGAAGCTAAAAGGAGAATAATTCCTGAAATAATGAAATTTTTCATATTCTTTTAATTAATTAACCCCCGTCCGACCGGTTTCATAGGTTATTTAGGTTAAATTAAATGTAGCCAATGACTCTCAAAATTCCAATAATCCCAACAAGAATCCAAAATAAATTCAATATGGTATAGGCACGGTCTTTTTTGAGTAAGGCACACCAAGAAAGCAGAATGGCATCTATGGTATTAAAAATCCATACAAAAAGAAAGGGGCTATCAGGACCGAGCCAACTAACCAGGGTAAAACTGAATATTCGCATTATGACCCCGATCATTTCAAAAGTTTTTATATTTCGTAGTATAAATTGGCTCATAGTGTCTTCAAGCTAAGTTTTTGTAGTTTAAAAAATGTGTACATTATTTCGATTTTAATTTGAATGAACTCGTTATTGCAATGCATGGATTTCTAGAAAGGGAATGTACCCCGATTATTGTACGGATGTGTATTCCGGCTGCTCCGAGCACCTCATTAAAGAGATCAGAAGCTCCGTTTGCAACAGTCGGGCCATCATTCCAATTTGATACTGTTGCATTATTCCGGCTTTAGCAAGGTCTTACTTACGTTTACTTTCTCAATCTTATCTCTTGAATAGTAGATCGGAAAATGCTGATCTTTGGCCCAAGGCTCAAAAAGGTTTCTGTAAAAGGGACTTGTAGGATCACCCGATTGCCCTGGACCATTGGTCGCTACTGCTGCATCCCAATCCCCGGTATTTACGATGATGCGGAAGGAAGCTCCGGCATTCTGGAGTAAATTTCCGCCAGTCGAACCCGGAGTGTCGCCATATCCGCCGCGGGGTAGGGGGCCGAGGTTTAAGCTTGCTTTTATGCTGTCTTTTACAAGATACCCCAATGCATGAGCCATATAGGTATGTTTATATTTTTCCTGTCCGTATTGCCATTTGCTCATATCAGAACCAATTTTTTTATGCAAATCACCCAGTCCGGCCATAAAGGTTTCGTGTAAAAAGATGTTTCTGCCTACTATGGGATCATTGCCAAACTTCTTATCGGGATTCATAATCCAGTCAATGATCTTACTGGTCTGCAAACTGATTAAATCTTTAACTGAGGTCGGAATAAATCGTGCGGCAGCCTGAGCTTTGATCTGATTTTCCCATGCCACATAGATTGCAGCTTCAATCGAATTTGGTCTGAGTTTATAATCCCAGTTTTTTAGCATTGCAATTGCCTCATTTGCATTTCTATCTGAAAAAGTCAGTTTCTTAAGCAGAGGAGTGATTGTTCTTGCAGGTATCGACAGATAATCAACCTGCAGGGCTTTCATATCATCCATTGTTAGTTTTTTATCTGTACCCAAAACCTCATTGATGCGGTTTCCTCGGAATGGGTCTGCCCAAGCGAAGCCGGTTGCATCCCAGCGATTAAAATTCTTTGGTGTAAGATTCTGATTTGCAGTTGCAAAGAATCCTTTTGCTGGATTATAGGTATTCGGGCGTTCTTTAATTGGTAAACGGCCTTCCCATTCAAAGCGACCATCTCCAGGCACAGGAACGAGTCCACTGAATTTTTTTCGAATAGGCTGATAACCAACCACCTGCCAGCCAATATTTCCTTTCTTATCCGCCCAGACCATATTCAGACTTGGAATATGACTGTAGGAGCAGGCTTCCCGGAATTCTTCCCAGGTTTTAGCCTGATCCATTCTTAATGAGGCCAGGTAGGGTGCAGCACCTGGTTCAAGCCATCCGCAGCGGATGGCATAGGCCTTCTTATTCTGACTATCGACATAGCTTACTGGGCCATGACGGGTATAAAGCAAATCAACTATTACATCAGATTTCCCTTTTACTTTAATTATTTCCTTAATTACTTTCATATTCTCCCATTTCCCCTGGTATTGATATTGCCGCAGATTATTCGGATTCAAAGCGTAAACATACAAATCCTCACTATCGGTGCCAAAAATGGTTAAACCCCAGGCGCCGTATTCATTATGCCCAATTGAAATTCCCGGAATTTCGGGCTCTCCACCTCCTATAACATTCCAACCAGGTGCCACCAAGTGGCTCATGTAACGAAGTGAAGGGACAGATACCGTGCGGTGCGGGTCATTGGCCATAAAGGCAGCTCCTTCGGCCATTTTATTGGCTCCCACGACCCAGTTATTGCTCCCAATGGAAAGTTTATCATCCAATGATTCATCAGCTGGAAGCATATTCAGACTGATTTTCTGTTTCTTATTTACGCGATATTCTGCCTGAACATCTTCCGGTTCGAATTTTACCGTCGCTCTGAAAGCATCGTACAATTCCAGAATATCATCAAATAATAGTTCTTTATTGATCGCAGGATCAAGATCTATATCAGGAACCTGTGGATGAAAGGAGGAAAGCTCCTTTACTTTTTCAGAACCTAGTCTAGCAACTGCGCGGCCAGTCTTTAGTTCTACTCCAATATTTCCTAGCAAACCCTGATGGCGTGAAATTACTACCTCAGGTGTCCATTTGCCGGGTTTTATGTTTAGGAGTTTGAATTCTATAGGTAATTTTTCAGGTGTTTTAAGGATTTCATCGATGAAGGCATTCACCCCATCGCTATAAGCAGTTATGATCTCTTCACCATCATTATGATAATGATTCATTTCCTGCTTCATATCTCCTCTGAACTTAAATAATCGGGAACCTATATCCCGCTTAATTTCCCGTTGCCCAAGAATTTCTGCGACAGTTCCGGTAGCCTGTCTTCTCCATATTTCGAATTGAAACAGTCGGTCTTTGGCTGCTGCATATCCCTGGGCAAAGAACAAATCATGCTGATTTTTTGCATAAATATGATTCACTCCCCATTCATCTCGGATTATTTCAACAGGTTCTTTCAAACCACTAAGAGTTAAATTATCAAAGCCAGATTTGTTGCAGGAAATAAGAAAAGTTACGATCAGAATAAAGAGTGTAAACCTCAGCAACTTTTGGTTAATATGGTTGAATGATCTTTGAGTATGAACAGGCATAGATTTAAGATTAGGTTTCGAATCCGATTTGTTGCAAATTTTTCTGAATATCAGTATTTTAGGGGATAGAAGCAAACAAGGAATTGTATTGTTAATATATGATAAATAGTAATTATTTAAATAAAAGACAAGCATGGATAATTTTAACAGGCAGAATGATGAGTTTTGGAGATGGGGGATTATTTATAATAATTTGAATGATCCGGCGATTTGGGTTGAAAAGCGTACAGGTCTCGGCTGGACCTTGAATTTTGCACATAAAGAATCCTGGTTTATTATTATTATGATTCTTGCTATTCCTGTGGCTTTTTTGGTTTTTACGGTTTTTGGATAGGGTGGGTTCTAATTACAACCGCATTATTATGGCGTAGCAATCTGCCGTCATCGAAAATTTATCTGCTTCACGTGAGTTCGATCTAAAATCTTGCTTGGCTAAGTTTAGACTGAAGTTTTTTTCTCCTTTTAGAAATCAGGGTCTGTTTCTCTTCGCTTATGCCAGCCCCGTGTTCTGCCCTATTTTTTTGCGGGAGATTGAATAGATATTATGAAATTCAGTATCTCAAAAAAGCTAGAGCTGCCACCCGGGTTTGTTTAACATGGCCTATGGTTCTTATTACCGGAAGCCCGTAGCTAGCGCATGCGTGTCGCGTGTGCTTGTAAAATATTCTGGAACGCGCGGCACGCGCGCACCAGCAGATCCGGGTTAAATAAACCTTGCCGAAGGAGGTATCTTCCGGCTATTGGCAATCTGAAATAGCGTACAATTTCTTGTCGGAAATACTCCGTAGGAAAGGACTGAACTAAGCTATAAAACGCAGGTATTGGTTTCAAAAATCAAATAATACGGCTCCAGAGCCTCATGAGATCAATTAAAACGGTACCTTTTATCCTTCCTTATATCGAACTCAGGTTAATACTATGATTACAACCCATAGGATTATTAGTTATTTCCTCCATTTTTTTATTAATTTGTTTTCTGAAGAAATCATATCCCCTCAAGATGGTTGAATGTGATAATTAAATTTTTAATCCCCTTTCATGAAAAAATTAAGATCAATTCTTGCATTTGAAGTTGTTGTGTTGGTGCTTTGCCTCGCAACGAATGGTTTCGGTATCATTGGAAAACCTGGCGGCTCGAATTTTCCAGATCAACCATTCAGGAAAGACAGTATCCCTGGAGTTCAGAAGATCAAAGATATTATGATCTATAAAGATTCCCAATTCTATTCCTCATTCCCATCCATTGTAAAACGCCCGAATGGAGAATTACTTTTGGCTTTCAGACGGGCACCAGACCGCAAGGTATTTGGGGAGGGCAATACGGATCATGTTGATCCAAACAGTTATCTGGTTTCATTAAGGTCAAAAGATGGAGAAAACTGGTCAAAGAATCCGGAACTTATCTATGCACACCCTTTTGGCGGATCTCAGGACCCTTGTTTGCTTCAACTCCGCGACGGCACCTTATTGTGTACAAGTTATGGCTGGGCCTTTCTCAGGCCTGATGGTATGGCAAATCTTAAAAAACCTTATTTCCTTGCCGCGGGGGCAGTGTTTTTAGGGGGTTATTTGGTACGTTCAAAAGATGGCGGAGAGAATTGGGAGGAGCCTATTTATCCACCACACATTGAGCCTGAGATTAATTTCAATCCGATGGGTGATCCAGTCCCGGCCTATAACCGTGGTGCTCTGTATGAAGGAAAGAGCGGAAGAATCTTTTGGGCGGTTGCAGCAAGCCATGCTCCCGGCAAAACCTCAGTACATCTGATCAATTCTGATGATAAGGGTCAGACCTGGAACTATTCTGCTCCTGTGGCAGTAGACGATAATGTTTCGTTCAATGAGACTTCAGTTTATGAAACTCCCAAAGGTGATATTCTGGCATTTCTCAGGACTGCCGGCTATAATGATCAGGCTTGTATTGCCCGTTCAACAGATGGTGGTAAAACTTTTAGCAAATGGGAAGGTATGGGCTTTAAGGGTCATCCTATGAATGCACTCCGGCTTCCAGATAAGCGGGTGCTCATCACCTATGGATACAGGCATAAGCCCTTCGGGATTCGTGCCCGGATTCTGAATGCAGAATGTACTGATTTTAAAACAGCTCCTGAGATGATTCTTCGGGAAGATGGCGGGAATGGTGATCTAGGTTATACCTGGCCGGTACAATTGGATAAAAAGAGAGTACTGGTTGTTTATTATTTCAATACCGACAATGGAACCAGATCCATTGAAGGTACAATATTGACAATCAAATAATAGTGATTTATAGCATTATAAAGAAAGGTCAATTAAAATCAAATTTACCAGGAGGTATTTTAAAATAACTCCTGGTAAAATTAAATCTAATTTTATTTAAAATTATCTACCTCTCTATAGGCTTTAATTAGGGCAAGCTCTCCACTTTTTCCAGGAAGCGAATTACCATGCTCCATTCCAAGAATTCCTTTGTAGCCTTTGCTATCTATGTATTTAAATAAATTACGGTAATTGATTTCTCCTGTTGTTGGTTCTTTTCTTCCCGGATTGTCTCCAATCTGAATGTAGGCTATCTCATCCCAACATTTTTCCATAGTAGTGATCAGATTCCCTTCGTTTTTCTGCATGTGATAAATATCATAGAGAATCTTACAGGAAGGACTTTTAACACTCTTACAGATCATATGAGTTTGATCAGCATTACGAAGGAATAGGTTAGGGGTATCGCTCAATGGTTCAAGAACCATGATCAGTCCATGGGGTTCAAAAATTTCTGCTCCACGTCTTAACGCTTCAATCACATTTCCGGTTTGAATTCCAATTGGAAGAGTTCGTTCAAAATCGCCAGGAACTACGGTTATCCATTTTGCATTGACGCGTTTTGCTGCTTCAACTGCCTGACGGCAGCCATTTAAGAAAATATCAATGTATTCTTGTTTGCCGGCAGCTAGTGTATTAGCTCCATTGCCTCCCTTATCAACTACAAATACACCCATAGTCATGCCCAGTTTTGCCAGGGTTTTGCCAATTTCTTCCTGCAAAGCAAGAGGGCGTTTTACGAGGCCATTGTCTTCAATACTTCTAAAGCCCTGATCATGCATGAACTTGATCTGATCAATGAAATTATCTCCGGCATGAGCTGCGAACATTCCAGCATGTGGAGCATAGTCTAAATTAAAAGTTTTTTCTGCTTTCGCTGTCTTGCCTAAATTTGATCCAAACGCAGCGCTTGCCCCAGCGAGCGAGAGTCCAAATAAGGTGGAGCTTTTTATGAATTCACTTCTTTTCATATCGTTTTTATTTTTAATGAACAGATGATAGTATTAAATTACTTTGGTTACCCCTGGAATTGCAAATGGATAATTTCCGTTTGCATCAGGTAATACTTTTGGCATCGCATCCCATGCTAAGCGTTCTGGGAACAAACTGATTGGAGAGTTTAATGCATCATCCCATTTAATAATATCGCCTGAGTAGGTAGCATAACGACCCATAATTGCAGTCATCGTACTTTTTGCAGCATTTTCAGCATCCGCGAATTTGTATTCATTAGCAGTAATTGCCGCAAATAGTTCATCATGCTCGGTTTGATACGGGTTTGCATCATTTTTACCTTCATAATTTACCAAAACTTTGCCTTTATGATCCCAGATCTTTCCTTTATTATTAGAGTCAAAAAATACCTTTCCTTTTGTTCCTTGGAAAGATTCATCTACTCTGTTTGCTCCACCTGTAAAATGGCGGCACTGGCTTGATATTATGGTTCCATCATCATAAACAAATTCAACAGAATGGTTGTCATAAATCTCACCATGCTCTTTTCCATTACGTAAGAATCGTCCACCAGCTCCATAAGCAGAGACAGGATATTTATTTTTTACCCAATTGGCTACGTCAATATTATGAACATGCTGTTCAACAATATGATCACCACAAAGCCAGTTGAAATAGTACCAGTTTCTCATCTGGTGTTCCATTTCAGTTTCATTAGGCTGGCGAGGATTTACCCAAACACCACCACTATTCCAGTAAACTTGACCAGAGATTACATCGCCTATATCGCCTTGATGCACACGATCCATTAATTCGATATAATTTTTTTGATAATGACGTTGCAAACCAACTACTACGTTTAATTTTTTGCGTTTGGCTTCTTCTGCAGTTGCCAGCACACTACGGATACCTGGTGAATCAGTTGCAACAGGTTTTTCCATGAAAATCTGCTTGTTCTGTTTTACTGCTTCCGCAAAATGTGAAGGTCTGAATCCCGGAGGAGTTGCCAGTAAAACTACATCAGCTTCAGCTATTGCTTGTTTATATCCATCAAAACCAACGAATTTTTTATCATCAGGAACGCTAACTTTTTCAGCGCCATATTTTGCAAGCAAGGCTTTATAACATTTGTCGAGTTTATCGGGAAATGCATCAGCCATAGCAACTAGTTTTAAATTATACTTGGTGCTCAGCGCCTGAAATGCAGCGCCGGTTCCACGACCACCGCAACCTATCAGTGCAATTTTTATGGTGTCTGATCCTGATGCATATGCGCCTGCAAGAGGAATACTACCAAGTAAGGCGCCTCCTGTGAGGATGGCTGAGGTTTTTAAAAAATCCCTCCTGTCGTTAGTTTCAGAAATTTTGTTTTTCATGTTATGAATAATTTGATTTAATAATCAGCTATAGGTTCTCGATTGTAATATGCTTGAATTTCTTCTTTGGTAGGGGGTACAAGAGGCCTTACAAGACGGATGCCTACAAATGTACCTCCAGTAAGCCACCAATTACTTTTTGGTATTTGAGGGTCAATTTTTTTCCATTCCGGATCTGAACCCCTGCGGCTTGCAGACCTAAGATCATTGGCTGAATCTTCATAAGATCCACCACGCACAGCATGCGGGTATAATGTTTCTGCCTGAACAAATGGATTTAGAGCAGTGGTATTTTTATATGCGTTGTAAGTATCTGCCTTATATTGATCAATGGTCCATTCTGTTACATTTCCATGCATATCATATAGACCCCATGCATTTGGCTTTTTGCTCCCTACCGGATGTGTTTTTTTATCACTATTATCGCCATACCATGCATATTCATCTAGTTTTGAATCTGTAGGGAAGGAGTAGGGGCCTTTGCTTTGAGCGCGACATGCATATTCCCATTCCGCTTCGGTAGGCAGTCTGTAAAATATGCCTGTTCTAGTGTATAGCCATTTGCAGAATTGCACAGCAGAGTAGTGGGTCATTCCAATTGCTGGAAAACCTTCCTTACCCATTCCCCAGGTCATGTCTACATAGGGTCTTGTTGGGCGGGTCATGGCATCAACTTCCTGAGTTAAGGGGATTTTACTAAGCCGAATTTCTTGATTTTTATAGACGAATGGCTCAAAAAGATCCCATGTAACTTCATGTTTACCAATCCAAAAAGCACTTATTTTTACTGGATGCTGTGGCCCTTCATCTGAGTGTCGCCCAGCTTCATTTTCAGAGCTGCCCATCATAAATTCACCTGCAGGAATAGCCACCATGTCAAATTTTAGATCAGTTCCGCTCAGATCCTGAGTATACGTACTGAATTTATTTTCCTGTGAAAATAGTACAAGCGGAAAAATAAGTAAAGTAAATAAGCTTGATAATTTGGGAAGGGTTGATCTCATTCTGGTAGCCTGAATTAGCATTTAGCTTTTTCGTAATTCGTTTATTAAACTAATATCTAATTAAAGAATTAAATATCATCAATTTTGCCAATAATTTTGAATGCTAAACCTTGTTTCAAGGCATAAAAAACAGGGATTGGTATAAAACCAATCCCTGTTAGAGAATATGATTGTTTTAGCTAATAAAAATTTTTGCTTTTTTATTTTCCTAGCCTGTATAATCTTCCTTCATCTGTGATAGCATATAATGCACCATCTTTACCTTCAATTACTGATCTGAAACGTTGTTTTTGATCGGCAAGTAGTCTTTCTTCACCAATAACTTTATTATTCTTGATGATTAGTCTAAGTACATGCATCCCACTTAAACTTCCAATGAACAGGTTATTTTTCCATTCAGGAATAGTGTTACTGCTATAGAAAGACATTCCGCTTGGAGAGATTACCGGATCCCAGTAATATACAGGCTGCTCCATTCCTTCTTTCTGCTGAATGGCATCGCCTATTTTAGCACCGCTATATTCAATACCGTAGGTAATGATTGGCCAGCCGTAATTCTTGCCTGGTTTGATCAGGTTTAACTCATCACCACCTCTAGGACCAAATTCAGCGGTCCAAATATCGCCCGTTACCGGATGAAAAGCTAGGTTTTGAACGTTTCGGTGACCATAGGTATAAATCTCAGGTTTAGCTTCAGAATTGTTCAGAAATGGATTTCCCGCAGCAGGCTTCCCATCTTTAGTGATGCGAATTACTTTTCCATTAGCCGAGGTTAGAAACTGAGCCTGAGGTCTGGTTTCTAGTGAAGAGCGTTCTCCAGTTGTGATCAATAAATTACCAGTTTTATCAACCAGAATTCGTCCACCATAATGCCCGGTACTTGGATGTGCCGGATTTGCACGATAGATTACAGTGACGTTTTCTATTCTTTTTTCATCTGATGACAGTGTTCCTTTGCCGATTGCAGTTAGGTTTCCTGAAGCTGATTTTTCAGAAAATGACCAGTAAACCATTCTGTTTTTTGTAAAATCAGGATCAATGGTTAGGCCTAGTAAACCTCCTTGTCCGGCAGAGTTTACTTCCGGCAAACCGGTAATCGGTTCACTTACTGTTCCTGATGTTGTGACAATTTTCATGACTCCAGCTTTTTCAGTGATCAAAAGCCTTCCATCAGGCAATACCGTCATTCCCCATGGTCTTTTAAGTCCATTTACAAGCATTTTTGATTGAATTGCTGTCTTGGTTTTTACACCTGCAATTCTTGTCTGACCTGCAAAGGCAGATGGGTAAGCACTATTAGGGGCAAGTTTTTCTACAGGATCTGTGCTGCTATCCTGTGAGTAGGCTCCATTGCTGCAAGCGGTGAAGATAAGCGCTATTGCACTTATTAAAAAAGACATTTTTTTAGTCATGATTGATCTTTTGAATGTTAATTTCTAATATAATAATAGGTAATTTGTGTTTAAATTTAATAAAGCTCAATTTAGTGATTTCATATCGATTACAAAACGATAATGTACATCACCGGCAAGTGTTCTTTGATATGCTTCATTGATCTGATTCATATTTATAAGTTCAATATCTGAGCTGATATTATGATCGGCGCAGTAATCGAGCATTTCCTGGGTTTCTTTGATGCCACCTACCAATGAGCCAACTAAACTTCTGCGACCACCAATGAGTGGGAAAGCTGAAACCGCTGAAGGAGTTGGAGGAGCACCTAAAAGTACCATTACTCCATTCGTTCTCAATAGGGCAAGGTATTGATTGTAATCATGCTCTGCTGAAACTGTATCGATGATAAAGTCAAAACTTCCGGCCAAATTTTTCATGTTCTCAGGATCAGAAGTGATCTTGAAATGTTTTGCGCCTAATCTTGCAGCGTCCTTTTCTTTAGTTTTTGAGCGACTTAATACCGTTACTTCTGCTCCCATTGATGAGGCTATCTTAACCGCCATGTGACCAAGCCCGCCTAAGCCCAATACCGCCAATTTATCTCCCTTTTTTACATTCCAGTGTTTCAAAGGAGAGTAGGTGGTGATACCTGCGCATAAAAGAGGGGCTACATTTGCTAATGGTAATTTATCAGAAACATTAAGAACAAAATGTTGGGTAACAACAATATGGCTGGAGTATCCACCATGCGTTATAGTTTTACGGTCTTGTGAGTAAGAATTATACGTTTGTGTATGCCCATTTTCACAATATTGTTCCTGATCATCCTTGCAGTTTCTACACTGTCTGCAAGAATCAACAAAGCAGCCAACACCTACATTATCGCCAATTTTAAAGCGGCTGACAGCATTACCCACACGGGTTACTTTGCCAACAATTTCATGCCCGGGAACAACCGGATAAACTGTGCCACGCCATTCATTTCTTGCGGTATGTATATCAGAATGGCATACTCCGCTAAACAGAATTTCGATTTCTACATCGTCCGAACCAGGTTCACGACGATCAATCTGCCAGGGTTCTAGGGGTTTTTCTGCACTTAGGGCGGCGTATGCTTTAATTGCTTTCATAATTTTATTTGAGAGTTTAAAGTTAATCAAGATTTGATTATTTTAGACTTATCTTCTGTAAAATAGAGGTGACTGTTTCAGGACCCGATAGCTATCGGGTTTCGAATTTACCTAGACGTTATGGAAGACAAATTCGTCTTCGCCTTCTTAAATGTGACTGACGAAATCACTTTCCGCTCGGTGAGGTGATTTCGTAAGTCGCCATGTTGTTTTAAATTATGTAAATTGGGTAGGTAAACGTTATTATGGAAACCAAAAATACAATCAACCGTCGTCATTTTATTACAGGAACAGGTTTACTGCTTGCGGGTTATACTTTAAATCTCAATGGTGCAGAACTTCAGACTTCTGAACCGATTATCGATATTCATCAGCATACTGATTATGCGGGTAGGAGTCAGGAAAAAATGCTTGCACATCAGCGGATGATGGGTATCACAACCACTATACTACTTCCTGCTGGCAGGCCCTTGAACTATGGTTCAACTCATTATGGAGTGAGTAATGGTTTGCAAGTTAAGGCTGGTGGTAATGAAACCTGTTATCAATATGCCCGTGAACATTCATCAGAAATGCTTTTTGGTGCGTGCGAGGTTCCTGATTTTCCTGGGGCTATTCCAGAGATTGAAAAGTATCTGAAGCTTGGTGCCAAGGTGATTGGTGAATTAAAATTCAATGTAGACTGTGATTCGCTAGAGATGCAGAAAATTTATCAGGTAGCTCAGGAATATGATGTGCCTGTACTCATGCACTGGCAGTATAATATGTATAACCGTGGTTTTGAGCGCTTTCATAAAATGCTTGAAAAATATCCCAAGGTTAATTTTTTAGGACATTCACAAACATTCTGGGCTAATATTGACAAGAACCATCCGGATCAAAATGTGCTGTATCCAAGAGGGAAGGTTAGCCCGGGGGGATTAACAGATCGCTTAATGAGTGATTATCCGAATATGTATGGAGATATTTCAGGAGGTTCCGGATTAAGTTCACTGACTAGAGATGAAGATCATGCCCGTACTTTTTTAAGTAAGCATCAGGATAAATTACTTTATGGAAGTGATTGTGATGATTATGCAGGTCACGGACCGGCTTGTCAGGGTGCCGGAACTATTGCTGCCATTAAAAAGCTATCTGCAAGCAAAGAAATTGAGCGTAAAATCTTATACTTTAATGCAAAGAAGATGTTCCGGCTTTAAAACTCATCGACTTTTCTTCTTAATTATTTTTATAATCTTTTCGGCAATCAGTTGATGACCGGTGTCAATTGGATGTGTGCCGTCGGGCAGTAAACCTTCCATTCCTGCTGGATTCTTTTTAGCATAGTGATGAAATAATTTCCAAGAATTGATCAGCTCCACATTTTCGGATTTTGCGAGTTTGATTACAGCATCTTTGTAAATTTTAAGACGATCGTGGCGAAACTGCTCAAGTTTTGAGCTCAAGGGATTGGGAGTCAGAAGAATAATTTTACCATCAATTTTCTTGATCTCTGAAATGAAATAGCTCAGGTTTGCGATATATTTTTCAATGGGAATCCGCGAGCTAGTTCCTTCTCCTTTATCCTGATAGGCATCATTTAATCCGAAGTTTAGTGTTACCCAATCTGGATGATGGCTTAGTACAGCTTTTTCAAAACGATCCATTCCATGTTCAACCTTTCCCTTGTCATTATCTTTGATTGAGCCGGTATGGCTGCCGCCGATGCCCGAGTTGATCACTTTATTAGTTATTCCGGCTTCTGTAAGTGCCTCATGTATCCTCTGGGCATAAACCTTTTCAATTCCTTTTCGCAGTGCTGTAGTTGAGTTTCCGAAAGTAACGATGGTTAGTTCCTTCTTTTCTTGTGAAAAAGAGAATGTACTCAATAAGGTGATAAGTAGTACCGCTGGGACGTGTAGGTATTTTGTTCTCATTTTTATGTTTTTGGAAAAAATCAATTTAGCAATAATTTGATGTTCCAACTAAAGCTGGAATAAAAAAGCTCTTCCAGATATTGAAAGAGCTTTTATTTTAAAATGTGATATCAGATCAGGCAACTTTGCCGTCGGCATAAAGATTATTGGTGGTATATGTTTTTTCTTCAGCTCTTACAGCTGAGGCTGCATTATTATGAGTAGGCAGCCAGTTATGGTGCACATCACATTTATCCTGAGGTATTCCTCGGATCACAACAGCCCTTTGAGGGCCAAGAAAGGTATTGTTATACATTTCCATGGTAGTTCCTGCAATGGTTGTATTGTCTTTGCGGTCGCGACCTCCATGCATGTCAAAGTTATGGCTCAGCGAAATTCCCAGTTCTACATTATTGCGTGCAATATATCCGCAGCCGGGACTACCGGTTCCTGCTAATGAATGTCTGTTTTCATTGAACTGATTAAATTCTATGGTTGAACTTGCCTTATCATGGCTCACTCCGTAACCAAGTCCGTTATACTGGCAACGGTGAATTAGGTTATGATGTATATGATGTCTGGTACCGGCCTGAAGATTTATTCCAGCATGTGAGAACGCAGTAATGATACAATTATCAACCTCAAGATCAGGAAATTTACAGAGTATTCCATTGGAAGTTGGGAATTTATAATAATAAGTATGACCAGGACCTCCCGGGCCGAATGCACGTTTATGATGGTCTAAATAGCGTTTTGGATTTGGACCTTCTAAACGAATACCACTTATTCTGACATTAGCGCCATTGACCAGAATCATGCCTGGGGTATCTAAACCATCACTTGTGATTTGTGCTCCCTCTGATCCATTATACCCTCTATCGCTTGCCAGTGTAACTCCTTCTGCGATATTAAGCATGATTTTATCCATAT
>Ga0222712_10002427_pt1 | contig 21348 bp, 19 predicted proteins | sample C33_657DmetaG_FD_165043 | JGI IMG/M metagenome (GOLD analysis project Ga0222712, IMG submission 165043) | Estuarine water microbial communities from San Francisco Bay, California, United States - C33_657D | ecosystem: Environmental > Aquatic > Marine > Unclassified | place: USA: California... | reverse complement strand
GTTAAAAGTACTGCATCCTCCGCCCTGTGCATTGGATGCAGTGTTTTTTGGCGAAACGACTAGGCTTTCAATACAGCCAGCAGACCTGCGATTACCGCGAAAAGGGCAACACCCTCAACGAAAGCGGCAGTCAGGATCATGTTCGCACGAATGTCGTTGGCAGCTTCGGGTTGACGTGCAATTGATTCAACTGCACCCTTACCGATCTGTCCGATACCGATACCGGCACCAATTGCAGCAAGACCTGCGCCAATTGCACCACCGAGGTGGGAAACGCTAACGTCGAGCAGAATGTTCATCAGACTCATGATACTTGGTTTTATAATTAAAAAAAAGATTTAGTGATGCCCCTCGTCATGACCACCTTCAAAAGCCTGACCAATAAATACCGCAGTCAGGTTGGTGAAGATGAAGGCCTGAATAAAGGCAACCATAATTTCTATCATGTAAATGAATACGGCAAACGCGATGCTGAGTGGAGAGAATCCCCAACCGGCAACTGCACTCATCGATCCAAAAATGAAAATCAATGTGATAAAGCTCAAAATGATGATATGCCCTGCCACCATGTTGGCAAAAAGACGGACAATCAAAGCAAAGGGCTTTGTGAATACACCCAGGAGTTCAACCGGCAGCATGATGAAGATTCTCACCGGTGTGGGAACGCCGGGAAACCAAAAGATATGTCCCCAGAAATGCTTGTTGGTGCTGAACAGGATGACAAAGAATGAGATAACCCCCAACACAACTGTAAAGGCAATATTGCCTGTCACATTTGCAGATCCGGGAATCAAACCAAAAATATTGTTGATCAGGATAAAGAAGAATACAGTCAACAGGTAAGGCAGGTATTTCATGTACTTCTTTCCAAGATTGGGTTTGGCCACCTCATCCCTGACAAAAGTAATGACCGGCTCGATGGCATTCTGCCAGCCCTTGGGTGCTGAAGTTATGCCCTGGCCTTTTTTGTATTTGTTGGCTACACTGATCATCAGCACAACCAGAATAATAAGGGCAAGAAACATTTGAACCACATTCTTGGTCAGCGAGATATCATACACATGAACTGACTCATCCAGCACCTCAGCCCCGTTTTCCATTTTTACTGCATGGATTTTATCGTGTTCCATCTTGTAGCCATCATGGGATGCATGGCCATGGTGAAACTTAGCGGAGGAAAATGAAACCAGCCCTTTTTCCTTGCTCCAAAGAATGATCGGCAGGGGTATGGTGGCATGGAATTCTTCTCCATCAGCCTTCTTGAGCGTGAAAAAATGGAACTCATGGGAGTCTTGGATATGCTCCATGATGACTTTTGCAGGGTCAAGCCTTTCGCTACCCGGTTCCTCATTCGCCTTTACGGAAGTAGAAACCAGTGCCAAAAAAAGGCCCAGAGTCGCTACCAGCAAAGATTTTAGCCTATGTACACGCATATACGCCTTGAAATTTTGCGCAAAGATAGCACGGAGTGGGTTAAAATTGCCCGAAAATCTTAAAAATCTATTCCCCATTTTTCTGTTGCTGCAATGAAATCATTTGTGCATATTTCCCTCCCAGGGCAAGAAGTTCTTCGTGTTTTCCCATTTCCACCCTTTTTCCCTGTTCCATGACCAAAATCTGGGAGGCCTGGCGGATGGTTGATAACCGATGGGCCACAACAATCGAGGTTCTGCCCTTGGTCAGTACCGAGATAGCCTGTTGGATCAGCTGCTCGGTATGGGTATCGACTGAAGAGGTTGCTTCATCCAGGATGAGTATGGCTGGGTTGAAGAGCAAAGCCCTGATAAAGGAAAGCAACTGTCTTTGCCCCATGGACAAGGTACTCCCCCTTTCCATCACATCATAATCATATCCACCAGGAAGTTGTTCAATGAAGGTGTGAATGCCTATCATTTTGGCCGCAGCCACCACTTCTTCCCTGCTGATGGATCGATTGCGAAGGGTTACATTGTCATGAACAGAGCCGGGAAAAAGAAAAACGTCTTGCAGCACAACAGCAGTTCCTGCACGCAAACTGTTGACGGTGAAGGCTTCTATCGGCTGGTCATCAATCAGGATTTCACCAGATTGGTGTTGGTAGAGCCTGTTGATCAGGCTGATGATGGTTGATTTACCGCTTCCTGTATGCCCTACAATGGCCAGGGTCTCCCCTTCATTGAGCTTGAAATTCAGGTCAGCAAGTACAGGATGACCATCGGTATAGTGAAAACCAACATGCCTGAATTCAATCTTTCCCCTGATTTTCATGTCTCTTGCGCCAGGAGCATCTGTCAATACATCTGTGTTGTCCAGCACTGCCAATACCCTTTCCCCTGCCACCATGCCCATCTGAAGGACATTGAACTTGTCAGCAATGACCCTAAGGGGCCTGAACAGCAGGTTCAACAAAAGGATGAAAGAAACAATATTACCCGCTACCTGAACTGCGTCTTCCTGGTTCAGCTGGTAAGCATCTTTGGCCGCGAACCAAACCAAAATGCCCATGGAAAAAGCCAATACAATCTCTACCACTGGAAAGAAAACCGAATAGGCAAAAATGGCCTGGATGTTGGCATCACGGTGCTTTCTGTTGATGGCCTCAAACCTTTCCTGTTCTCTTTTTTCTGCTGTAAAGGCCTGAATGATTTGCATGCCGGAGAGGTGCTCCTGCACGAATGCATTCAAGGCTGCAATGGCATTTCGGACATTGACAAATGACTTGTTCACACTCTCCTTGAAAAAATACGTAGCCAGGATCATGATGGGAAAAGGAATGATGCAAACAAGGGTCAGTTGCCAATTGGTATAGAACATGGCAGAAAGAATGGCCACAATAGAAAGAAAATCTGCCACAATCGGCACCAGCCCTTCTGAAAAAATATCATTGATGGATTCGATATCATTGATGGTTCTGGTGGTCAATGTACCAATGGGCGTTTTGTCATATTGCTTTAGGTTGAAGGAGAGCACCTTTTCATAGACCTTTACCCGCATGTCTTTTACCACCTGGTGCCCGAGCCAAGAAGTGGCATAGGAAAAGAAAAAACGCATGGCCGTCTCTACCAACAGGAGTAACACCTGCAAAAGGCTGATCCACAAAAGGAAATCCAATACCAACTGGGTACCTGTAGTGCCAGAAGCATTGACACGCTTGAGTGTTAGGTTGATCATCAAAGGCCTCAGGGGAGACACCATGGCCAGCAACAATGCCAAAACAATAGAGAGGTAAAATTTGCCTGCATAGGGTTTTGCAAACGCAAAAATCCTGCCCAACAGTGGCCAATTAAATATTCTTTTCCGGTTTTGTTTTTTTTTATTTTCCATCATTCATGCAAACCGATGCCTATTGGCTTCTGTTGGTAAAAGCCTTGATGAACAAGGCACCAAGGTTCTTGTGTGGGGGTATATAATTGTCGAACCGCTCTTTTGCCACGCCTGTATTGAATTGCTTCTCGAGTTGATGCCAGATACTGATCCAATCTACGCCTTTTCCCAACCTGACGGACTCATTGATCATTCTCAATACAGGCTCATTCACAAGTTTGGTTCCCACTTCTTTTGACGAAACGATGTGGGCATCGGGGCTTATGTTCAGTACGGTATTCAGGTTCTGAAAACTACCGCATGATCCCAAAACAATGATTTTGGCAGATGCAGGAAGTTGGTTGACCGTGTACTTGAGGTGATAACTGTGGCCACGGTGGATGACAATTGTTGGCTGGAGGCCTTGTTCATTCAAATGGTCAATCAAAAGGGCTTGGGCCTTTGCATCCGGATCATCGCCCATCGAGTTGTCCAGGGGCAGATTGGCAAAGATCCATACGGGTCTTCCCACCACAGACTTGATTTCAACCCAGTTCTCCCCTTGCACAATTTTCCATTCTTTCCTCCCCCTGAACATAGACATGAAGTTGACAAATGACTCTTTTCCATCCTTGTCTCCATAGAAAAAAACCTGCTCTACAATGCGCCCGGCACTGTCCGAAAGATTGGACAATGGAAGTGCATAGACAGGAGGGATTCCATATTTGATGGATAGCAATTGGGAACTGTCTGAAGCAGACATGAACAGCAGCTTGAGGATATCATAAATGGCAATTCCTCGTCCATTGGCAAGCGACTGCTGTTGTTCAAGGTTTTTGCTGATTTCAACCTTTACCAAATCCCTGATGGCTTTGTTGCTGATGCTTCCGTATGAATCTGCAACATCAACAGCGTCTTCAAGGTCGAGGTTTTTCTCTAACCCGCGCACAAATCCCTTGATCAGGAGTTGTGCATTGGCTGCTGGCATGCTGGACAAGAAAAGATCAAGTTTGTTGTAGGCTGCTGCCATCCTGATAAATTTCTTGAACCTGTCAAACCTCACATCCATGAGGAGTGCATCTCCCCCGCGCTTTTGCATGCATGCCATCATCCGGTTGTAAACCCCTGTATAGCTCGAGGTATAGATAACATCTTCACCGGTTACAATAATGTAGTACAATTCTGCTGCACCAAGTGGCTCTAGGATCTTAAAGCGAACAGCTTCTGGTTCATCATGCAGGGCATTGATTTCATTGATGAATATTTCCTCTGCCTTGCGCTTGATCATGGTTCCCATTTCCTGAACAAGAATAGGGGTATCTCCGGCAAGCATATCATCCATGAACTGGATCTGGGTCTTGACCAGCAACTTATAGTAGGCGAGTTGGTCTGTAGCAGTAGATTTGATGCTGTCTACAGCAATTCTTCCTTTGAGGATTGAATGTAAAAATGGAAAAATCAATCTTCCCGCACTTTCATCAGCAATACCCGTGATCAGCTTCACCAGGGTATCATCAATTGACCTTATCTTTTTGCCAATGGGTGTAGCAGCAGCTGATGCATAATTGTAAAAACTAGAAGGAAACTGATGGGCGGAAACAACGATGAGGCTGTCTGCGAAGGAAGCATTGAGATAGGGTTCAATCCTGGAAAGAGCCTGATCAGGATGCAAAACAGCGAACTGTCTGAACATGATCACCCTGGAAGAATCCAGCGCTGGGTTTTCAAAAAAAACTGAATTTTCTCCCAGCAGCATCCTGTTGACATTGTATGGAAAATGATCAACAATGCCAGCTATGCCCATTCCGCTAATGTCCAACCCCATGTATTGTCTGTAAGCGTCTAACAAGGTTGAAGCTTCAGTGGCTGGCAAGACATTCGAACGAAATGACTTCAGCAATTCTTCTAACAAGATGTTCAACCCAGACAAATACTTCACTTTTATCCGGTGGTCTGCTGCAGGATTTTTTTCTATTTCCAGCTGCAGTGCATCAGTTTGCCTGGTATAAATATCCGTTAGCAACAGGTCAAGATCAAGGTCCCTGCTGATGACAATCATTTTATCGGGCTTGCCGTCCAAGGCACAAATCCTTGATTGTAAGCCGTCTATGTCTTCATGCAATTTTACCCTCCTGATGTCAATAGCCACATGGCTGCTGTCTTGACCAACAGCTGAAAAAGCCATGAATGGCAACAAAATCCATATAAAAAAACGCAAAGGGAACATTCAATGTAAAATTAAGACTTAATATCCGATAGCACCTTTGAAGATGGCTTAACAATTTAATAATCCGGCTTAATTGTGATATGAAAGACCATCCGGTTAACTTTGTTCAAACAACCCATTACCATGGCCCCAGCCGCAAAAAAAATCCTGATTGCAGATGATGAGCCAGATATCCTGGAAATCATCACCTACAATCTGCAGCTCCATGGATACGACGTTGTTACTGCCAAAGATGGAGACCAGGCACTGCAGAAAGCGCGGGAAACCAATCCTGACCTGATTATTTTAGACATCATGATGCCAAAGAAAAATGGCATCGAGGTCTGTAAAATCCTACGATCTCAACCAGCATTTGAACATACGCTTATCGTGTTTCTTACTGCCTTAAACGACGAACTTTCCCATGTAAAAGGACTTGAATTTGGGGCTGACGACTTTATCAGCAAACCCATCTCTCCTAAAGTAATGGTGTCAAAAGTAAACGCATTTTTCAGAAGGCTGGCCAAACCTGAAGACTCCAAGGCCGTTGAAATTGGGGAGTTGAGGATTGAACCAGAAGAATACATGGTTTATTACAAGGGAGAACCCATCAGCCTTGCCAAAAAAGAATTCGAATTGCTCAACTACCTGGCTTCTAAACCTGGAAGGGTTTTTTTGCGGAATGAGATCCTGAACCAGATCTGGGGCTCTGAAGTGATCGTTGGAGACCGGACAATCGATGTGCACATCAGAAAAATAAGACAAAAATTAGGCGTGGATTGCATCACCACGGTCAAGGGCGTAGGCTATAAATTTGACATCTGAGATGCCCTTAAATAAGCCCCGAATGGTGTAGATTGCAGCATGTTCGACTCGAAGAACTATTCTCCCCAAAAAATCGCCTTGCTTTCTGCCACTACTTCCGGTCTGCTGGCCTTTCTCTTAGTGGGTTGGATTACCAAAAACCTGGTTGTGGCGCTGGTCATCTTGTTGATCATTTTTGGCTTCAGTTTCTGGGTAGTACGCTTTCTGGTTGAGCAATTCATTCATCGGCAGATCAAATTGATTTACAAACTCATTTACCAAACGAAGGCCTCAAAAAGAGAGGAGTTTTTCCAGAAAAAGGTATTGCCCAAGCAAGGACTGGAGGAAGTTGGCGAAGATGTTTTGCAGTGGGCTGATCAAAGAAAGGCTGAGATGGAATTGCTTGAAAAAAATGAAGCCTTCAGAAAAGAATTCCTGCAAAACCTGTCCCATGAATTCAAAACCCCAGCATTTGCTATACAGGGTTATCTTGAAACCCTTTTGGCTGGAGCGATGGACAACCCTGAGGTCAGCCACAAATTCCTTACAAACGCATTCAAGAATACGGAACGGTTGATCAACCTGATTTCCGACCTCGACGAAATCACAAAACTTGAAAGCGGCAAACAAGAACTCCATTACCAGAATTTTATCATCCAAGACCTGATCAATGACGTCTATGAATCATTGACCATCAAATCAGTGGCCAAAAACATCCATTGCCAGATCAAGAAAGGGTGCGAACAACCGATCAGGGTTTATGCCGACAAGGAAAAAATCAGACAGGTATTGATCAACCTGGTTGACAATGCCATCAAGTACGGCAACCAGGAGGGAAAGGTTGAAGCCAGCATTTACAAGACAGATGACAAAACCATTCTGGTAGAAATAACTGACGATGGGATTGGCATTGCAGAAGAACATATCCCAAGAATCTTTGAAAGGTTTTACAGAACAGATTACGGCAGAAGCAGGAATATCGGAGGAACTGGCCTGGGGCTGGCCATTTGCAAACACATCATTGAAGCACATGGGCAATTCATTCAAGCAAGAAGCACACCCGGAATTGGCACAACCTTTGGCTTTACACTCAAAAAGATAAAGGAGCCTGCCTAAGCCCTGTAAAAGGGTTTTCTAAAATTCCCCCTTCACCATTACCCCAATGTTAAGAAGGGAAAATCTTGTTAAAAATTCCCATCTTTGCTTCCTCAAACCATCACATGAAAGGAATCATTTTGGCAGGAGGGTCAGGCACAAGACTTTACCCAATCACTTACGCTATCAGCAAGCAGATCATGCCCGTCTATGACAAGCCCATGATCTATTATCCCTTGTCCACCCTTATGTTATCGGGCATAAAGGATATCCTGATCATTTCCACTCCCCAGGACCTTCCCCAATTCAGGAAATTGTTCGGTGATGGAAGCCATATTGGATTGAACATGAGCTATGCTGAACAACCCCTTCCGAATGGACTGGCACAGGCTTTTGTGATTGGGGAGGAATTTATCGGCAACGACCCCTGTGCGCTGGTCTTGGGAGACAATATTTTCTATGGTACCGGACTGGGGAAAACACTTGAAAAAAATGCCAACCCGGATGGGGGAATCGTGTATGCCTACCAGGTCAGCGACCCGGAACGCTATGGCGTAGTGGAGTTTGACCAAAACATGAAAGCCATATCCATTGAAGAAAAGCCAGAAAAACCCAGGAGTAAGTTTGCTGTACCCGGACTTTATTTCTATGACAATGAAGTGGTGGAGATTGCAAAGAATATCAAACCCTCACCAAGGGGTGAATATGAAATCACAGACATCAACCTTGAGTACCTCAACAGGGGTAAACTCAGTGTTTCAGTCCTTGACAGGGGAACTGCCTGGCTGGATACCGGAACCTTTGATTCACTGATGCAGGCCTCTCAGTTCATCCAGGTAATTGAGCAGCGGCAAGGAATAAAAGTGGCCTGTATTGAGGAAATAGCCTGGAGAAAAGGCTTCATTGATACGGATCAACTGGTAAAGCTTGCGCACCCGCTGCTCAAAAGTGGTTATGGTAAATACATGATGGACCTGCTCAATTAACTTAAAATGAAAAAAATACTCGTTACCGGTGGATCAGGATACATTGGTTCCCATACCTTGGTTGACCTCATTGAAAATGGATTTGAAGTCATCTCTGCAGACAACAATTCCAGGTCTACCATTGGGATGCTGGAGGGCGTTGAAAAAATAACCGGAACCAAGGTCAAAAACTACAAGGTTGACCTTTGCAATTTTGATGAAACCCGTGCCATATTTGAGGAGAACAATACCATTGCAGGCGTCATTCATTTTGCCGCCTACAAGGCCGTTGGAGAATCTGTAGAAAAACCACTGCTGTATTTTCACAACAACATGGGATCCCTCATCAATATTTTGCGGTGCATTGAGGAGTTCAAGGTTCCCAATTTTGTTTTTTCCTCCTCCTGTACCGTGTATGGAAATCCTGATGTGATTCCTGTGACTGAGCAAACACCCAGAAAAAATGCTGAATCTCCCTATGGGCTGACCAAACAAATGGGCGAACAAATGATTGAAGCATTTGCAGCGTCCAACAAGATTACCAATTCTGTTTTGTTGCGCTATTTCAATCCTGCAGGGGCACATCCATCCACTTTGATTGGTGAACTTCCGATCGACAGACCACAAAATCTTACCCCCGTCATCACACAAACTGCCATTGGAAAAATATCAGCATTGACGGTATTCGGAGATGATTATCCCACCAGAGACGGATCCTGCGTTCGGGACTTCATCCATGTTTGCGACCTGGCCCATGCCCATACTTTGGCTGTCGACTTTCTCATGAAAAAGAAAAATGCGAACAACTGCGAGGTATTTAACCTTGGCTCAGGGGATGGGATTACCGTCCTTGAATCCATCAAGGCGTTTGAGGAAAGCACGGGCGTGAAATTGAATTATGCCATCGGCAACAGAAGACCAGGAGATGTCATCGCTATTTATGCCAACAACGACAAGGCTAAAAATGAACTTGGATGGTTGCCAAAGTTTACAGTAAATGACATCATGACCAGCGCATGGAAATGGGAGCAATACATGCAAAACCAACCCACTCACCTTGACCTAAGGGCACACCGCTTGAACTAGCACCAAAAAATTAACCTTTTGCATCCTAAATAACGCCTGATTTAATGTTATTTTGCAGCAAAGTTGAATTATCATGTTGGATGCCATTCAAGTAACAGGACAGAAGGACACAAGAAGCGGTTTTGGAGATGGGATATTTGAATTGGGAAAATCAAATCCCAATGTTGTTGCCCTTACAGCTGATCTGGCTGGTTCAATGAAGCTGAATGCTTTCATCAAATCCTTCCCAGAACGTTTTATCCAGTGCGGCATTGCAGAAGCCAACATGATTGGCATTGCTGCGGGATTGACCATCGGAGGAAAAATACCTTTTACAACTACTTTTGCCAACTTTTCAACCGGCAGGGTGTATGACCAAATCAGGCAATCAGTTGCCTACTCTGGAAAAAACGTTAAAATTTGTGCATCGCATGCAGGTTTGACCCTGGGAGAAGATGGTGCAACCCACCAGATTCTTGAAGACATTGGATTGATGAAAATGTTACCTGGGATGACCGTGATTGTACCCTGCGACTACAACCAAACAAAGGCGGCTACAATCGCCATTGCAGATTACGAAGGACCGGTTTATCTCCGTTTTGGAAGGCCTGTTTGGCCCATCTTTACCAACGCAGAAGAACCATTTGTCGTAGGAAAGGCTCAACAATTCTCAGAAGGCAGTGACGTGAGCATTTTTGCCTGCGGACACCTGGTGTGGAAGGCCATTGAAGCGGGAAGGATACTCAAGGAAAAAGGAATTCATGCTGAAATCATCAATATTCATACCATCAAGCCACTGGATACTGAAGCAGTCATCGCCTCTATCAAAAAAACGGGATGTGCTGTCACTGCAGAAGAACACAATGTACTGGGTGGATTGGGAGACAGCATTGCCCAAACAGCTGCAAAATCATTCCCGATTCCCATTGAAATGATTGGGACCCAGGATACTTTTGGAGAAAGTGGAAAGCCCACTGAATTGCTCAAAAAATATGGCCTGGATACTGAGTTCATTGTTGCTGCAGCTGAAAAAGCAATGGCAAGAAAGAAAGCTTAAATGACAATGTTACCCGAGCTGGACGATAATGAATTGGTCAGGTTGTTCAAAGATACCCAGCAGCGGGAAAAAGCGTTTACCTCTATCGTAAAAAAATACCAGGAAAAGATCTATTGGCAGGTCAGAAGAATTGTCATCTCACACCAGGATGCGGATGACGTGATGCAAAATGTTTTCATCAAGGCCTGGAATGGACTGAACAATTTCAGGGAGGATGCCAAATTGTATACCTGGATCTACCGCATTGCTGTCAATGAATCCCTGACTTATCTTGAACAACAAAAAAGAAGGAGTTCGGTATCCTTTGACGATGTCAGTGAAAGCCTGGAGAACAAAATGCAGAGCGAAAAAGGCTTTGATGAGAACAAGGCCATCTGGAAATTACAGTTGGCAGTACAACAACTTCCTGAAAAACAACGCATTGTATTCAATTTGCGTTATTTTGACGAGATGCCATATGAAGAAATGGGCCAGGTGCTCGACACCTCTGTTGGTGCGCTAAAGGCCAGTTATCACCATGCAGTCAAAAAAATTGAAGAATATATCCTCAACCATTAAACCCTCAGGTTTCGCCACTGTCTAACCATCACATGTCAAGCACTGACAACATATCAGAAGAATTAACCTCCCTAAGCCAGCACGTTGCCCAACTGCCGAAAAACACCCCTTTCGCGTTACCCAATGGTTATTTTGACAATTTCCCAGCCCGGTTGATGGACTCCACCCAACATGAAGCACCAAAGCAGGAATTGATTGAACATTCCCCACTGCTCCAATCCTTGAAGCAACACAACCCCTACACCATTCCGGAAGGTTATTTCAACCATTTTAAGGTTGACATACAAAAGAATCAGGCCCTTGTTGTCAGGATGTTTTCATTGAGATCATGGGCAAAATATGCTGCTGCGGCCTGCCTGTTGGGAACCATTGCCACTGTATTCTTTGTTTCCAAAACAGAAAATGCAATCCCATTGGCCAGCCGCTCCAAAGAACCCGAAACTTTTCAACAGAAGGTTTCTCCTGATGCCATCGCTATGTACCTGGAGGAAATGGATAACCTGTCTTTAGTTGAACCGACTGAAAATGAACAGATTGAGACTGGATCCAACCTCTTGGTTGACATGAACAGTGAAACAATCCAAGAAATATTGCAAGAAATCCCTGATTTAGACATCTCATTGTACATGGACCAAAATGGTTTGGGAGATGTACAATCACTCAACTAAAAGAAAAAGCCATTAAAGTCATGAAAACATCATTTTTACTTACTGCCATGCTCATCCTTGGTTTTGCTTCACAGGCACAATCCATGAAGCAAGATCGTGATGCAAGAACTGCTGAGATCAAAAAAATCCAGGCCATGGAAATGGCTTTCATCACCAAGGAATTAAATCTTTCCCCTGATGAGGCACAAAAATTCTGGCCTGTTTTCAACCAGTACAGGAATGAACTAAAAGGGATGGCAGGAGAGCGAAAAGTTGGTGATCATTTGGAAAAACAACAAAAAATGCTTGACATCAGAAAGAAATACAGGGAAGATTTTACCAAAGTGATGAGCCATGAAAGGGCCAACAAGGTTTTTGGAGCAGAAGAAGAATTCAAGTCATTGGTCAGACGGGAGTTTCAGAAGCGTCAGTCAGAAAAAAACCAACTAGAACCCCGCAAAAAAGGGTTTTGATAATAATTTTTAATAATGTAATTTCAACTCGGTGTTTTTCATAGGTTAGCAACGGCTGGCTCTTTTTAGAGCTGGCCTCTTTTTTTATATGGCGTTGCTAAAAAATACCTACCAATACGTAATTTACACAAGTGATATTACTGATTTTTATCCTCTAACGCTTGTAGACGGGTGTTTTAATATCATGGTAAAAAAGAAATTGCCAATGCTCCTCAACTGAAATTTCCCACCATTTTTGTCTCAATTCCATGGCCTTTTTCCCGTCATGATCATATTTGGCAACGAACTTTGTTTTCATCTGTTGCAGCTGAGGAGCCTCGTCTCCGCCAAAGAAAACAATTTCATTGTCCTCCCTGATCCAAAAAACCTGGTGAAAAGGTGAATGGCCACCAGACAGCTCGTGCCGGATATGGCCATCAATCATGCCATGATTGTCAACAAGGTGTACTTTTTCATTGCCCTCCAAAATGGATAACCTTTCTGCATCATAAGAGGCATTGCCTGCATGCAATGCATAATCCAGTTCTTTTTCGTTGATAAAATACTGTGCGTGGGGGAAACTCAAATGAGCAACACCGCTATATGGATCTGAAATGGCCATCCCACCTGCATGATCCCGGTGCAAATGACTCATCAACACCATGGTAATATCGCCTGGTGAATACCCATGCAGGGCAAGATTGTTGTACAATTGAAGTACTCCATTTTCAGAAAATCCCAAACCGGTATCAAGGAGAATCAAATCATTTTTTGTTTCCACCAAAAATGGCTGTATTTCAACCAATAAACTTCCCCTTGACCGCTGTTGAAGATCATCTTTCGCAGTATCAAATGGCAGAAATATTTTGGTATGGTCGATTGTAAATGAGCCTTCGGAAAGGGGTATGATTTTCATGTGGTTTATTAACGGATTACCATTTGACGGTCAGCGTCAAGGCGTATAAGGATGAACAAGAGGACGGAAAAAGTGATCAGGGAAGTTCCACCATAACTCATGAAGGGAAGGGTTATTCCAATGACAGGAATAATCCCGATGGTCATGCCAATGTTGATGAAGACATGAAAAAAGAATACGGAAGCAACGCCATAGGCATAGGTTCGGCTAAAAGCACTTCTTTGCCGTTCTGCCATGCCGATTATCCTGAACAACATGAAAAGATACAAGCCCAAAAGGATGATGCTTCCTGCAAATCCAAATCCTTCACCAATGGTACAGAAAATAAAATCAGTCCTTTGCTCAGGAACAAAATCGTACCGCGTTTGTGTTCCTTTCATCAAGCCCTTGCCCCAAAAACCTCCTGACCCTATGGCAATTTTGCTCTGCTTCACATTATAATTGCCTGCTTTTTTCTTGTCTTCCATTTTTTTGATATCCTCCTCACTCATCGACTCTGTTTCCACCTGAAAATCCTTTCCCACTGTTGCATAAATGCGCTGTACCTGGTAGGGCTTCAAGACATTGTTAAAAAAATAGGGTACTGCAAATCGTTGAATGCCTACCGCAACAACCCAAATGGCAATAACCATTACCAAGACAGACCGATCCCTTTTGATTTGTCTTTTTGCCGCATAGATGAACCCAATGGCTGCAAGGGAAAGGATGATGGCCAAAAGGTTCTGGTCAATCAAAAGTGTCATCACAACAAGCAATGCAACAGAGAAACCAATCACCAAGATGGCAGATGGAAGCCCCTCTCTGTACATGACCAGAAAAAAGGAGAAATATACCAATGCCAATCCGGTCTCGCTTTGAAGAATGGTCAGGATAGCTGGAACCAATACCAGCGATGCAGCGATAAATTGAGAACGCAGCTTCTTGAAATTAAGGTCCAGGGATGACAGGTATTTTGCCAAAGCAAGGTTCACAAATACTTTGCAGAGCTCTGCCGGTTGTAATTGAAATCCTGAAAACCGGATGATTGATTTTGTTCCTTTTACATCCGTATGAAAAGGAAATACCATGATCAACAGGATCAATCCAAGCACATAAAAAATATTGGATGTAGCAGTGAAAAATTTACTGTCTGTCAACAAAATAAAAACAGCCAAGACAGCAGAAATAAAGAAATACAGCAGCTGTCGGCTATAATCTGTTTTGAAAGAGAGAAAACCACTGATGATGTTCTCATCCCTGTAAGTAGTGGCAAAAATACTGGCGATACCTGTAACCACCAGTACCAGATAGATTCCCACAAGAACCCAATCGATGCCTTTTGATATCTCAAATGAATTGTTCTTCATTGTCTGGTTTGATGGCTGAAAGATGGTGATGGACGACTGCTGTTTTTTTGCTGGGATTATTTTTTATAGGCTGCTTAGCAGTTGCCTTCAACAGCAGCTTTCGCATTTTTTCTTTGCGAAGGGAATCCAACCGATTCCGCTTTGTCTTGACAATAGGGAGGATGATTTCAGTGTTTTCAATCCTTTCCACTTCCTTCCACCTTGCAGCAGAAAGGGTGTCACGCAGGTATTTCTCCATGACAAGCGCAGCCATGGGTCCGGCCCAGGTTGCGCCAAATCCAGCATTTTCAACGATCACTGCAAATGCTATGGTAGGATTTTCCCTTGGGGCAAAACAGACAAACCAAGAGTGGTCTTTCAGTTTCTCCCGCTTTCCATAAATCATGCCATAGTTTTCTGCAGTACCTGTTTTTGCCGCAACGGCAATGCCTTCAATTCTGGCTACACCTCCAGTACCCTGCTCAACAACATCCTGCATGCCCAATTGAACAATTTCAAAGGTTTCATTTGAAATATTGGTAACCTGATGCTTTTGCTTGTACCTGTTCAATACCGTGTCAGACTCCAGTTGCCCATCAATAGACTGCACAAAATGAGGTGTATAATAAAATCCCTTGTTGGCGATGATGCACATCATGTTGGCCATTTGCAAAGGTGTCGCCTGCATCTCCCCTTGCCCGATTCCGAGAAAAACATTGGTACACGAACTCCAGGATCTGTTGTATAATTTGTTGTAAAAACTGGTATCAACAATCAGGCCCTTGTCCTCGCTAGGAAGGTCTACACCCAGTCTCACTCCCAAACCAAATGAATTCATGTATTGCTTCCACTTGAGGTATCCGTTCACCGTTCCTCCAAGCCGGGGGTTATCCACTGCCAACCTGTACAAATGAGAGAAATAACTGTTGCATGAATTAGCCAATGCTACCCTCAGGTTGCCTGCATGACCAGGTGTTTTGTGTGTACACCTAATGGGCCTCCTGCAGCCATGATATGCACCACTGCAACCAAGACCAAATTCCGGTGTAATGACCCCTTCATCCAGTGCAATCAAGGCCCCTGTAGGCTTGACGGTTGAACCCGGAGGATATTGTCCTTTGATGGCCCTGTTGAAAAGTGGCCTTGCCGTATCCCTGAGCATCCAGGAGAAATTATTCTTGCGCTGGTTTCCAGTCAAAAGATTGGGATCATAGGTTGGTCCGCTTGCCATGGCAATGATGCCACCAGATCTTGGATCAATGGCTACTATTGCACCCAATTTGTTTTTCAGCATGCGCTCGGCCATTACCTGCACATCAATATCAATCGATGTACGCAAATTTCGTCCAGCTATGGCAACAGAATCGTACAACCCATTTTCATAAGATCCTACTATCCTGTTTTTGTTGTCCTTGATCTGGTACCTCACCCCCCTTTGCCCCATCAAAATGGGCTCATAAAAACGTTCCAGACCACTGAGGCCCATGTAGTCCCCCATTTGGTAGTAGTAATTCGTTTTCTTTAGGATACTGGAATCAACTTCGCCAACATATCCAAGAATATGTGCCGCTGCCTTGAAGGGATAAGACCTTATGGGTCTTTCTTGTAGAAAGAATCCTGGTTCAAAACGAAAAATATTCTCCTGCAATTGAACGAAGGCTTCTACAGAGAGCGATGATTCAAAAATGGATGGCCTATAACGTCCGTTTTTGATGATGGCCCCAATGATGCGCTCCCGAAAAGTTTCAATATCGATGTTGAGGATCTTGCAAATGCCTATTGTGTCCAGGCCCTTCAATTGGGTTGGCATCACCATCAGGTCATAGGTCTGTGTGTTTTCAAGAATCGATCGCCCCTTTCTATCAAAAATAATTCCACGATCAGGGTATACAATTTTTTTACTCACTGCATTGTCCAATGCCAGCAGATCATATTTGGTTGAGGCCAGCTGGAGAAATAGCAAACGGATGGCAAGGATGATGAAAGCAACCAGAAAAATTAGCTTGATAACATTTTGTCTTGACTGGTTGAATGCTGGCATAATTTAATTGGAATTAACAGCAAAATTAACGGTTTGCAGGTTTAGCGGAGTTTAGATTTTCTGTTGAGAAAAAGATCTGTGATCAGGATGAGCAAGAGGCTTACCAGAGAAGTGGCAACAAGCTTTCCAATAAAATAAAGAAAACTACCAAACTGCATCCATTCCAGGAGGATAAGGTAGAAATGATGCAAGAGCGTAAGGATGATGAGATAGGTAGCATAGGGCACCGACCCCATGGTCTTCTTTGTGGGCTCCTCATTGCCCCAATCTGTGGCTTCTTTGGGAAGCAAGAGATTGATGAGAAATGGCCTGGTATACGCAATCAACACACAAGCAGCAGCATGCAAGCCGGGTGTCTTAAAAAACATGTCTGCCACCATCCCCACTGCGAAGCTGATGAAAAGCAAGGCAGTTCTTCCCATCTTGAATGGCAACCAGAGGATGAATACAAAATAGAAATAAGGTACAATGAACTGGTGCAATGGTGGGATCTTGTTCAACACAAAAATTTGGATGAACATGATCAATATAAACCTGATGATATTTTTAAAGAGTAAACTCATTCCTTGATGATGGTGCTTTTCAATTGATCCATTTCTTCCTGCAGGAGATTTTTGACAATGTATGCATGTTGAACAGCATAAAAATCAACCGCAGTCCTGATTTTCAACTTGTAGGTATTGGTTTCCTGATCCTGATCGATCTTCTCAACATAGCCAATGGGAAGTCCCGGAGGGAACTTATCTGAGTAAGGACTGCTCACCACCATGTCTCCTTTTTTTACAACAATTGTTTTGGGAATCTTGGAAAGCACCAGAAAGCGAGGATCCTTACCATCCCAGCTAACCTCCCCCAACCCGCTGCCTTTCTTCAATACAGCAATTACTTTCGACTGACGGTGTAGCAGGCTCATGACGATAGACATGTTCTCGCTTACACTGATGACGGTTCCTATCAACCCATCGGTTCCAACAACTGCCATGTTCGGCACTATTCCCTGGGCTGATCCCCGATGCAAAACAATATAGTTCTGCTGAAGGAATACTGAATTGGAAATGATTTTGGCATCAAAGTATTGGTACTGTCGATATGACTTCAACGAATCAACGGCAACCGTATCAGTAACAAGCTGGAAAGATGAGTCTGGAATAACGGCTCCTGAGGGGAGGTAGGAAAGCAAGGTTGCATTTTGCTTGCGCAGTGCCTGATTTTGTTCACTCAGCGTGAAGAAGGACTCTACCTTGTTAGCCCGCTTGTTCAAATTTCCGGCAACTTCATTGGAAAACACGCCATAGGCAGTCTGGTGGAACCTGTTATAACTGAACAGCATTGAAAGAGCCAATCCTTGTAGGACAAGGAAGAAAATGAAGACGGAGTAGCGCTTGAGAAATAAAAAGACGTTACGCATGGAGAACTTGCTCCTAAGGGTTTTTTATTCCAATCCTTAACGCATGATGAAAGGAAAGTTATGGTAATTCTTCAAAGCCAGTCCGGTTCCCCGTACAACGCTTTTCAGTGGATCTTCAGCAATATGAACAGGGAGCTTGATCTTTTGAGAGAGGCGTTTGTCCAGGCCTCTTAACAATGCGCCTCCACCTGTCAGGTACAAACCACGCTTGTAGATGTCAGAAGCCAACTCAGGGGGTGTTGTTTCCAGGGCCTTGAGAATAGCCTCTTCTATTTTGAAAATTGATTTGTCGAGCGCCTCTGCAATTTCCTGGTAACTCACCATGATCTGCTTGGGAATGCCTGTGACCAAATCCCTTCCATTCACCGGTATATCATCGGGAGGCGAGTCAAGATCTTTCATGGCTGCGCCAATATTGATTTTGATCTGTTCTGCGGTTCTTTCTCCAATCAGCAAACTGTGGTACCTCCTCAGGGCTTCCATGATGTCTGCTGTAAACTCATCGCCTGCAATCCTGATGGATTGGTCGCAAACAATACCTGCAAGTGCGATAACGGTGATGCCTGTGGTTCCTCCACCAATGTCAATGATCATGTTGCCAATGGGCTCGGTGACATCAATTCCTATTCCCAGGGCCGCTGCCATCGGTTCGTGAATAAGGTAAACTTCTTTTGCGCCGGCCTGCTCTGCACTATCACGAACAGCCCTCTTCTCCACTTCAGTAATACTGGATGGAATACAAATCATCATTTTCCAACTTGGCGGAAAAAGGGGTTTCTTGGGATAAATCAATTTGATCATCTCGCGGATCATCAATTCGGCTGCATTGAAATCTGCAATCACTCCATCCCTCAGGGGCCTTACCGTCCGAATGCTTTCATGGGTCTTTTCATGCATCAACAAGGCCTTTTTGCCAACCGCAAGCAATTGCTTGGGGTTGTTCCTGTCAAGCGCAACAATCGAAGGTTCATTCACGACAATTTCGTCGTTGTGAATGATCAGTGTATTGGCTGTGCCAAGGTCAATGGCAATGTCTTGTGTAAACCATGTAAAAAGTCCCATTCTTGCTGTATTTTAAGCGCTTTACAAAGTTCAAATAAATAACCCAATAAACAATCATGAATTTTGCTGAAAATATATTTCGGTGCAATCCATGCAGCATGAAAAATCAGCCCCGAAATTCATAACCGATGTCTTTCCTGAAATCCATTCCTTCATACCCAATGGACTTGATGGCATCAAGGGATTTTTCAACAGCCTGGTTGATATCGCTGCCATAGGAAGTGATGGCCGCCACCCGTCCACCATTGGTTCGCAAATCCTCCTCAACCCCCGTTATTCCTGCATAAAACACGATTGTATCAGGCGAAAATGACGAGTCAAGACCTTTTATTTGCTTGCCTTTTTCGAAATCCCCAGGATAGCCCCCACTCACCAAAACCACGGTGGAAGCGGACCTTGGATCAATCTCCACTTCAATTTCATTCAATTTTCCTTCATCCATGGCCCTAAAAAGTTCCACGACATCAGACTTTAGTCTTGGCATGACGACTTCTGTTTCAGGATCACCCATCCTGCAATTGTATTCAATCACATAAGGCTCCCCATCAACGTTGATCAGGCCAAAAAACACAAATCCATGGTAAACCAGCCCCTCTTTCTCGAGGCCTGCTATTGTAGGCCTGACAACCCTTTCAATCACTTTATCCATAAAAATACCCTGTGCAAATGGAACTGGGCTGACCGCTCCCATCCCGCCGGTATTGGGGCCTGTATCTCCTTCCCCTATCCGCTTGTAATCTTTTGCTTCGGGTAGCAAGACATACTGGCTGCCGTTGGTCAGTGCAAAAACACTCATTTCAACACCAGTAAGGAACTGTTCCACGACCACCCGCTCACTGGCGACACCAAAACGGGCCGAGACAATCATTTCCTCAAAATTGGACAAGGCCTCCTCATGTGTCTGGGCGATGACAACCCCTTTACCAGCTGCCAATCCATCGGCTTTCAACACAATGGGCAATGGATGGGCCTTGAGATAGGCCAAACCCTCTTCATAATTCTCTTTTGTAAATTCCCTGTAAGCCGCAGTGGGTATGCCCTGGCGATCCATGAATGCCTTGGCAAAGGCCTTGCTTCCCTCAAGCCTTGCCGCTGCTGCTGAAGGCCCTACCACAATGAGGCCTGGCAAGGCAGGATCTGCCTTGAGATAATCATAAATCCCATTCACCAAAGGGTCTTCCGGACCCACGACGACCATCCCTATTTGTTGCTGTTTGCAGAAACTGGCAATGCCTTCAAAATCGCCAGTAGCCATCGCTACATTCTCACCATATCCTGCCGTACCGGGGTTTCCAGGGGCTATAAAGAGTTGGCTGCAGTGCAGACTTTGTTTGATCTTCCAAGCAAGGGCATGTTCCCTTCCACCAGAACCCAGGAGCAATATATTCATAGCAGATTTTTATTGTTTACCGAAAAGCGTGGCGAAGATACAAATTGCTTATTTTAGGCAAATCAACAAATAAAGACACATGTCAACCAACCAAAACACATCGCATCCTAAAGGTCTGTATATTCTATTCTCCACTGAAATGTGGGAGCGATTCAACTACTATGGCATGAGGGCCATCCTGGTGCTTTTCATGACCAAGGCCTTGTTGCTTGACAAAACCATTGCATCCCAGTTGTATGGAAGCTATACCAGCCTCATTTACCTGACGCCGCTGATTGGAGGCTTCATGGCTGATCGCTATTGGGGGAACAAAAGATCCATCATTGCTGGGGGACTCACGATGGCATTGGGCGAGTTCATCCTGTTTTTTTGCGCTTCTCTCTATGACACCAATGCTTCATTGTCCACATTCCTCTTTTTCAGTGGATTGGGCTTCATGATTGCCGGCAACGGTTTTTTCAAGCCCAATATCTCTTCTCTTGTTGGCCAACTCTATACTCCCGGTGATCGAAGGATTGATCCTGCCTATACCATTTTCTACATGGGCATCAACGTTGGAGGCGCTTTGGGGCCCTTTCTTTGTGGGGCATTCGGAGACACAGGCAACCCTGCTGATTTCAAATGGGCATTTCTGATTGCAGGGATCGGCATGTTGCTGAGTGTGCTCGTGCAAAAGACCTTCCAGGACAAATACCTGGTTAACCCGGAGGGCCATCAAATTGGCAATGCACCAGAAGGTACGCAAAGCAAATTCCTGAACCCTGTTGTGATCACCATTGGATTGGGGCTTTTCTCTTCCCTGATGATTGCTTTGCTTTATATTGATGCCAGAATTTTCAGTTTCCTTTTTTACCTGCTGATTGGAGCCCTTTTGCTGATCCTCTTTGTGATCTTCAGCGACAAGAGCCTCAGCATTGTCGACAAGAAAAAAGTGGGAGTCATCTTCATTGTTTCCTTCTTCGTGGTTTTCTTCTGGAGTGCCTTTGAGCAGGCTGGTGCCTCACTCACTTTTTTTGCAGATGAACAGACAGACAGAAGCCTGGGTTGGTCCATTCCCGTTTGGACCATCTATGCC
>Ga0222712_10002425_pt1 | contig 21368 bp, 19 predicted proteins | sample C33_657DmetaG_FD_165043 | JGI IMG/M metagenome (GOLD analysis project Ga0222712, IMG submission 165043) | Estuarine water microbial communities from San Francisco Bay, California, United States - C33_657D | ecosystem: Environmental > Aquatic > Marine > Unclassified | place: USA: California... | reverse complement strand
TTTGGATGGTCGTGCATTAACCACAGTTTTTACTGATGGTTGGATGGATTTTGAAACAGGTGAACTTAAGACAAGAAGTCAAATATATTTAACCAAACAATCATTTTATTTATATTTATTTAAAGATTGCGTCGATAAAAAGACTTTGGTTATTTATTACAAAGAAGAACAATTAAACGAATTGAAATTATTTATAAGACAACTATTAAAAACCTATAAGAATGGAACAACTAACAGCAAATGAATTAAGAGAAAAGATTAGTAACGGAGAAAACTTCGTATTGGACTTATATGCCACTTGGTGTGGACCATGTAAGGTTATGTTAAATAATCTAACTAAAGTTAATGAGTCATTGATTAGTGAATCAACTGACAGACCAAAATATGGTATTTATAAATTCGATGTTGATAGTGACATGGACTTTATGAGAGAGTTGGGAATCAGAAGTGTACCAACAATAAAAATATTCAAGGAAGGTTCTGAAGTATTTTCAAGAGCTGGTGTTATGTCACCAACAGAAGTCCTTGGAATGTTAAACTAATAACTATGAAAGATTTAAGTGTTGTTGTCTATACAATGAAGGGATGTCCTTTTTGTACTGACTTTAAAGAAATGTTGGTAAACGAAGGGATTGAATTCTTTGACCGAGACATCGAGGAATATGAGGAAGAATATAATGTTTTTGTTGAGATTACTGACAACGACATGATTCCTGCTCTTTTGATTATTGAAGGGAATGAAGAATCACATGAGTCATTCTTATATGCTCCTGAAAGAAATTACGATGAGCTAAGTGAGGCTGTTTCTATTATCAAAGAACACAGAAAAAAAATAGGTCTTGTTTAAAAGATAACAAAACCATCAACTTTCTTTTTTAGAAAGTCATAATCCTGAAGTGGGTTGGTTAATTCAATAGACCAATCCACTTTTTTTATTTCCGTATTTAACCAAGACATGTCGAAATCAAACACATCCAAAATTGCTGAAGTTAAAACCTCATCAACTTTTTGATTTAAATTTATCACAGAAAATACTGGGTCACCAGATTCTTCTTTGTTTGTTGACAGATTAAATATTAATGAATTAATAGGGTATGATGATGGGATGTTATAGAATATATGTTTACCATAATAATATAGTAAACGACCCTGAGACAACGAATACCCATGTGGAAACTCTGATGTGTGAACCAAAGAGTCGTCATCTTCCATTTGTTTAAATACTTGGTCATGGACGTATGATATAGATGGATTTTCAAGATATGATTTGGATTGAATCATACTATAAGAACAATTATCTGAACCATAATAATAACGGAAACTTAATGTGTCTAAAGGTTTAATTTTTGAGTCATACTCAATTAAATCTATGGTGTGTGAGATTTTATATTCACCAAGAAATTCCTCGTATTTTGAAATAAACTCATCTCTAACTTTTGCCAAGTCTAATGGCTCGGCATGAGTTGTTTTACCTTTAATAACATAGAAATTATAACAGTCAACAACTTGAATAATTGTTTGTTCTTCTTTTGGGATTTTGTTTAATATGAAATCTGATAATAAGTTTACGATGGATAATTTACTTTTTGGTGATTTTAAAACCATGATACATTCTTTTAATATTTATTGTTGTATGAATTATAGTAAATTTTATTCATAAAACGAACATAATATAATATATAAACTACCTTCAAGGTATTTATAGGATAAAGAAAATCTTTGGATGGCCAAGAATATAACGATATACCCAAGTAATAGTACTCCATTAGCAAATCATATACCACATATTGATTTTATAGGTACGGGAAATAATTTTATTTTATCTATAAGTGTGTTAAACACTGCAGCGATTGCGTTTAGTGGTAATAGTGCGTCACCATATCCTGTATCAATTTATGTTGACCCAACCAATTCTTTAATATCAGGTGATACTTTAAATGTTAAGGATTATTTTTCTGTTGGAGGTACACAAGTAATTAATGGAACTTCAAATTGGATTGGACCAACAACTAATATTGCTGGTGCTCAAGGAGCACAAGGGGTTCAAGGAAATACGGGACCACAAGGTGCTCAAGGAAGTACGGGAGCTCAAGGAGCTCAAGGTAATGCCAATGTAACTGGCGCTCAAGGAAACGTAGGAGCTCAAGGAGCTCAAGGTTCTCAAGGGGCGACAAATGTTCAAGGAGCTCAAGGTAATACAGGAGCTCAAGGTAATACAGGAGCTCAAGGAAGTATTGGAGCTCAAGGTTCACAAGGTGACCAAGGGGCTCAGGGTAATACAGGAGCTCAGGGTAATACAGGTGCTCAGGGTAATACGGGACCACAAGGTTCTCAAGGAAATGTTGGACCTCAAGGTAATACAGGACCACAAGGTGCTCAAGGTAATGTAGGGGCTCAAGGTAACACTGGAGCTCAAGGTGCTACGGGAAATACAGGAGCTCAAGGTGCACAAGGAGCTGTAGGGAATACAGGTGCTCAAGGTGCTGTAGGTAATGTTGGAGCACAAGGTTCTCAAGGGGCTACGGGAAATACGGGAGCTCAAGGAGCCACGGGAAATACGGGAGCTCAAGGTACTCAAGGTAATACAGGTAATACAGGTGCCCAAGGTAACACAGGACCTCAAGGGGCTCAAGGTAATATAGGTGCTCAAGGAAATGTTGGGCCACAAGGTGCTCAAGGTAACGTAGGAAATCAAGGAAATCAAGGTGCTCAAGGTAACACAGGAGCTCAAGGTAATACAGGACCTCAAGGGGCTCAAGGAAATCAAGGAGCTCAAGGAAATGTTGGACCACAAGGTAATACAGGTAACACAGGAGCTCAAGGAACTCAAGGTAATACAGGTAATGTTGGACCTCAGGGTGGACTTGGATTTCAAGGTAATCAAGGGGCTCAAGGTAATATAGGAAACGCAGGAGCACAAGGTAATACGGGAAACACAGGAGCTCAAGGGGCTCAAGGTAATACAGGAAACACAGGAGCACAAGGTAATACAGGTGCGACTGGAGATAAAGGTAATCAAGGAGCCACAGGTAATACAGGAGCTCAAGGAGCCACAGGTAATGTAGGTGCTCAGGGGGCTCAAGGTGCCACAGGTAACACAGGTGCTCAAGGCAACACAGGACCTCAAGGAGCTCAAGGTAACACAGGTGCAATAGGAAATACGGGTGCTCAAGGTAATACAGGACTACAAGGAGCTCAAGGTAACACAGGAGCTCAAGGTAACACAGGAGCTCAAGGTAACACAGGACCTCAAGGAGCTCAAGGTAATACAGGAGCTCAAGGAAATGTTGGACCGCAAGGTAATACAGGAAACACAGGTGCTCAAGGTATTCAAGGTAATACAGGAAACACAGGGGCTCAAGGTAATACAGGAGTGACTGGTGATAAAGGTAACCAAGGTGCTCAGGGAAACATAGGACCTCAAGGTAATACGGGAAACACAGGTGCTCAAGGTACCCAAGGAGCAACAGGTAATACGGGGGCTCAAGGTAATACAGGGCCACAAGGTGCTCAAGGTAATACAGGACCAACGGGTAATGTCGGACCTCAAGGTAATACTGGAAATATAGGTGCTCAAGGTACTCAAGGAGCGACAGGTAATACGGGAGCTCAGGGTAATACAGGACCTCAAGGACCTAAGGGAGTTCAAGGTAATACAGGAAACACAGGAGCTCAAGGAAATACAGGAAACCAAGGAAGTCAAGGAGCTCAAGGTAACACAGGAAACACAGGAGCTCAAGGTAATACAGGAAACACAGGAGCTCAAGGAACTCAAGGAGATACAGGTAATGTTGGACCACAAGGTAATACAGGACCTCAAGGTGCCCAAGGGACTCAAGGTAATACGGGCAATGTCGGACCTCAGGGTGCGGTAGGACCACAAGGGGCACAAGGTTCTCAAGGTGGTACGGGTAATACTGGTGCTCAAGGTGGGGTTGGACCTCTAGGTGCTCAAGGGGCGATAGGTTCTCAAGGAAATGTGGGACCTCAAGGTGGTGTAGGAAACCAAGGAGCCCAAGGACTTAAAGGTGGTACAGGTGTTCCTGGACCTCAAGGTGCTACAGGTAATATCGGTGCTCAAGGAGGTATTGGACCAACAGGTGCTCAAGGTGCTGGAGGTAAAATAGGTCCTCAGGGAGCTCAAGGCGCTCAAGGTGCCCAAGGGAATAGAGGTCCTACAGGTGCGTTAGGAGCTCAAGGAGCTCAAGGGTCTCAAGGACCTCAAGGTAATACAGGACCATTGGGACCTCAAGGGGCACAAGGTAATACAGGAGCTCAAGGTACAAATAATATTACTATTGGGCCTTTAGGTGGTATAGGAAACCAAGGCGCTCAAGGAGCATCGGGAACTTCATCAACAGGGGCTCAAGGAGCTCAAGGGGCTCAAGGGGCTCAAGGAGCTGCAGGAGCACAAGGGGCTCAGGGGGATACTGGACCTGCAGGAATCACGTGTATGAATTTTGATGTTTGGATTGCGGGAGATTGTGTTGATGTCTGTGCAGGTTCAGTTAGTAGAGTTTCTGTTTGGTCTGAAAATCCTTGTACTACTAATATTTCTCAGTGTTATTATTTAGACCAAACTAATTGTCAAACTCCAGTTTCTGATTGGCCTTACGGGCAACGATTTTATACTTGTCAGCCAACTTTTCCTCCTGATTGTGGTGACATAGACCCATCAGGTTGTAATAGTGGTGTAAGTACTTCATGTACACCATCAGATTCCAGATTAAAAAGGGGTGTTCAAACATTGACTAATTCATTAGAAAAATTAATGATGATTGATGCGGTTGAGTATGATTGGAATGATAAGTTAAGACAATACGATTCACTTCAAGAACAAGAAAAATTACATACAATCGGATTAATTGCTCAAGAAGTTAAAGAATATTTCCCTGAATTAGTTTCAATTAATTCTGATGGTTATTATTATATTGAATATACTAAATTAAATGCGGTTTTGGTTGAAGCCATAAAACAACAACAAGTATTTATTGAAGATATTGATAAAGAATTGGAATTTATTGAGTCCAAATTAAAATATGGCATCTAACGTTATAATATTCCCTTCAGGTACGACCTCAAATACCAACCCACATTTTGTTTTTGATGATGGTACTAATAAGTTGCAGTTTAATGTTATCTCTGATGCTTTTAGTAATCCAACATTATCGCTTTCATCTTCAACTGTATCTGCAGGTTTGGTGATTACTTTAAGTGGCGCGGTAATTTCATCAGGTTCAAGTGTTACTAATGGTGGATTATATGTGGGAAGTACTCAAATGATTGATTCTTCGGCTATTTGGGTTGGACCGACAGCGGGTATTAAAGGACCTCAAGGTGCTCAAGGTAGTACAGGGGCACAAGGTAATACAGGAGTAACTGGTGCTCAGGGGGCACAAGGAGTTCAAGGGGCACAAGGTGCAATTGGTGCTCAAGGTGCTCAAGGTGCTCAAGGTTCACAAGGTGTTACAGGAGCACAAGGGGCTCAGGGAGCTCAAGGTGATGTCGGGGCTCAAGGGGCACAAGGGGCAAATACAGGAGCTCAAGGAGCACAAGGTGCTAAAGGAAACCAAGGGTCTCAAGGGGCTCAAGGAGCAAACCAAGGAGCTCAAGGTAATACGGGAGCTCAAGGTAATACGGGAGCTCAAGGGGCTCAGGGAGGTGTTCAAGGTGCTCAAGGTAATACGGGAGCTCAAGGTTCCCAAGGTTCCCAAGGAGCTCAAGGAGCGAGCACAGGAGCCCAAGGGGCTCAAGGTTCACAAGGAGCTCAAGGTTCTCAAGGAGCTCAAGGAGCGAATACGGGAGCTCAGGGAGCTCAAGGTTCACAAGGAGCGACTGGTTCACAAGGTGCTCAAGGTGCGAATACGGGAGCTCAGGGAGCTCAAGGAGCTCAAGGTAATACAGGTGCCCAAGGAGCTCAAGGTGCATCTCAAGGTGCTCAAGGTAACACAGGAGCCCAAGGAGCTCAAGGTTCTCAAGGAGCTCAAGGTGGAGTTCAAGGTGCTCAGGGTGCCCAAGGTGTTCAAGGAGCTCAAGGTAACATAGGTGCTCAAGGGGCTTTACAAGGTGCTCAAGGTAACACAGGGGCTCAAGGGTCTCAGGGTTCGCAAGGAGCTCAAGGTGGAGTTCAAGGAGCTCAAGGTGCTCAAGGTTCACAAGGTAGTACAGGAGCTCAAGGAGCTCAAGGTGGAGTTCAAGGTGCTCAAGGAAACCAAGGGGCTCAAGGTGGTACAGGGGCTCAAGGAGCTCAAGGAGCGTCTCAAGGGGCTCAAGGAGCTCAAGGTTCACAAGGAGCTCAAGGTTCACAAGGAGCTCAAGGTGCAAATACTGGTGCACAAGGTAATATAGGAGCTCAAGGTGCTCAGGGAGCTCAAGGAGCTCAAGGAGCTAACACAGGTGCTCAGGGAGCTCAAGGTGCTCAAGGTGCTCAAGGTTCACAAGGAGCTCAAGGTGCTGCTCAAGGTGCTCAAGGTAATACGGGAGCTCAAGGTGTTCAGGGAGCTCAGGGAGCTCAAGGTGCATCACAAGGTGCTCAAGGTAATACGGGGGCTCAAGGAGCTCAAGGTTCACAAGGTGCTCAAGGTGCATCACAAGGAGCTCAAGGTAATACAGGAGCTCAAGGAGCTCAAGGTTCCCAAGGTGCCCAAGGAGGAGTTCAAGGAGCCCAAGGAGCTCAAGGTTCTCAAGGAGCTCAAGGTTCTCAAGGAGCACAAGGTGCCGCTCAAGGAGCTCAAGGTAATACAGGAGCTCAAGGTTCTCAGGGAGCTCAAGGATTTCAAGGAGGTGTCCAAGGAGCTCAAGGAGCTCAAGGTTCACAAGGAGATGTTGGTTCACAAGGAGCTCAGGGTGCATCACAAGGTGCTCAAGGTAATACAGGTGCTCAAGGTTCTCAAGGAGCTCAAGGTGCTCAAGGGAGTGTTCAAGGGGCTCAAGGAGCCCAAGGTGCTCAAGGAGTTTTGGGGTCCCAAGGGGCTCAAGGAGCATCCCAAGGAGCTCAAGGTAATACTGGTCCAACAGGTAATGTTGGAGCTCAAGGAGCCCAAGGTGCATCCCAAGGAGCCCAAGGTGCCCAAGGTTCACAAGGAGCTGTTGGTTCACAAGGAGCCCAAGGTGCATCCCAAGGAGCCCAAGGTGCCACAGGTGCCCAAGGTAATGTTGGTTCACAAGGGGCTCAAGGAAGTGTTCAAGGGGCTCAAGGCGCTACAGGTGCCCAAGGTAATGTTGGTTCACAAGGTGCTCAAGGAAGTGTTCAAGGGGCACAAGGGGCTCAAGGAGCGCAAGGGGCTCAAGGAGCACAAGGTGTTCAAGGAGCGAATACAGGAGCTCAAGGAGCTCAAGGAGCTCAAGGTCTTCAGGGTCGACAAGGATTTCCAGGAAGTGTTCAAGGTGCACAAGGTGATACAGGAGATGTTGGTGCTCAAGGTTCTCAGGGACCTGGTGGAGCGGTGCAAGGAGCTCAAGGAAATCAAGGAGCTCAAGGTTCAGGTACTGCAGGTCCTGTAGGTGCTCAAGGAGCTCAAGGAAATCAAGGAGCTCAAGGAGCTCAAGGAGCTCAAGGAGCTCAAGGTAGCCAAGGAGTGACACAAGGTGCTCAAGGTGGTCAAGGAACTCAAGGAGCTCAGGGTGCAACAGGTGCTCAAGGAACCACGGGAGGACAAGGTTCTCAAGGAGCTCAAGGAGCTCAAGGAGTTGCAGGTTCTGCAGGAGCTCAAGGAGCTCAAGGTTCTCAAGGAGCTCAAGGTTCTCAAGGTTCAAGTGGTGGTGCTCAAGGTAATGTAGGGCCACAAGGAGCTCAAGGGGCTCAAGGTGGACAAGGAGCTCAAGGGCCTACAGGTCCTCCATCAGATAGAAGACTTAAGGATAATATCAAAAAACTTGATAATGTATTAAATGTTACAAAACAAATTGAAGGTGTAACTTTTATTTGGGATGATGAACATTTTAAAATTAAAAATAATCCAATAATATCATCACCAAAAGCATTTAAAGGAGAATCAATTGGTGTAATTGCCCAACAAGTTGAAGAAGTAATACCTAATTTGGTATTTACAGATAAAGATGGATTTAAATCGGTTCAATATGACTTAATGGTTACATTAGGTGTGGGTAGTGTTAAAGAACAACAAATCAGAATTGAATCGATATATAATAGAATAAAAAATTTAAAGGATAAGATAAGTGGCTGAAAATATAGTAATAATACCTTCAGGTGGGACGATTAATTTCTTTGATACTACTTCAACTCAAACCAATTGGGTTATTGAATCTGGTACACTAAAATTTAAGAGAGGTTCTACCACTTATTTATCCATGGATAATACTTATCCAAATTACCGAGTTAATGTTAATTTAAGATTAACTAGATTTCTTATTAATAACTTTGGAAATTTAATTGGAACTACTGGATGGTTAGGTAGTGCTCAACCTCAAGGGCCTACAGGTGCTCAAGGGGCACAAGGAGTACAAGGTTCTCAAGGTGCTCAAGGTGGTAAAGGAGCCACAGGAAATCAAGGGGCTCAAGGTTCTCAAGGTAACGTAGGTGGTCAAGGTTCACAAGGTGGTATAGGAAACCAAGGAGCTCAAGGACTTAAAGGAGCTCAAGGTTCTCAAGGTTCACAAGGAGGTCAAGGTTCGCAAGGGGCTCAAGGGACTCAAGGAAATGTAGGTAACCAAGGTTCTCAAGGTGGACAAGGTTCTCAAGGTGGACAAGGTGCTCAAGGAGCTCAAGGAGCCCAAGGTTCACAAGGAGGTCAAGGTTCACAAGGGGCTCAAGGGTCTCAAGGTAACGTAGGTGGTCAAGGTTCTCAGGGAGGTCAAGGGTCTCAAGGAGGTAAGGGTTCACAAGGTGCCACAGGTAACCAAGGAGCTCAAGGAGGACAAGGTTCACAAGGAGCTCAAGGTTCACAAGGTTCCACAGGTAACCAAGGAGCGCAAGGAGGACAAGGTTCACAAGGAGGAAAAGGTTCTCAAGGAGCAACAGGTAACCAAGGTGCTCAAGGAGGTCAAGGTTCGCAAGGAGCTCAAGGTTCACAAGGAAACGTAGGTGGTCAAGGTTCTCAAGGAGGACAAGGTGCTCAAGGTAATGTTGGTAACCAAGGTGCTCAGGGTGCTCAGGGTGCTCAGGGTGGACAAGGGTCACAAGGAGCTCAAGGGACTCAAGGGAACGTAGGTAACCAAGGTGCTCAGGGTGGACAAGGGTCACAAGGAGCTCAAGGGACTCAAGGGAACGTAGGTAACCAAGGTGCTCAGGGAGGACAAGGTGCTCAAGGTGCTCAAGGAGCTCAAGGTGCTCAAGGAGCTCAAGGTTCTCAGGGAGGTCAAGGTTCACAAGGAGGTAAGGGTTCTCAAGGAGCAACAGGTAACCAAGGTGCTCAAGGCGGTCAAGGTTCACAAGGAGCTCAAGGAGCTCAAGGAGCTGTTGGATTTCAAGGTGCTCAAGGTGGACAAGGTTCACAAGGAGGTGAGGGTTCTCAAGGAGCAACAGGTAACCAAGGAGCTCAAGGAGGTCAAGGTTCACAAGGAGCCCAAGGTGCTCAAGGTAACCAAGGTGCTCAAGGTTCTCAGGGAGGACAAGGTTCACAAGGAGCCCAAGGTTCTCAAGGAAATATAGGTGCTCAAGGCTCTCAGGGAGGACAAGGCTCACAAGGTACCCAAGGTTCACAAGGAAACATAGGTGGCCAAGGAGCTCAAGGAGCGCAAGGTTCCCAAGGAGGTAAGGGTTCACAAGGTGCAACAGGTAATCAAGGAGCTCAAGGAGGACAAGGTTCACAAGGGGCTCAAGGTTCCCAAGGAGCCGTTGGATTCCAAGGTGCTCAAGGAGGGCAAGGTTCTCAAGGAGGTAAGGGTTCACAAGGTGCAACAGGTAATCAAGGAGCTCAAGGAGGACAAGGTTCACAAGGAGCTCAAGGCTCTCAAGGAAACGTAGGTAACCAAGGTGCCCAAGGAGGACAAGGTTCACAAGGAGCTCAAGGCTCTCAAGGAAACGTAGGTAACCAAGGTGCTCAAGGAGGACAAGGTTCACAAGGAGGACAAGGTGCTCAAGGTGCTCAAGGTGCTCAAGGTGCCCAAGGAGGTCAAGGTTCACAAGGTGCTCAAGGTTCTCAAGGTAATACGGGTAACCAAGGAGCTCAAGGAGGTCAAGGTTCGCAAGGTGCCCAAGGTTCTCAAGGTAATACGGGTAACCAAGGAGCTCAAGGAGGTCAAGGTTCGCAAGGTGCCCAAGGTTCTCAAGGAAACGTAGGTAACCAAGGAGCTCAAGGTGGACAAGGTGCTCAAGGAGGTAAAGGTATTCCAGGAGATTTTGGAAATGTCGGTCCTACAGGAGGACAAGGTTCTCAAGGATTCACAGGTCCTCCAGGTGCAACAGGTAATCAAGGAGCTCAAGGAGGACAAGGAGCTCAAGGAAATAAGGGCTCTCAAGGCTCTCAAGGAGGTGTAGGAAGTAATGGTGGGCAAGGAGTTCAAGGTGCTCAAGGTTCTCAAGGTTCAGTTGGTGGACAAGGAGTTCAAGGGGCTCAAGGTGCTACGGGACCTGCTATTGCAACAGGAGGTGTTGGAGCTCAAGGTAATACAGGTGGACAGGGGTTCCAAGGACCAAACTTCGCAGGTGCTCAAGGTGCTCAAGGTACTCAAGGACTTCCTGGAATTGGAGCTCAGGGTAATACGGGAGCTCAAGGAAATAGTGGTAATACTGGACCAACAGGGCCTATAGGTGCTCAAGGTACTCTCGGAGCTCAAGGAGTTGCAGGTGGAGGACCTACAGGTGCACAAGGGGTTTCTGGAGCTCAAGGAGCTCAAGGTAATACTGGTCCGACTGGAGACACAGGTGCTCCTGGACCATCAGATAGAAGGTTTAAAAAAGACATTAAACCAATTATTAACTCAATAGAAAAAGTTAATAAAATTAGAGGGGTTAGATATTTTTGGAAAGATGAATATCTTTTTGATTTAAGTAAAAAAGATAAAGAAGATATTGGATTCATCGCCCAAGAACTTAATCACGTATTACCTGAAGTTGTGTTTGGTAGTGAAGAAACCATATTCCAAGTAAAATATTCTGACATCATTGCATTATGTATTGAAGCAATTAAAGAACAATCAGTTCTTTTAGATATTAAAGAAGAAAAATTAACACAACTTGAAAGTATTGCAAAAAATAAGGGATTAATTTAATCCCTTATTTTATTTAAATATAGTCTGAAAAATATTCGTTGATATTTTTATCAACTTTTCTTGAATCAGGATAATCAGGAGCCCACGCTTTTAAACATTCCCATCCTTCATGTAGTATACTTAAGTAATCACCATGATACTCTAAGGTACCTGAATGACCGTAAGCTTTATTATCTTGTAGGTAATCTAAAATGTTACTATAGAAATTGTGAATGGGTACTCTAAATTTTTGAACTTCAGTATCTTTTTTATATGTGTGAGGTCTTGATAACCATTCTCCAGGACCTTGAAAAAACTCCTCAAGTTTATCCCATATTGTATCATATAAGTCATCGGCATAAGCTGAATCATATGCACTACTATGTACACTATATAATTCACCCCTCAAGTCAATTAACTCATTATTCATTAATTCTTTCATTGTTTCTTTATCGTCAACAATTTCATCGATGTTTGTTTCATCAACAGTTACATAATCATTACCTTGAGAGTTTGCAATGGATTCAAGAACTTCAGTACTTGTTGGTATCTGTTGGCCTTTTAAAGTATCAATAATATATTCTTTAAGTCTTCTGAGATTTTCTTTGGTTAACTCCTCAATCACATCACGATAAACATCATCTGTTGAATAATCATAATAGTTATCGTAGTCTCCGTCTAATATAGATTCTATGGTCTCTGGTCTTAATTCATTTCTAAATGTGCAAAATAATTTGGAAAGCTCACCTCTTGAATTAAGAATTAAGTATGGATTACCATTAACAATTTCAACATCACCTAAGAATTTTTCAATGTACCTATCAAACTTTTCTTTGTCATTGGAATATAACCAAATAAGATATTCGTTCTGCCATTCTTCAGAGTCAGGAGCATCAGGGTTTACTTGAGACATAAGACCTCTTTTCTTTAATATATTAAAAAAAGTGTCGTAGTCGTTGAAATATCCTTCAACATCTAATTCTCCGTTATTAAACGAATCAATTATATCATCCATTGTCATATAATATAAATACGAAAAAAGGGACAATTTTCATTGCCCCCTCCTTAATTTTTTCAAATGTGTTAGATTACTTACTCGTTTTGTTTACGTTGTAATACTTTTCAACCGTTTTCTTGATAGCCGCTTTAACACTTTCGTTAGTTTGTTGTCTTTGAGCTGCAGCCTGTTGAACCTGTTGAGGTGAAGGCTGTTGTGATTGGTTTCCGTTATTTTTGCATCCGCATCCCATGGTATTGTATTTTAGATTGTTTATTTGTTTCCTGATAATAAATACTATCTTTGTGGAAATATAAGACTAAAAGAATATTTATCAATTAAAGATATAATGGATTTTTTAAAATTAATACAAGAAGGACGAGTTGACGACTTCAAAGCCAAGTACTCACAAAAGTTTGGTACAGAGAATGTAAATAAAATTCTTGGGGCGGTCCCACAAAAATATTTGGACTGGGTTGGTAAAAACTTGGACATGGTTAATTTTGAGGACAACCTTTCAAAGGTTAGTCAGGCTTTAGATAAGTTTCAAAAAATATCCAGTAATCTTCCAATCACAGATTTATTCCAATACAAAAATTTAGGACAACTATTGTCTGCTCTTTCAGAATACGAGGGAAGACAAAGACGAGTGGTTAAGAAAGTTGAAGGTGGGAATGTTGTTTATGATGATGGTAGATTTTTTGTGGTTAATCCATTAACTCATGACTCATCATGTTATTATGGTAAAGGTACTAAATGGTGTACTACTGCTGATTCTGACCACCAATTCAACAGATACAATCAAGACGGTAAGTTATTTTACATCTTGGATAGAACGGCTCCAAGTGATAATAAATTCTATAAAGTTGCCCTACTTCAAAAATTCGATGGGGACAAAACTTATTATGATGCTTTGGATGCAACAGTTAATGGTGGTTGGATTTTTGGAACAAACAAGTTAAACGAGATTTTAAGTTCGGTTGATGAATATATTAAATCAACTTATCCTGAACAGGTTAAGATTTTTACTGATAAAGAATTAGCTCGAAAAGAAAGAGAACGATTAGAAAAAGTAAGACTAGCACAAATATTGAGACAAAGAGAAGTTCAAGCTCAAGAAAGACGTGAAAACGGTGAATGGGATTTACCTGATACAGATGAGACTGGTTTAAAGGCAAATGCGTTATTACGAGTTCTTGAGATAGAAGGTGAGATTGAAGTAATGACCAATCAAGACCGAGGCGAGATTGCAAGAATTGAAAATGAAATTACCAGACTTCAATCGGAATATGATAATGACGAAGAAGTTAGACAAGATTTATTAGATGAGATAAGTGAGTTGGAAGATGAGTTAACCGAATTAGATAACAAGATAGATGTATATAATATTATCCCAACAGGTAGGTATTATGATGCGTCGGAGTTTGAAGTGATTGGTGCTCCTGAGTTAGAAGACCGTAGATATGTGGTTGGGGATGAGAATGAGATGGAATCAAGCTCTTATGAATATGTTGACCAACTACTTGATGATGTAGGATTTGAGGCTTTCAGACCTGAATTTGTAAAACAATATATTGATGAGGATGCGGTTATTTCATATGCCGAAGATTTATTTAACCAAGATGTTTATGAGAGTCCCGAATCTTATTTGGATGATTCTGATAGAAATTTATCTAAAAAACAAGAAGAACAAATTAAAATTTTAGAGGACAAGATTGAAAAATATCGAGAGTTAGTGTCCAAATTGGAAGGTAGTATAGATGGTGAGGATGATGAGGATGTTGAAGAAAGAATTGATGAGTTGAATGATGAGATTACCGACATGGAAACAGAGATTGAAGATATTAAAGAAGACCCTGAAGGTGATTTCCCTAACGAGTTACTTGAAGATATAATTGAAAGAAGAGTTGATGAAGCAAAATATGATGTGGAAGGTTTTATGAATGAGTGGGGGTTAGAATGGAATAACTACATAGATAAAGATGCGTTCATCAAAGCGGTTGTTGAAGAAGATGGATATGGTACCACATTAAATGGTTATGATGGAAGTGCAGATGAAATCGATGTTGAAGGTGTGACCTTTTATGTAATGAGAATTGATTAAGATTTTTATTTGGTTATAATTGTTATATGGGGAGAAGAAAGAAAATAGCGTTTAAGCTAAATCCTGAGTGGATGTTAAAAGAGCCATTGGACTTTGAATATAACAAATATACTTTATTAGATTACATACAGAAATGCGAACAAAGATTAGATAAGTTTGAAATTTATCCTGACTTTGTTGAGTTGTCATTACACTTGGCAAACATGCAATCATTATCCAAAGAAAATACTCTATTACTTACAGATAAAAAATTTAACTCTTGTGATGATGAAATCATGTTAAAAGATTTGTATCCAAAAAAACCAAGAGAAATGTCTAAAGAAGAGGAGGACGAGTTAAGTAGGACAATCAGATATTCGAACAACAAATTATTTGATACATTTAATGTTGCAAAATCCATTTGGAATATGGTATTTGATGAGGTTGAAATCTCAATCAAAAAGAATAAAGAACACTTGGCTGCGGGTTCAGGGTATGTTTTTTATTATAGAAAATTGGACAATAAAATTTATGTTTGGGAATACGAAATTAAAAAGAAACGAGGTAGTAAAGGAGTTAGTCAAACTTATATAACTAAGATATATGAGAACACACCTGACAAAACAACATTACTTTCAATTATCGAAAACCATTCCAAGTTTAACAAAACAGAGTATTATAAAGACTTACCAGTATTTGAAATGTCCTGTGGACAAGATTTTCCAATGGAACAATCCATCATACCAATTATGAAAAGAAAAATAACCGCATATATTTTTCAAATAGTTAACATGACTAAGACAAAAAACTTTGACTCTGAAATATAATATACCTATATTTGTATCGTGAGTTTCAACAAACGATATATCAATTACGAGAGAAGTTTATCATCACTTAAGGAAGATAGATTGGAAGAGTATTACGGTAACAGTGATGCTCTTTTTTTTATGGACAAAGCAAGCCACGAGATTTACAAATTACATTGTGAAGGTAAATCAGATAAAGAAATATTAGAAACAATTGAACAGTTATGAACGATAAAGTAACAAAAACCTTGATGTCCAAGTTGAGACAACCGATTCACATCGATTACATTTCAAAGTATATCCTAAGAATTCCTGAGGATGAAACAAGAGTCGTGTTAAATAAACTTATGGAAGAAAATGTAATTGAAGAATCTAATTATGCGAAAGATTACTATGTGATTAAAACCATGTAAATAAAAAATTTAATAAAAAGAAATATTATGTTTTGGATGTATTTTATCATGATAATTACAGTAATAGCAAATTTAATCATAATGTACTTTATGATTGTGAGACCACTTCAAAGAGAAAATAGGTCGTTAAAAGAAGAAATGCATCAACAAATTAAAATTGGTTTTTATAAAGAAAAAGAAGATGAGTGAACAAGTTAATCACCCACAACATTACGGAGGGGAAGATAATCCATACGAAGCTATCAAAGTTATTGAAGCGTGGGAATTAGATTTCCATCTTGGAAATACCGTTAAGTATATTTCAAGGGCGGGAAAAAAAGAAACAGATAAAGAATTACAAGACCTTAATAAGGCACTATGGTATCTACAAAGACGAATAGATAATTTAAAGAATAATAAGATATGATAGAAACAGGAAAAATATTACAAGGTGATTGTATTGAGGTAATGAAAACATTACCATTAGAATCTGTTGATTTGGTTGTGACATCACCACCATATAATGTTGGAATTGATTACGATAGTCATGACGACAGAATGAGTATGGAGGACTATTGGGACTTCACGAGACAATGGTTAACCGAAGCGTACAACACATTAAAAGATGATGGTAGGATTGCCGTAAACATCCCATACGAAGTGAACGTACAGGATAGAGGTGGACGAGTATTGTTCATGTCAGAGTTTTGGGCCATCATGAAACAGGTTGGGTTTAAGTTCTATGGTCTTGTTGACCTTGATGAGAATTCACCACACAGAAGTAAGACCACGGCTTGGGGTTCTTGGATGAGTCCCTCAAGTCCTTACATCTACAATCCAAAAGAGTGTGTTATCTTGGCTTATAAGAAAGACAGGATTAAGAAAATTAAAGGTGAGCCACAATGGAAGGCCGACATGGTTGACATGGAACAGGAGGATGGTACCGTAAAAACCAAAGCAGTATATCAAGATGAAGATAAGAAAGAATTTATGTCTTTGGTTTATGGTCAGTGGGAATACTTTGCGGACACCAAACAACAAACTAAGGCAACCTTTTCAATGGATATCCCAATGAAAGCGATTAAGATTCTTACCTATAAGAACGATGTCGTTCTTGACCCTTTTGCTGGTAGCGGAACTAGTTTGGTTGCAGCTGAGATTAGTGGAAGACGATGGATTGGAATTGAATTGAGTGAAAACTACAGTAAAGTTGCGAAAGAACGAGTTCAACATTTTGTCGACCAAAATAAACAAATGGAAATGGAATTTAAATAAAAGGGTTTAACAACCCTTTTTTTTGTTTTATGGATATTTATTAATAAATCATTTTTAATGGCGTCAATAATAATAACCGAAAAACAACTTGAGTTGATTGTGAAAGAACAAAAATCACAAGGAACTGAATTACTTCAAGAAGCGGAGTGGTATAATACTGTTGGAGATATTTTAGGTATTGTTGACCCTACACCAACAATTGATATCATTAATGGAATATCTTATTTTTCACAAGGAGACCATCTTTTTGGTTTATTAAGTTTAATATCTGCAATACCATATGCTGGTGATGCGGTTGGAAAAACTCTTATGGGTTCCTTAAAAATTGGTGGTGGAGCAACTAAAGGATTATCTGCGGCTATGAAATTAGCTAAAGCAGGTAAAACTGCCGAAGCTAGTGTTGCTTTGGCTAAATTGGCAGAAAAACCTGGTATGGTTGGTAGATTTTTACAAGGAGCTAAATCATGGGCACCAAAGGCTGCCTCATATGTTGAAAAAATGCCTGGAGGACTATTGAAAGGTTTTAAGAATACAATATTGGATTATTTGAAATTACTTGAAAACGCTGGTGCAAAGAGTCTTAAGTTCCAAAAAAATGTTGGGAACCTCTCAAAATATATTGGACTTGCAGCAAAACCTGCAGAAAATATCAAAGCCTTACAATCTATGTTAAAGAATGAAAAGATAATGACAGGTTTAACTAAAAAAGGACCAATGGCTAAAATCTTTCTTGGTGGAGCACCAAGACTATTCGGTAATCGAGAAATGAGAATACTAATGAGAAGAACTAAATTTTGGTTAGGTTTCTTAGATTATATTAATGTTGGAAATTTTGTGGGACCTGAAGAATTATCTAAAAAAATGGGACAAGCAAATATTCAAAATAAAATGGCGGAATATGCTAGAACACCTCAAGGTATTAAAAATGCTGAAGCTGATTTTGGTAATGCTCAATATCAAGGTGATGCACCTTCACAACCAAGTTCAGGTAGTCCAAGTATGGATATGCCAAGTTCATCATCACAATCAGACCCGATTCAAGGGTTCATGTCAGATATATTTGGGGGACAATTAAAAAATGCCGCAATGTTAGCAATATAATTAAAAAAATATGAAAGAAGAATTAACACTTAAATTAGTACAAATACAATTACAATTTAAATTTTTACATTGGCAAACATTTGGTGATGCCAAACATAGAGCCTACGGTGGAGTATACGATTCATTAGGTGACCTTATTGATAAGTTTGTTGAGTGTATGATGGGAAAATACGGTAGACCTGAATTTGAGTCAGAGTTTTCGTTGATGTTCCAAGACATTAAATCAATTAGTGTTCAAAACTTCTTGGACGGCATTACAGAATTTTTAGTGGATATGACAGACCAATTAAATCCAAGATACGATACAGATTTATTAAACTTAAGAGACGAGATGTTGGGAGACATCAATCAATTAAAATATTTATTAACATTAAAATCATAATATGGGAAAAAAAGTTATAAAATTAACGGAATCAGATTTAACAAGAATCGTTAAACGAGTTATTGCCGAACAAGAAGAAGGTGATTATAAAAGGGGTATTCAATGTTTCCTTAATAAAAGAGGGATTAAAGATGACTCAGGTCAATCATTAAAAATTGATGGTAGTATTGGTAATTATCCAAACTCTAAAAGTGCTCAGGCAATACATAGTTATCAATCCAAAATTGGTGTATATCCTGCTGACGGAGTTTGGGGAGAAGATACAATGAGAAAGATGCCAAATAAGGATAAAGAAATGTTCAAACAATGTGTTTCTGATTACGGTGATATCTTTGATAAAGGTGCTCACTGGCTTGGACTCGATTAAGGATGAAAAAAATACTCAAAGAGACAGGATTAAGAGATATTAATGCCTTGGCTAAAAGATACTCAAAGGCGGAAATATACTTCCACCAAGATTTGGATGGAGTGACGACTGCAATCGCGATGAAAAGGTACCTTGAAGACAATGGTATTGATGTAGTAGGTGCTCACATAATCCAATACGGTGACAAAGAATTCTCAGTTAAAAAGAACGATGCACAGGGAGACGTGATGCCAGTTCTTGTGGACTTTGCTCACGGTAAGCCAATGTTCGTAATTCATACTGACCACCACGACAAACAAGTTGGTGTGGAAAAAGGAACTTCAAAACAATTTAGAGGTGCACGTTCAAATGTCGAAACTATTTCTCAAGTAGTTTCTCCAAAAGATTTATTCCCATCTTCAGATATCTTATTAATCAATACTGTTGATTCTGCCGATTATGCTAAACATGACATTACACCTGATGAGGTGGTTAATTACATTTATCGTTTAGATAAAGACAAACCACTCCAAAAAAACAAAATGTTATTAGGTTTGGTTATTAACAAGTTATTGTTGGCGTTTAAAAACAAACCAGGGTTTTTAGAATCTTTAGTGATGGATTCAGAACCTTCTTTAATGTCTATCTTAAATAATATTAAAGATTGGATGAAAAGAACAAACGCGGCAACTCCTGAAGAAATGCAGAAAAACGCTGAGGGATATAAAGAAAGTATGAAGAATTATCCAAGAGTCAGTGATAGTATTATTTTCCAATATGGTGGTGGTAGTATGTTCAAACCTGGTTCTTATGATAGATATACACCATTTAGAAACAATCCTGAAGCCGATTTCCTTATCATGGCTTGGCCAATGGGATTAGTTCAAGCATCTTGTAACCCATTCAAAAAAGAAAGAGAGTTAAAAGGTGTTAACTTGGGTGAAATAGCTCAAGAAGTTGTGGGTAAATGGGAAGACCAATTAAAACAAAGAACAATTCCTTTATCAACTATTAAATGGGTAAGTGAAACCTCTGTTGGTCCTGAAAGTATTGGGTTCACATTCAAAGATTTCGAAGCGTTGTATGGGGATAAGTTTACAACTATGGAAGGTGGTGAAAAAGTATTGAACCACATTCACGATATGATGGAAACACCATTCAAAGATTTAACTGAAGAACACAAAGAGATGTTAGATAAAATTGGGATTAACGCTTGGGATTTAATTCAATCAAATTCAGGTGGACACAAATGTATCACAAACATTTCAGGTTTAAATTATTTAGGTAGAGGTAAAAGACCACCTCAAGGACAATACAGATATGATTCTGAAAAAGATGACTCACCTTCAGTTAAGTTTACGAAGATGATTGCAAATGAGTTTGAAAAGAAACTTAAAGAAAAGATTGCCGAATCAAAATAAGTACTCAATAGTATCACCAGCTTCGATACCTAAATAATCACAGGTACCACCTTCAAGTTCCAATACTATATTTCCATTTCCACCGTAACTAGGACATTCATTTCCACGACATGGAGGACAGTCGTGATGAATATTTACAATTACATTATTTCTAATGATTATGATATCCAATGGGATGATACAGTTTTTCATCCAAAAAGATTGTTTATCACCACCCATCAAAAATAGTAAACCATCAAAAGTAGAATCAAACCTTTTACCCATCATTCCGATTGCTTTTGATTTTCGGTCTATTAAAGTTTTAACATTAAATATATTGTCGTTGATTCTAACTTGCATATCTATAAATACAAATAATAGTGGAATATGACTTATTTTAAACTTTTTTATAAAAAAATTTGACTTTTATTAAGTAATGTAGTACTTTTGTAAGTGTTGGAGATATTTATAGTTTCAGTCAGAAATGACGGACATCCCCAAAAAGTTTCATAATATATATTTGACAAGATGAGAATTTTGTTTTAACTTTGTGAAACAATTGAGATGAGAGTCTCAAAAAAAAATGTCCCACAGGCATTTGATTATTCGAAAAAATAGTTTTATCTTTGTGGGACATTACTTTGAAAGTTCTTTAACATAAAATATATCGCGAGGTAGTAGCAGTGGTCAGCTCGTCAGGCTCATAACCTGAAGGTCGGAGGTTCGAATCCTTCTCTCGCTACTAAACAAAAAAAAGTTTACAAAAGATTTGGAAAATCGAAAAAGTATACTTATCTTTGTAAAACAATTAAGAAAACGTTCTTTGAATTAAAGATATTATCCGTTCAGGAAACACAAAAGTGTCGGTGATATTATCCACCGAGTAAATGGCAGAAAGTCCGCAGCTTGAGTGTAACTGATAAAGATATTGGGCGGTCTATAGTCCATAAAATAAACCATGAAAGTGGTATAAAGTGAATCATTTGGTTAAGTGGTTTGCGGCTTTCGAAAGAGAGCTCGAGTAGACAAGCGAGATATCGTTAGACCTTGAGTACCGAGGGTGACACTGTAGGGAAACTGGTTTGATGACCAAGCGATGTGGGTCGTTTGGTTGAGATGGGAACATCAATAAGAATAACTCGTAGAATTATTACAAGACATACGGTCATCCAACCGTACAATTGTGTGATTCATTACAAGAGTGGGTTTAAAACCGAAAGGTAAGAGGTCGTACAGGTGGTGCTGGTGATTCCTTCTTAAAATCTCTACCAAGGGATTTAAGATGAAACAAACTTGAAGTATGGAGATGGGGACATTTCAGGGAGTAGTTAAGTATCGTGTTGTTCAAAAGATAACATGGCTTGGTCGGCGAACCGCTACTTTCATCATCCACAACCGCAAACTTTGTTAATTAAGGTTTAACAACTAAAAGATA
>Ga0222712_10002424_pt1 | contig 21377 bp, 7 predicted proteins | sample C33_657DmetaG_FD_165043 | JGI IMG/M metagenome (GOLD analysis project Ga0222712, IMG submission 165043) | Estuarine water microbial communities from San Francisco Bay, California, United States - C33_657D | ecosystem: Environmental > Aquatic > Marine > Unclassified | place: USA: California... | reverse complement strand
TCCAAACGTTCAATTATGACTTCTTCCACCTTTTCAATCACGTGCGTCTTTGCCGCGGTAGCTTTCTCCTTCTTTTTTACCTCCGCGGCGGCTGCCGCGAGGAGTTTCGTTTCCTCCGATCGCCCGGTAGCCTCTTCGATAGATTCTGGCATCTCGCGCCCCTCCATTCGCGCCTGGATGCGTTCGAGCTTGGAAAGCGTGCGTGGCGGCTCCGCCGCCGGCTGCGCTCGACCTCCTCGTCCTCGCCCGAAGCGACCGCCGCGACCGCCTTGTGAAAACGTCGCGTGACGCTTCGCAATTTGACTTGCAACGTTCAATCCATCGCGCCCCGTGAGGTATTCAGCCCAGTGCGCGTGCATGAGCGCATCGCTGCCGTATCTCACGCAATTTTCAAGCTGCCGCACTGTGCTATCTTCTTTACACACCACCAGTGTCGCCCCTTGCTTATACCTTAAGCACGTGCTACTCGTTAATCCTTGCGATTCATATGGCTGCGAAAACGTCAAATCCACGACGGTTTCTGCTTCCGCGACGGCGAGTTCGGCTCCGCCCAACTTGCGCTCCTCGTCAATCTCATCGAGAATCTCCTCTAAAAGTGTCCACTTTGGCATGGGCTCCAGAATGGGAACTAAATCCGTCACCGCCGGCGCGAGCGGACGTTTCCCTAGCCCTTTAGCCTCGGGTATCGCCTTTCTCCTAAGCAAGTACACTCGTTTTTTTGCAAACTCAAAAATCGCCGCCGCCGCATCCGTAAACAACCACAAACTCTCACGAGACTCCGATGAGCGAATGACTTGCAAATACTTCAAAAACGTCACCGAATCGTACTTCAACAACGCCGTCGCGATCGTTCGCAGTGTCTTCAAATCATACACAACCTGTTTTAAACGTTTCGGCGCCACGTGCCACACCGTGTCCAACTGTCGCTGCAGAATCAAATCGAAGCTCTTAAACAGCCCATTGTCGAGCGTCAAATCGCTCGCATCTATGAACCGGCTCTTTTTGAGCTCTTGCATGCACGCATCCATCACGCTCACGATTGCTTCCTGTATCTTCAGCACGTTCTCGCTCAGCGGCTGTCGCAGTTCGATCACCTCGGGCGGCCGAGCGTCCAAATCCTCCTTGACTCTCAAGTGGAACCTCGGCCACAGATTAATCGTCGTCAGCATCAGCGCCTTCAGGCATCGCTCGATGGAATTGAACCCTTTCGTGAGTTCCCCAGGGCGGTCGCTGATCGCGCGCACGAATCCGTGCCGATTGCCCTCGCGAAACAACCGTACGACGAAGCCTTCGCCCGACGTCTCGTGCGTTCGGTGAGCGCCGCAGACAATCACCCCACGCACGCGCTTTGGATCGAGCCTCTTCGTCAGAAGATCCACGCTCGCAATTCTGGTCGTCACGAACGCCACGCACGCCGTGGCGTAATGCTTCGCTCGTGCGTCAACGCCGACTTCGGCGGTGAACTCGAGCGGCGCCGGCGTTCGCGGGAACAGTGCGGCCAAGCGCTCTTTAATCGCGACTTTTTGCGCATCCTGTGCGCCGATGATTATCGTGACCAAAGGAACGTCGCCTAAATTCGCGCGCCGTCCTTGGTGAGTGGCGTGAGCGATGAGAGCGGCGACGATGACGGCGCCGCCCAAACCTTCGGCGACGACGCAGAGCCCATCCTTGGCGAGGAGTTCTTCGATGGCGATGCGCTGGAAAGGAAGGATGGGCGCATCAGCGAAGATATCGACGTCTGGCACGAGAGCGAGGGCCATGGTCTCGGTCGATCGATGGGTGACTCAGAGGGATAAACTCATGCGGCGCGAAGTGACGACGCGCGTCGAGATGACGACACATTACGTGCGGTGGTGAGACAATTTGTTGTCGCGAAAATTACAACGAGAACATCTCGATCGTTTCAGCGAGGATTTTCTTCTTCGAGATGCGATACTGTAAACGAACGCGTTGCGCGTCGTCATCCACGCCCGCGGCTAGGGTGGCAAAATCGTCGGCGAGCGTCGTGGGCATGCCGCCGAGAAGCTGCTCGCATCGAGCGGCGACGTCGGCGAGCGCGAATTTCAACTCATCCCCTTCCACTGGCCCATCCGCCGCGCCCGAAGCTTCGGTGCCGGCGAACATCGCGGCGAACGCGCTGAGCAAACGCGCATCGACGCGACCGGCGCTGAGAATCTTCATCCGCGGTTCGGCGGCGGCGAGTTTGGCGTCCGGCGACCCATCGCTTCTGAGCGCGGCGATGACGCTTTCGTACGCCGCATTCGCCGCCCTTTCGCGCACGACGCCGTCTTCGCCGTTCCATAACTCTGGATGCGCCACCGAATGCCACACCATGGCGTGCTCAAAATTACTAAACAGCACCACGTCGTCGTGAGGGTTGTTCTCCGGAGCGAACCCGTAATAAATCAAAAAATGGTCGTTACTTCGCTCGCCGTACGACATCAGCGCCTCTTCGCCTTCATCGATGTCCCTAGTCGCCGCGAAACTAATCACCCCGTCGTCACCTAACACCGACCACGCGATGTTATCCGTCGCCGCGATGCGCGGCTCGCTATCCTCCGACCCATCCAGAACGACGTCGCCGCCGTGATTCATCATATCCGCAAGCGGCAACAGCGCACGAAAATACCCCACCGTCTCTCCGTCGTTTTCGTTGTCCCCCGCTATACCGTACGCGCGCGAGTGCACGACGCTCACCGCGTCCGCGAACGCGCTATACCCGACGTCGCCCTCGCCCAACGCCTCCGGCGCCTCCGCCTTGACTTTCTCGTACCACTTTCGCACGCCCTCGCGCATCGCGCGAATCTCGCTCACCCCCGGACCGTACTGCACGTCATCCACCTCATCGTCGTCGTACGCCAACGGCGACGTCGCCACTCGTCGCGGCAGCGTCGCCACGTACGCCGCGACCCGACTCCCGCTCCCTTTCGCTCGTTCTTGCATCACGCGCATCGCCAATCGCGCCCCCCACGGAGCGCCGCGCACGACCTCTCGCGTCTTCACAGGATGCCCCTCGGCTTCATCCACGATCCCTAACGTCATCGGCACGGCTAAGACGACCTCATGTTTCGCGACGACGCGCGTCGTCTCTAACCCGCGGCCGCGTCGCTCGTCGCGCGTCGCGCACACCCCTCTTGCTCGCGCCCCGTTCGTCACCGACCATCGCACCAACGCCGCGATCGCGTCATCGTCGTCATCTCCATCATCCTTTATGACGTTTCCCTCGAGCGCGTTCGTCGAGTTCGTTCGTCGCGACGCGCTTCGCTCGTCGCTCATCCTCGCGACTCGCTCGCCGACGCGCGCTCGTTGTCGTCCGTGTGCGCGCCCAAGTCGCGTTGACGCGCGTTCGTCGACGAGCGCGTTGAAATTCATAAATCCAACCGTTCGCCGAGGGACGGCGTGCGCGTCAACGCGAAGCGATGTGACGCTCGACTGACGAGCTCGGCGTCGTCGCGCGTCGAATCAATCCAACGCAATCCATTCACTTCTGATGAGACATTCGCGCGTTCTCAACACCCCGAACTCGCGCGAGCTCGTCGCGCAATCGCGCGATTTCATTATCTTTCCTCTCGATCTCTCTCAACGCGGTGTTGAACACGCAGCTCGCGTTTAGTTCGAGCGTCTCTACGCGCTCTTTGAGCTCTTTGAGCTCGCGGTCGCGCGCCGCGAGCTCAAACCGCGTGCGCGTCAACTGCGAATGCGCGTTCGCTCGCGCATTCGACGACGTGTCGTCGTTCAGGAGTACGTCACCGTACAGAACGTCGATGTCGTCCTGAAGCGCGATGCGGTCATGGTGAGGCATGAAGTCGCGCGTCGAGCGAAGCGCGCGCGCGAGCTCAAGACGTCATTTCCACACGCGCGATCGATGTCGCTCGACGTCGAGCGCGCGAACGAACGCGCGCTCCAAGCGATCGTCTTAGCGGACTCGTTCGCGAACGCGTTCAAGCCGTTGACGGAAACGACGCCCAAGGCGTTGATGACGATCGGGCGCGCCGAGGCGCTGGCGTACGTGTTGGAGTGGCTCGCGCGCGAGGGCGCGAGAGATATCGTCGTCTTCGCGTGCGCGCACGCGGAGGCGATCGAGCAGTATGTGAAGAAATATAACGACCAAGGGAAAGAGAAAGGTGGGGTGAACGCGAGTGGGGTGAACGTGAGCGTGATCGCGAGCGCGAATTGCGCGAGCGCCGGCGAGGCGTTGCGCGTGATCGATCATAAGCACGTCATACGCTCGGATTTTATATTAGTCCACGGGGATGTGGTGACGAATATGGATTTAACCCCGGCGTTAAGAGCGCATCGCGAACGACGAATGAAAGAGAAAGGGGCGATCGTGACGATGTGCGTGCGAAAGGTTGGGGCGGACGCGAGAGAGCTCTTGTACGGGGACGTGAATTTGACCCTGGCCATGGACGCGGAGACGAATAGGATCGTACATTATGAAGAACACGGTGGGGGGACGTCGAACGCGCCGGGGTTGAACTTGGATGCGAGTTTGTTCGGGGAGGTTAAGAATATTCGCGTGCGCACCGATTTAATGGATTGTCACGTGGACATTTGCGCTCCAGAGTTTTTGATGCTGTTTACGGATAATTTTGATTATCAGCATATTCGAAAGGATTTCATCGTGGGCACGCTGAACGAACGCGAGCTCGGGAACACGGTGTACGGGTACGAGATCTCGCCTCGCGAATACGCCGCTCGGGTGCACAACTTGCGTTCATACGACGCGGTATCCAGGGACGTTTTGAACCGTTGGGTGTATCCTTACGTCCCGGACACGCGCGTGGTACCGGCGAATAACCCGGAGACGTACCGACACGAGTGGGGAAATAATTACTTTAGCCCGACGTGCGTCGTCGCCGCCGACGCCGAGGTGAAAAAGGGATGTTTAATTGGAGCGCACTCCACCATCGGATCGGGTACGGTGCTGACGCACAGCGTTATCGGCAAGAACGTTGTTATCGGTGCGAATTGTACACTCGACGGCGCTTACGTTCAAGACGGGGCGAGGATAGGTGATGGCGTGACGGTGACGAGGGCGTACGTGAGCGAAAACGTCGTGGTGCATCGCAACGCGCGCGTAACCAAAGGCTGCGTCCTCGGCAGCGGCGTCGTCATCGGTGCTGGCTTCGTCATGAAACCGAAATCCCGCGTGTCTTTGACACTCCAACCTGAGATGGACGGCGAGGAGTACGATTCTGATGACTCCGCGAAGCCGTCGACGTCGCTCGACGACGCGAACACGGAACACGTGCGGGACGAAGCGATCGGAGAGCACACGCCCGCGCAGATCCAGGCTACGCTGATTTCCGCACAAAACAACGAGGGCGTAGATACGAGTGCGATCTGGCACGTATCGACCGTGGGCGTGGGCGGCGCTGGGTACATGTGGGCGCCGCACGAAGAAGGGTGGCGACGCAGCATCGCTCCGTCCCAACCTCGAGAGCCGTACGACTGCGCGCCGGAATACGCTGAGGAGGAGGCGAGGCGCGGCGTCTCGGCATCGCGGGCGAGTGCATCCGCGGTGACAGCGCTCGACGGTAGCGTCGCTTCCGATAGCGAAGATGACGGAGATGTGAGGCGCGAGTCTATTTTCCAACGAGAAGTCGCCGAGACGTTTTTGCGCTGCGTCAAGCAGGGATACGCGCAAGAAAACGCAGTGGTAGAATTACAAGGCTTGAAGATGGCAGAGAATAGAACGTTCGCGGATATTGCGCGTTACGTGTTGATGACGATCATCGGCTTAGCGTTACCCGCGCATTCGAAGACGTCGCGCGAAAACATCAAGCTCTACCCCGAAACGGCACCGACGTCGACTTCCGAGTTGTTGAAACGCTTACGCGAACGCCTCCGGGAGTGGGCGCCGCTTTTAGCTCGCTTCTTAAGAAGTGAGGACGATCAAGTTGAGGCTTTGCTCACGCTTGAAGAGTTCTGTCTGGAAGATGAAGTCTTTCGAGGCATGGGTGGCGGCGCGTGCGTACCCTCGTTCACCAAGGTGCTCCACATGTTGTACGACATGGACGTTATCAGCGAAGAAAGTGTCATCGCCTGGGCCGAAGAAAAGGCAGAAGCGGATGAAGGCGATAAAAAATTCTTGAAACTTGCGCAACCGTTCATTGATTGGCTCAAGGAAGCTTCCGAAGATGAGGAATCGAGCGAAGACGAATCCGAATCATCGTGAGATCCGTGAGATGTTTAATACACACGACATTCATTACATACAACAGCCAAAGCTACTCCGCGCTCATCTTACCCGCCCATCCGGTGAAATCAGCTAAATCCGTCCCAACACGATTCTTCCAAAAGCTCTTCCCGTACGAAATCAGCACTTCGCATCCTTTCGGAATCGTATCCGTGGCAAAAATTGCCAGCTTTGTGTCACCGCGTTCGTCCACGTACACATCAAACTTTGCGTTCGCTTTTCGCGAAGTACCGCGGAAATCATTGCACATCCTTGCCTCGTTCCCTTGTTTCTCTGCGTCAATGGCTAACTCGTTGCGTTCCCCGAATGCCAGGGTGTAATCGCTCGTCTGACTCGCATCTGACGACGTGGTGACAACCCCGTGGTAATCAATCACGCGCTCTTTGGCTTCGAACTTCGTCGCTGCAAAGAGCCCGTATTCGCCTCGCGCCGGGTGATTTTCTTCGTCGATGATTCTCGCTCGCACGCGCTTGCTTTTGGGATGCGTGAGCGCTCCACGACCGAGCGCGCTTGGGGCGTAGCGTGCGAGCGCTTCTCGCGGCACGCTCCGATCCCATACCAAGCTTTCGATGAACGCGCACGACGCGGGCCAAGGAGAAGCGTGCGGCAACATCGATGTGTTCGGGAGAGGCGCGCGTCGCGGCGGCGGCATGCCGCGACGGTGCGGCGGCGCGCTGAAATTTGCAGTTGCGAGAGGGACGCCTAACGTAGTTTACACGCTATGATATATCTGTCGTCGAAAGGAATTAAAACCACGGCGCCCAGGTGGATTCCATTCGCGCGACATTTCTAATGTTCAGTGCGGCATCGACGAGATGTAGTACCGCTTTTTGGACGCTCGGCGTCGAGTCCATGGCGGCGGCGTTTGGCGGTGGCGTGGGCGCGATGATAGTCAACCGGCGGAGCACTTCTTGCACATTTGAGCGAGCCATCGCCTTAATTTCCGCCGGCGACGGGTTCACCGCGACGTTCGAAGGGCCATTCATTCTGCGCCATGGCCAAACCATGAGCTGGTCGCGGAAGAACAACTCGAGGTGAGCCTCTAAGTCGGCTTCAGGGGCAGCGCATGCTTGAGCGGCGCTCGCCATGGCGGCGACGAAGTCACCTTTGACGCCAAAAGGCGTGAAGAAAGTGTGCAGATTTCGCGTTAAACGGAACGGCACTGGCTCTACGTATTCAATGATGCCCTTGTTGTCGAATGCGGGATGGAAATCAAGCATGAATAACTTCCCCGTGTTCTTGGCAAACATAATTTTGCTTGGCGTGCGACCTCCGATGCGCAACAGCGCTGACAAGAAGCTTGACATAGCGAGCTGCTGGGACAACTGACGCTTGAAAGTCCAAAGATGCGAACCGTTAGGTAGCGTTTTGTACATGTACTGCGAGAAGATGTTTTCCGTGACGTGTTTTTGCGTGATCTCCATCAAAGCCTTGAGCCGCAACTCTAACACTTCTTCGGTGCCAGTGACTTTGCCGAGAATAGCGGGATCAAGCGCCGTTTTGAACAACGCAACCGGCAAGTCGGCCTCTCGACCGTAGCGCGCACAGTTTACGTCGTAGACTTCACCGTATGTCGCGTGCGCGGCGTCGTCTTCTAGAAGACGCACTTGAGGCCACACCGGGACGACAGCGGGAGTGTAGTAGCACATACCGCGACGTCTCGTCTCCGAGTGCTTCGCGAACACGCTGTTGAGAGTATCTAATAGCTGAACCATGCGCTCCTCACCGCGAGCGGCAGGCGTCAGAGACGTTTGCACGAGAAACTGCTTCGAGGACCCGTCAACGCCGACAAATTGTAAACCTCTATAACTGCTACCGTGTCGGCGCACGACGAAGACGTCAGCGCCGATGCGTTCGAGCTTTGTAAATCTTTCCATAATCCCGAAAGAAAGATCGCCGTTATACTGACCAGGAACTTCGACTTCATTGAAGGTTACGTTTCGCAACTGCGTAGATTCGTCTTCTAATCGCAACGTGGGCGGAAGCCGGTCTTCGACGTCATTCAAAAGCCGTTGTTTCCAAGCTTTGAGTTTCATCATAAGCTCGGCGACGGTCTCGGGGAACGATTCTTGCTCGGGGTTCAAATCACGCTCGTAGCTCGCCTGATACTCATCAACGAATTCGGAGTGCTTCGTAGAAGTATCGGCACTGAAGCATGCCCGGCAAACGCCGATGAGCTCCTTCTTGAAAGTCTCGGGAACTTCGCCAGTTGTTGCTGCTGGGTACTTGTAACATCGGTGCAGCAGTGTGTACACGACGACGAGCAGACGCTCCTCTGGTGTGCACGCAAACCGAGTACCTAACTCACTGAGCAGTACTTCCAACTCGCCAACCAAGTTGGTATGCTTGTGTCGCAAGCTTTCCATGAGTTCTTTGGCCGCTTCGAATGCAACGCTAGCTTCTTGCGCTCTTCTCTGCGCGGAAGCTTGAACGCTGGGCGCCGAAGCGGTGGCAGCCTTGGACTTTTCATCGCTCTTGCCGAGCTCGGCAAGCGTGCGCGCTGTCTGCGTCGCTCGCGCTGCATAGTCGCGTCGTTCAAGTAAGCACGTGCGCAGCTGATAGTAAATTGCCTGCGGATGAGCTTGGACGACTCGGAGCAAAATCGCTTTTGCGTGTGGGGCTTCATTGTGCACGAGAGACAAAAGAAGCTGCGGAATCCATGGAATCCAAATCCAAGCTGGCAATTCGTCAATGTGCCGAGCAAGAGCTAGACCGACCGGCTGATGGTTTGCGCTGAACGCAAGCATTTGGACGACGTTTATCAGCTCATGCCGACTCTCTTGCACGTTGTTCTTTACGCCTTGCAGGTAGCATGTCGCCGTTTGCTGCACCCAATTCGCCGACGTGTCGTCTTTTCGGTCTCTGCAGAAGTTACCCCAAGAAATCCATGCTTCGCTGAGCTGCTTGCATAGCGATACCGCTGTCGAGTATGACGCGTTCGCGGCATCAAAATCTTGCAGTTGCTCTTGGAACTTCCCGCGAAGACGGAAGAGCTCAGCTTTTTGCGGTGGGGAAAAGAATTCGAGACTCGTTGACTCGAGAATGTTGAGGCCAGTGACGGCTTCACTTTCAAGAGCAAGATAGGCTTGACACTGCTCTCGCAGCTTCGAGAATGCCTCAGAGACTTCAACCTGACCTTGGTGTCTGGAAAGAATCGCCAGCGCGACTTCCGGCAGACGTTGCTTGCGCGCGGAGCTCGCAAACTTATTTAAGCTCCATGCTCGCTCGCGTTGTCCGAGCTGGTCGAGCTGTTGCGTCGTCTGCAACATCGCTGGATTTTGTTCACCGATTTGTTTTGCGGCGTGTGTCATAATGTTGTGCATGTTTCCGCGCCACATCAAGATTTCGCTCCACCACGGAATCGGATCCCAGTCGTTGGGCGTGCGCAAACGCCAAGTCTCCATAATGTCTTGCACCAAAGTGCGATTATTCGTCAGTCCTTGCACGCCACGACGCTGGGTATTCGACAGGTCAAGCAAGATTCTTGTGGATTCCTGAACTTCAGCGATCGCATTGAAAGTGTGAAGTGACGGAATGTGGCACGTCGAACCGGTTTCCGGCAAAAGCCACCAACGGTCGAGCGAACTCTTCACGGCATGGGCCCAATGCTGCTCAGCCTCACGTACTCGACCGCTCACTAGGGACGCAAAAGCACGAATGGTGACGATTTCCGGGGTTTCCTCGATCTCATTGAGGGTTCCACTCGGCATAAGCTCCTTGACGCCCGCCCAATCTGACAAACGCCACATACTTTGCACCATCAATTCGCTGTGCTCAACAGTCCTGCTGAAATCAGAAATCAAATCCCACTGATTGAGTTGCTTAGCAGAGTTCAACCACTGCGTTTCCCAGAGGCACATTTCTGTCTTCGACACGCCGGGCGCTTGACCCGCAGTCGCGCGCTGAATACCCTTGAAAAAGACTTCCTGAGCATCTTGCCAATGCCCGTGCTGAACGAGAGACAACCCCGAACGCGTGATGTCGGACTGGCATCGTTGTGTCCAGAGACCAACGAGAACATCATTCTCGCTGAGCAGTCGATACAACTCACTCAGAGCGTCGAAACATCTCGCTTCTTGTGGATAGCGCACTACGTGATTCTCGAGTAATGCGATTGCGGTGTGCCACGCATTAAACGTCTTACCGAGGAACTTAATCAATTCACTCGGAATCTTTAGCTGCGGCTGAGAGAGCGAAATCCCTTCCAGCAAAGCTTGAATCACATTTGGACGCACGGCGGCTTGACGTAAGTGTGACTCTTTGCTCAGCAGTCCAATCATGGGCTTTGCAAGCTGAAGCTGCTCTTCGCGCTGCAACGTCGCCCAGACAATCGGGAAAATCAGAACCCAAAGATAGTATGCAATATTTGCATTTCTCGTCGCAACCTGGCGAAGCGGGGTCATCAAATCGGCGACGCGCACACTCGCTTTTTCGTGGAGAAACTGCGCATGCCGTTGAATTAGCCTCGATAGCTCAGGTGAAACTACTTTTGCGTTCTTGGGCTTTGAAGGTATGTCGGCTGGCTTCTTCGTCTCTGGATCGTTCGGCAACAGCGAAGGAATTAATGCGCTGTTCGGCGCGAGCGAAATTCGTTCATCTTCAGCGAGGGTGCTGAGAATCAAATCCAAACCTTGCATCAACCAGAAAGTATCCGCCATCGCGTCCCAATCTTGGATGGTCAAGATGTACTGCAAACGCTGGAAGAGAGTCGTGCCGATGGCTTCGTGGTAGAGCGCGAAGAACTTCTGGCGCAACTCGGGTCGACGAGTACGTAAACCAAGTAGATGCGTGCGTTCAACCTTTAGGAAGACCTCGCTGCGTAGCGCTGGATCGTGTTTGCCCTCAGAAGAGCAAAGCCTATGAATCATCCCAAGAAGCTTCTCCTCCCAGTTCGGCGTCTGTGTGATGGCGATACCCATACGCGTCAGCTGTGCGAGCTTGGATAAGAATAAGACAGTCTCCTTCGCATTAAGACTACCGGCGCGTGACTCTCGTTCCTCCTGAGACCAAGATTCACCAAGCCTGGAATCTTCAGTCCAAGCTACCATGGCATCGAGAATCGCCATGAGAACGTTTCCGTGAGTCGTTTTGTCGTTTATCAGCTGAAGAAGAAGGCGGAGGAATACTTGTTTGTGCTCAGATCCAGCAGCGACGGCGACGCGTAATGAAATCAAGTTGACGCATTCAACCATGCAGAACGCCACGTTCCCATATTCGGGTTCGAGCACCTCAGGCGGAGATTGAGAACGTTTCGGTTGGTCGGCTTGCAGCTCTGCAGAAGCAGACGCCGCATTCAACTCCACCGTAAGACGAGCGAGAAGTTTCATCAGCAATGGTAAGTACTGGTCGACGCTGTTCGCCTTGTGTTTGGCCAAAGCACCACTCACCTTCAACACACAAGCGAGCGACGGATTCGCTTGACTGTTACTGGGCGGATTCGCATCGACGTTGTCGCTGCCGATAGACCTGTTGTACAGCGCCGTGAGAGTAGTACGCAATTCTGTCGCATCCTCAGCGTGTTCATCGCCGCCAAGCGATGGACACGCAATACTCACGACTTCAGCGAGAAGTTCATGAACGGTTCGACTCTGAGAAGCATAGCACGGCTCCAACAGTCGCGTGATTTGCTGAATGTTATCGCTCACAAACTCGTATTCTTCCGACATAAACGCAGTTTTAAGCACTGATAAGCTCATGATAAGCGTTGTAGTTTGATCCCGGCTCGCTTGCTTAGCGAGACTCAAAAGCTTGTCGATAAATGAGAATTTAATGCGCACGGTTGGCCACATCTTCAGCGCCCGAGCTAAAAGATGAAGCGAACGCTTATTCAACAACATGGCATCAGTTTCCTTACTTTCACCAGTGATAAAAGTCATGCGAACAAGGAAGTTAATGATGATCTCCGCCATATTGGGAGACGGTTTGAACTCCTCGTCATCGATTCCGATGGAAGGTATTGATTTGAGCGTTTCAGTTTCCGGCAAATCGCTAACCATTTCTTCGTTTTCGTCATCATCATCTTTCGTGCTCTTTTTTGTAGACCGAGATCCTCGAGTCGATCGCGGAGATTTGGATTCAACCTCTTCCTTCTTTGTCTTCTTGACGACGCTCTTCTTTCCGCGTCGTGCATCTTCCTCTCGTTCTGGACTTTCAGTGGCCTTTCGTTTACCCAAACTCGTTGCGGTCGGTAACTGCTTATTGCCATCTGCTGATGAGACCCGCTCAATTTCCCAAGTTATTATTAGCTCCACGAGATCGATTGAAAGTGCTCTGTTTGATTGCGAGGAACTCGTGGGCAATCCTAAACGAGACAGTGAATTGACCATTTGCGGGACAAACTGCGCGCGGGACGTGTAAAAGAATTTTGAATGCCGAGCTATCAAGTTCCAAATGTGGACGAGCTGCGGAAACGAGTGCCCATCCTCGACCAGACTCTTTTTCGTGTAGCGGATCCAGATAGGATATTTATGATCTCCCTGTGATAGTCGGATCGGCAACGCTGGAGTGAGCGCATCAAGAGCCTCCGTTACCAACTCTGATTGCTCCGGTTGACTAGCTCGGAGCAAGGCCACGAATACTTGTAAGATAATCTTCTCAGGCGCTTGGTATGCCTGTAAAAAGTAACTTACGTTCACGAACGCCCATTGCTTGCTCGAAGAATCTTCGCGCTTCAGATGATTCCAGCCGAACTTGATCAACTCTTTGCGATGCTTTACCAAGTCGTCAGGCAAATTGCGAATCAGCAAAGTGCTGAGCTGAAGCAAGTGAATACGAAGAGATTCAGAGTAAATAGCTTTTCCTTCTTCGTCGGCGGGATCGAGCGTCTCTGCGACAAATCTGTCAATCAGCACCTCGTCAACAGACGCCTGTGCCGCGTCCATAGCCTGAGAAGAATCTTGACATCCAACGAGAGTCTTGCGCAACATGGGAATAACCAAAACCTGAAGGGCACACTCTAAAAGTGTGGGATCCGCACCATCGCCCGCCCCGGCCTCTTCGTTGAAATGATCGAGAAATTCTTTGAATACAGCGTTTCGCTCTTTGGGCTCGTACGAATCGACAACTTCGTTGTGAATGAATTCACGCACAAATGTGTAATCGACTGAACTTCTGTTGCACAGCACAGGCAACAGCTTGTATAATAGCCTTACCTGAGATCGATCGTGTCTCAACATCGAAATAAAGCACTTGACAATGTACTTGGTTTCCATCATAGATGGGAGCGAGTGTTTGTCTTCATTGTTCATGCGCTCGAGCCGGTCCTCGCTACCCCAGCTCTCCTCCAATAGCTCCATCACGCTGGGCTCTTCAGAAAGCCACTCAGGAGATTTGTTTGCCATGGTCGAAATCAACTTCAATCCGTTGTAATACGTAAGGTGTTCATCGGCGTTTCTGACGACACCCTGAGTGGCGAGCTCATCAAGTTCATCATCCGTTTCCGCTTGCGCACCAAACACGACTTTCAACAGCTTTGAAGAGCTCGCACACAACGTCTTCAGCAACTCAGCTCCTTCGGCCAGTTGTATTATTCTGATAAATCTAGAAAAGTAATTCGGCTGATCTAATCGCGCCAGAAAATAATCAACAGATTCTTTCGGATACTTAGCCAGAAACTTGGTAAGTGGAACCATGTACAACGAGTTCACCTCGCTATACACACTCTCTGGGGGCATGGATGACTCGATTGCCATGATGTCACGCACCAAAGGATGGATGAAATCATACGGAAGTAATCGCTTTTCGTTGGCCTTGAGCTCAGCCTTACTATCGCGAAGCTTTGGCAAGAGATGGAACAAGTTGACGATCGCAGCAATCAGCTTCACATCCTTGGGAGATTTCTTAATTTGTCCAGGTGCAACGGCGGCGTTAGCGTCGAGTTCAAGCCAGTATTTGATGTGCTCGAGGAGCTTTTCCCCGAGCGTGGGACTAAACCATTCTGAAAGAAGTTCAAGCAAGTACTCCAAAGCCCCTAGCAACGGAACCGATAGCTTTGAAAGATGCTGCAAGCTCATCAAAATTGGGCTAACCGATTGTTTCAATGTGTTTTTGTTCATGTGCGGTTTGACTTCAACTAAACCAAGCTTGGCGATCGCCACAATCGAGGGGTTTCGAGATGTCAAACTCGAAAAGAGAACAGTGGAAATATGCTCGCGCAAAGCAACGAGAGGCTGAGGAGCCTCTGTGCTCGAAAGTTCAGGCGTACTCAACGCCGTGCTAAGGAGCTGAACACACGATTGTCTCAAAATAGACAGTGATTCGTTTTCGCGCGTTTCAACATTCGATACCGACGGGTCTTCGCTTTCGGCTATTGATAGCGCATCCTGAACCACGACCAAGTAATTATCCTTGAGCTTGATCAATGTAGGCGACGCGCTCAAGCAGAAGTTTAGAAGCTTGACCATCTGGATTTGCGAAAGGACGTGACGACTCTGCAGAGATCGATCAACTAGTGCCGCCATCGTCTCATCCTGAAGGTGAAGCAGATCGCACATTGACGTGTTCGTACGCTTAGCTATATCCATAAGAGCCTGCTCGACGGCCGCGCGAGAGGTGCACGCTCCAGAGACACTGCATAATTCACTCACGAGGACAGCAATACTGTCGTCCACGCTTTGATCCTCGCCCCGAAAAGTTGCGCCAGCCGGCACGCACTTCTCTACTACACGCAAGAAAATCGACGTTGCATCCTTAATCTGAGAGGAAGCGTGCTTGGGCAAAGAATGTATCGCTCGAATCATCGCAGATAGGACATCCGGAAGTCGCCTCTTCATGAGCACTGCGGGGAAGCTCTTGTACACGATATCTAATGCCGCAACACCACCTATGATGTTAAGGTGCCCCTTCTTGTAGCAACAGTGCACTAGTCTCGGTACTAACGCTTCAACGACTGCGGATACCTTCGGGTACGAACTTTCATCGAAATCCATCGGAGAAGCAGCCTCAGCCTTTGACTTTTTGCCCTTCTTCTGAGCTCCGCTGGGCTTCTCTATACTATCTTCTAAAGCTTGCAGCTCAAGCATTTCGTCCCTGGATAGAATTATCACCGTATCTATGAACTTCTGGATCGTCGACAGCGTGGCTGTGATGTGCGCCTGCTTTCCATACTCAAACGAAGTCATCAGCGCATCCAAGAATAAAGTGGCGTCCAAAACCTTCAAGTTGCTCAGTCGAGGACGTTCGATGTAATCATAATCGGTAGGGGAAGATGGTGATGGTTCGGGCTTCGTGGAATTTCTCACGAACAACATGGCGATGTGTTCGCAGATATTATCGAGAAAGTGCTCATCAGTTTCTTTCAGCAGTGGATCACATTCCGCGGCGATAACAGTGACCACAAGCTGCTTGAAGACACCCTGTTCTGCCATGAGCTGACTCTTCGTTTTGTTTCCAATTGCAGGTCCCGACTCTGCCACCTGATTTGCGTCAATCTTCTCGCCCCAACCATTTGTGACAGCGACTTCAAGGGCTTCGGCGATCTCGTCGCGCGTACCGGAGAACGCGTGACCGGCGTTCAAGTTCAGAACCGACACCAAGCATGTGCGAATGAACGTTAGCGCTTGTCTGCGATGACGTATCAGCGCATCAGAAGCCTTGACGTTCGCAATCATAGGCGTCGACAAAATGGTTTGCATCAGCACAATACATCTATCAAGCGGCACAAGAAACGATGTCTCTGGCTTGAACATCAAAATCATCCGAAGTCCATGCTCTGGATTACCCTTCGCATCCAGTTCAAGGGGATCACGAAGGAACGCACGATTACGACCACCAAGTTTACCCAGCAGCTGCATCGCTTTGGCGCCAAAAGGTGAACCACTCTGCTGCGGCTTAAGCATCGCCCAAAGCGCGAGCATCAAATCCGATTCAACCTGAGCGATGCAAGGGTCTAGGAACTCCGGGTTGAGTGAATCGACCCAGAACTCTAACGTGCGCAGACCTAAAAGGTTCAACTCACTCACTGGAGCCCGCAAGGCTCTGCACAACGGCTGAGCGAGCTTCGGTAAATGCGAAAGAATAGTCGACAAGCGAGCTGGCAGAATCAGACAAAGCTCAACAACCGTGTCTTGTAGATCATGCGGATCTGGTCCGTCAAGTAGAGAAAGCAAAGAGTCCAACGTCGTAGCTAAAATTGGCACAACTTCACGGTACAGGACGTCAAACTTTGCTTGAGCCATCGCCCGGAACAAGTACCGAAGCAATCGCACGTATGCCGATGGATCTTGCAAACTTTTAATAGCCTTCAAGCATGCCTCAATCATCGGAATCACATGCGCGGCGAGCACAGCTTCGCAATTGCTGTGTTTGCTAACCGCGTGCAAAAGCAGCGAAAAGAGCTTCAATACTAGCTGGGTCTCTTGGGAAGAAGGATCGCTCAAACACGCTAGCTTGTGCTCGAGCAAGTACGTCACCAATGCATCGGCGAAATACTTGCATAGCTTCTGGTTTCCTAAAAGTAAGTGCGGAACCTGAACAAGGGTCGGCAGCTCGAGCATACCAGTAAACAAGTGGTCAAAGTGCAGGCAAATGATGTCGACAAAATTTCTGGCCTCCAAAACCACCAGCGCTTCTGAAAAGTGCGTGCACATTTCGGAGCACTCTGCGCCTCTGAACAACTGCATGGACTTCATACCATTACGTAGGAACCCAGCTGCGCGCTTGAGCTCGATGTGATCTAATCCAGAAGTTGGCACCTGTGAGTCTGGGCCGAAGTTTGTTATGCTCCACAGGAGTGTCTTCATGCCGATTGTCAGTGTCTTGACAATCGCCTTAGTATCGGACAATGACTTAAGTTTATCGTGACTAGGCATCGGAACAGTATTGTTGTCGCTCTGTTGAGCCTCATTGTCGCCCGCTTCACGCGCTTCGACGGCGCTTGGCGTCGTCGGAGGCATCAATTTGTCCAAATCTTCATCGTCAACTTCGGCTTCTTTCGATTTTGCATCCGCTCCACTGTCGCCATTCTTTGCCTTTGCTTCGATCGCCTTTTCCAATTCGTTCGCAGTAGTGACTAATTCGGCGATCTCAGGACGTAGCGATCTAAACTTGGCAACCGTGACGTACAGTATGCGGATCAGAAACTGCCGCGCTTCGCTTGACCTCGCCGCATCGGAACGCATTCGGAAGATTGACTCAACTAAATGGTGCATCAATCGCGCGCAAGTCATATGCGTCGAAAGCGGTAGCGTATTGTCCTGCATATTACGGCTGAACACAAAAATCGCTCGTCGGATCTGTGACAAGGTCAACTCAGCCTTCATGTGATGCACAAGCTCCGCGAGGAACGAGTATGCGAGCGGTCGCAGGTTTTCAATGCACCTTCTTCCCGTTCCGACCAGGACTCGATCATCCATCATCATGTCCAAGTGCGCAAAAAACGCTTTGCAGAATGTTTGCGAACCAAGCACGTGCCTGGTGGCCACTAGAAGCTCCTTGCGCGGCGCGACGATATCTGGACACGTTTGCAATAAACCGACAATTGCCGTTGAAATAGCTTTTTGATACGGTTCTACTAAAGCCACGTTCCCGCGAAGGAGATAGGTGATGAAACTCACGGTTTTAACTTGTGCAGCCTTTAAATCGCCATAAATGTCTTGGGCATCTTCAGACATTGTACTGACGTCGCCGCCGGACAAACCAATCATACGCACCATGATGGGCAAGATTTCTGCCACGCTGTTCTGAATGGTTTGACTATACAACTGAAACAGCAACATCACGATCAGAGGGCACTCAGTCATCACCTTGAACGACTTTGTTCCGCGTAACTCGCACGAAGATGGTAGCTTGTCCTTCTTTCCTCGCTTGCGGTTGTCGCCTCCCAACAGCTCTCCGATGGTCTCCTCCGCGCCTTCGTAAACATCCTTAACAAAAGTCAAAAACGGAAGCGCTTTCTTATCCATCGACGGTCTAAAGTTCCGGTACAAATCGAAAATAATTCTCAAGCAAAGCAGCGCATTCTTTTCATTTTCTTCGCGTAACGGCGCCAACGTCAACTCCAACAGCTCCGTCTCCAGCGGTCTTAAAACTTCGTTAAACGGCAATCGATTCAGAATTTCAAACACCGCGAAACGGAGCGCATTCTCATCACCATCCACCAGCGTTGGCCTCGTCAGCGTCGTCAATATCTCTCGAAACGCTGGAAAGTACGTCTTTAAAAAGTTGCCGTATTCGCTCGTGTGCGCGATCTCGATCCCATCTTTCACCGAATTCACAATCTCCAACCGTTCTGACGTCGTCGCTGACTTATCCACCAATCGACTCGCATTCGTTTCGAAGTCGTTCGCTCGCATCGCGCGCGATCGAGCGCTCGGCTCGTGTTGGTGACCGAGCGTCTGTGCTCCGCGCGCGCCGCCCTAGGTTGCCGATCGGCGCGCGAATGCCACCGGAAATGCCGCGCGACTGGCGCGCGATTTGGGCGGAAGCGAACGAACGCGGAGACGCGCGAATGAACGACGAGTGGCGCGAGCGAGGGCGCGAGGGCGCGAGCGCCGAATGGAGCGTCGCGCGCGCGCATCGTTCGAACGCGAATCGAGCGTGAATAGGGTTGAGAAAAACGCCGGCGAGCGGCGAGCGAGCGGTTGAAGCGCTCGATTGGGACGCGGATGAATACTATCAACGCGAAAGGCATTATTATTGAAACTAAGTTCGAGGAAAACGCGAAGATGGATAATGTACAAGAAAACGTGCAAGAAAACGATAGGGTTGAATTCCTTAGGCGACGATGTCGTCGTCTGAATTGGCGCCCGAGTCGATTTCTTGAACGCGGTCTGGATTAATCGTCGGTCTGCGAGGGACGTAGTCGTCGTCATCGATCCACGATAGCTTGCAAAGCACGCCCGCGCATGATTTGAAATCATGAACGTAACCACCATCCGCGGAAAGCAACGGAATCATTCGCACGCCTGTGCGCAAACCAGCGAGCGGAACGTCGTAGTGCGCCAAAAACTCATCATGGCTTCCATCTCTATCCATCGCCTGAAACTGCAGCACGGATAACTCTGGCTCGCGAATCTCCAAATCAAACGACTGATCCCAAACTGGCTGAGCCAGCGGACCAGTTCTTCGCTTTGAATAAACACTCGTACGTTTTGACTTGTGCGGTCCTTGAAGTGCATGGCGGTCGGCGACACAGCCGTATACGGAGATCTTGATCAAGCTATCGGGTGCGCTCAAGAAATCCGCATCTTTAAAATTGTCCCACCCACATCCGGCGAAGATGTGTACGCGTAGGACTTTAGGCTTCACAGGTCGTTTCACGCTTGAGTCGAGCAAATATGCCGGTTTCTTGATGTAGCCGCAACCGCCATTCATGGAGAACTTCGCATCGTTAACCCACACGTAGCGGTCGTTCGCTTGAAAGTTAAGAGCAACTAGAGAAGCACCGACAGTCCATGCCAGCGAAGGGTCGTAGTTATTGCTCAAAATTCTCTGACCCCCTGGATACGTGCGCAATAAGTGTTTGCTACTGAAGCCTTGGACGGTCGATTCTTGGCTCGAGGACAAAACCTTCTTGACTTTGCTTTCACTCCACGAGCATGAAAATCTTGCGTCTTTCGTATCGGTGAACCCCTTAAACTTCTGATTTTGGATGGTGACTATGTTCGCGAGGCCGCTCTCGTCTTCCTCGCCGCCGCCGTCGCTGCTGCTGTCGTCATCTGAATCAACAAGCACCTTCTGGGACGAACCGCCTTGCGGAGTATCGTTCGCTTTGACAGCTAACCGATTGAACTTCGAGTCAGTGAGCTCATCTGGCCCTTCAGTGTTGGACAACGTGACCGCGTTGGATTCGATATGCGACTTTGTCTTGCCGCCGCCAAACGCGGCTTTGACTTTCTGGGAGAAATTTTGCTTGTCGTCTTGAGCGTGCTTGACTTTATCCCGAATGATGACCTTGCCTTTGAGCTCAAAAGGAGACGGCCACTTAACCATGACGTGATCGATCGCATTCTCGGGGAACCACAGCTTGTCGGCGAAGATTTTTTTCATGATTTGCGCCATGATCAGCCGCTGCGGCTTGGTCGCGTGATTCTCCAACGTCACGATGACTGGATACTCGCTCGCGATGTGCCCGTACGTATTCACGCATTGAATCGCATCCTCAAACAACATCGGGCGAACCGCCGTCCCTCCGTGCGTGACTATCGGCCGTCCGTTCTTCCCGTCGTACACGTCCAACTCGATCACGCGACACCCGCGCTCGAGCGCGCGCTGTATCGCCTTCGTCCCTGATCTCGAAAACAACTGATCCCCAGTCAAATACGTATTATGCGATGAATTTATAAAATAATGCGACAACTCCTCTTTCATCGCGCTCTCATCCACGTCCGTTCCGACGAATGGAAAATTAAATTCATTCACCACCGCCGCGCGAAGCGCCCGTCTCAACGTCGTCCTCTCCCCGTACTTTCTCTCCCCATCCTTCCCCGCCTTGGCGCGCATCACGATCGCTCGCACTTCCTCCTCGCTCGCGCGTTGCGCGTCGCGCGCCCAGCGCTCCAGAGCATCGATCGCGATCCCTCGTTCGGGCGCGTTCTCGTCGTAGTACCCCTCGAACGCACATTTCGCGACGTCGAACGATGGGTTGAACGCGAATCGTCCGAGCGCGCTGTCGTCCCAGTGGTCGCGCTTCGATCGTCGCACCGTCGCGCACGTCGACGCGCACGCGCCCATGCTTTTGGGCGAGCCGATGGGCGCGGCGCGCGGCGAAGTTCCGTACGTCGCGTTTGGCCGATGCAACGGGCGCGTCGGCGGGGCGTGTCGACGCGAACGTGCGTGACCGCGTGCACGAGTCATTCGTCGAGTCAATAGCGCCATCGCGCGCGTGCGTGACCGCGTTCACGAGTCATTCGTCGAGTCAAGAGCGCATTCGCGCGCGTGCGTGACTCTTCTCACGAGTCATTCGAAGAGTCAAGAGCGCATTCGCGCGCGTGAGGGACACTCCTCACGAGTCATTCGTCGAGTCAAGAGCGCCATCGGACGTCACGTCGTGACGACGTCGACGCGACTCCCACGACTCGCGACTCGCGCGAGGTCGAGCGATCGCACGGCGATCGCGAGTGACGAATGACGAATGACGACTCACCACTCCCCCCCCCCACACCGCCCCCGGGCGTGGACGCGCGCGATCGATCGATCGATCGATCGACGCGCGCGACCGCGACCGCATCGATCGTCG
>Ga0222712_10002422_pt1 | contig 21393 bp, 22 predicted proteins | sample C33_657DmetaG_FD_165043 | JGI IMG/M metagenome (GOLD analysis project Ga0222712, IMG submission 165043) | Estuarine water microbial communities from San Francisco Bay, California, United States - C33_657D | ecosystem: Environmental > Aquatic > Marine > Unclassified | place: USA: California... | reverse complement strand
GGTGCCGCACGAAGCCGCCCTTTGGTCCGGCGGGAGCGATGCCGCATCGGTCCGACATATGGGGGAAGCCGGGTGCGCCGCGTCACATGTCGATTTCCCCGCCATCACCGATGCGCAGATTGATGCAGCCATGGCGCGCGTCCTCGCCATGCATGCCGAATGGTCTCCCGCACCTGTTGGCCACAGCCTGTCCTTTGATTGGGCTGCGCGATGAGTGACAGAGACGCCCGTCCGCGCGACCGTTTTCATGGCCGCATTCATGGACATCAGCAGGCCTGTGCTGCACCCGGTTGCCCCGAACCCGGCGAGTTTCGTGCACCTTCCCCCGGTGGGCGCGGCGCGGGCAGCGACGGGCCGGGCGACTGGCAATGGCTCTGCCTTGATCATGTGCGGGAATTCAACACCCGTTATAATTACTTCCAGGGCATGTCGCGGGAAGAGATTGAGCAGGCCCAAATGCCAATGGGCGGGTGGGAGCGCGAAACGCGGGCCTTCCGCGCAACGGCGGGCGTGGATGAGCCGCCGCGTTGGGCCGACTTCCACGATCCGCTCGATGCCATTTCCGCGCGTTTCCGGCAACGGACGGCGGACGCCATGCCGCGGGAGCGGGCTGACGGAAAGCACCTGACCGCCGAAGATCGGGACGCCTTACGCACGCTTGGCCTTGATCAGGATGCGGACCGAAAGGCGCTGCGCAATCGCTATTCAGAACTGGTGCGAAAATATCACCCGGACAGAAACGGAGGAGACAGGACGCATGAGAAGAAGCTGCAAGGTGTTGTCGAGGCCTATCAGCAATTGCGAAAGTCGCCTGCCTTTGTTTGAGCCGACCGTGGCCCGGTCCCTCGCATTTGCGGCCCTGCTGATGGGCAGCACCGCGCCTTTGGTGGCGGCAGAGCCGGACATGATCATTGTAACGGCACCTGGCAATGATGCGGACGTCGATGATGCGATCACCGTGGATGCAGAGGCGTTGCGGCGTGCAGGCCCGCCAGATGTTCTGCGCGCGCTGTCCCGCGATGTGGCCGGCGTTTCGCTGTCCGAAGCACAGGCCAATCCCTATCAGCCCAACCTCATCTATCGCGGCTTTTCCGCCTCCCCCTTGCAGGGCAATGCGCAGGGGCTGGCCGTCTATCTCGATGGCGGCCGGTTCAACCTGCCTTTTGGCGATACCGTCAATTTTGATCTGCTGCCGGATGCGGCCATCGACAGTATTTCGATCCGCGACGCCAACCCGATCTTCGGGATGAACGCACTTGGCGGTTCTATGATTGTTGCGACCAAAACCGGTCGGTCCGCGCCCGGCGCGTCGATGGAGGCCGCAATTGGCGACCATGGCCGGGGAGAAGCGAGTGGCAGCGTCGGATGGAGCATGGGCAATTTCAGCGGCTTTGTGGCCGGCCAAGCCCGGCGCGACGATGGCTGGCGGGATTTCTCCCCCTCTACCCTTTATAACGGCTTTGCCGACTTTGGTTGGGATGCCGAGACCGGTGGCGTTCACGCAAAGCTCGTAGTGGCTGACACAGACCTGACCGGCAATGGCACGGCACCTGTCGAACTGCTCGATGCGGATTACAGCGCTGTCTTCACCCACCCGGACAACACGCAAAACCGCTTCGTGCGCGGCAGCGTCCATCCATGGATTGCCGTGGGCGACGCGGGGCGGATTGAGGCGACCCTTTACGCCCAGTCGTTCCGGCAAAGGACGCTCAATGGCGACGCGGCAGACATTGAGGCGTGCAGTGCGGATGCCACTTTGCTGTGCGTGTCGGATGCGTCGGACAATGAGGCGGTTCTGCGCGACGCTCTGGGGGCAGCGATTGCCGATACGCTGGGCGGAGAAGGCTATGGCGCGCTCAACCGCAGCCGCACCAAAACCCGCAGCGCAGGCGTGCTGGCCCAATATGTGACGCAGCGAAATCTGGCCGGCATGGCGCACAATATTGCCATTGGCTTCAGCCATGATCGCAGCACGACGCGCTTTGCCGCATCGTCGGAATTGGGTGATCTCACCGAGGACCGCAGCGTCGAAGGCCTTGGGTCCATCATCACCCAGTCGGACGGGTCCATCGCGCCCGTTGAGCTGGATGTGACCACCCGGCAGACAGGGCTTTTCTTTGCAGACACGATATCGCTGACGCAGCTACTGTCCGCAGAGGTCGGCCTGCGCTGGAACCACACTTATGTGGACTTGCGGGACCAGATCGGGACGGCGCTCAATGGCACACATCGCTTCCGTCGCCTCAACCCTGGTGTCGAGTTTGATTATGCGCTGACTGACCACCTCTCGCTGCGCGGGGGCTATGCCGAAACGAGCCGGGCGCCGACACCGGCTGAACTCTCCTGCGCGGATGAAGCGGCCCCCTGCAGCCTGACGAACTTCTTTGTGGGAGATCCGCCGCTGGAACAGGTGGTTGGCAAAAGCTGGGAAGCAGGCGCCTCGGGCAAGCTGTCAGGCAGCTGGACCGGTGCTTGGCTGCTCTCCGCCTATCGCACAGTGACGGTCAACGACATCCAGTTCAGAGCAGCCTCAACGCGCGGGCGTGCCTTTTTCCGCAACATCGGCACAACGCGGCGGCGCGGTGTGGAAGCGAGCTTCACGGCCGCGCGCGGGCCATGGGCCGTGCGGCTCGGTTACGCCTATACTGATGCCCGCTTTGGCACGGCCTTGGTGGTCAATAGCCCGGACAATCCGGCAGCCGATGAAGATGGCCGCATCCTTGTGGAACCCGGCGACCGCATCCCCGGCATCCCCCGGCACCGCGTCGTTGCTTCGGCGGACTATACCACCGGCGCGCTGACGCTCGGCGCTGATTTTCAGGCGCAGTCGGGCCAATATTTCCGGGGTGATGAGGCGAATGAGGATGCTCCGACGCAGGGCTTTGGCGTCCTCAATCTGCGCGGCAGTTTCCGCTTGGGGGACGCGGCAAACCTGTTTGCCGAAGTCTCCAATGTGTTCGACCGGCGCTTTGCGACGTTCGGCACATTTTCCGAAACCGATGAGATTGAGCTGGACGAAGCCCCCGGAGCGGATGATCCGCGCGCCCTCTCACCCGGCGCGCCGCGTCGCTTCCTGTTGGGGCTGCGCGTCGATTTTTAAGGCGACTTGTTTCCCCAACGGGTGGGTTCGTTCACATCCTTATTGGCTTGGGCCGAACGTCACGCCCAAAATGCCCTTTCGTTCACATCAATGATGGGCTGCATTGGCCTTGCTTTCGGGCGCGGGCGCGTCCTATGGGCAAGCTTCACGTGAACGTAAGAGAAGACGCGTCAACCCATGTCCGATATGCCCAACATCCAGCCCGGCTCTACGACTGTCCTTCCCGCGCCAGACACTAAGGTGAATGTGCGCGATGTGTTCGGCATCGATGTGGATATGGAATGCCCGGCCTTTTCGGTCGCGGATGAACGTGTGCCGGATCTTGATCCGTCTTATGTGTTTGATCCGGACACGACGCTCGCCATTCTTGCAGGTTTTGCCTTCAACCGCCGTGTCATGGTGCAGGGCTATCACGGCACGGGCAAATCGACGCATATCGAGCAGGTGGCTGCGCGCCTTAAATGGCCGTGCATCCGCATCAACCTTGACGCGCACATCAGCCGCATCGACCTGATCGGCCGCGACGCCATCGTCTTGAAGGATGGCCAGCAGGTCACCGAATTCCGTGAAGGCCTTCTGCCTTGGGCGTTGCAGACGCCGACCGCGCTTGTGTTCGACGAATATGATGCCGGCCGTCCCGACGTGATGTTCGTCATTCAGCGCGTGCTGGAAACCGAGGGCAAGCTGACGCTGCTCGACCAGAACCGTGTCATCCGCCCGAGCCCATGGTTCCGCATGTTCGCGACCGCCAACACGGTCGGTCTGGGCGATACCAGCGGGCTGTATCACGGCACGCAGCAGATCAACCAAGGCCAGATGGACCGCTGGAACATCGTCGTCGGGCTGAACTATCTGCCCGCCGAGGTGGAAACCGAAATCGTCCACGCCAAGTCGACAGGCACCGATCCGGCGCTCATCGCCAATATGGTCAAGGTGGCCGATCTCAGCCGTCAGGGTTTCATCAACGGCGACATCTCGACTGTGATGAGCCCGCGGACGGTCATCACCTGGGCGCAGAACACCGCGATCTTCAAGGACCCGGGCTTTGCCTTCCGCCTGTCCTTCCTCAACAAGTGCGATGAGGCGGAACGGTCCTTGGTGGCGGAATATTACCAGCGTGTGTTCGGCAAGGATTTGCCGGAAAGCGTTGTCGGTAAATCGGCCTAAGCCAGCCTTAAATCCCCGCTTGCATTAGAAATTGACCCTTTAAGTTGCGCGACGACGCGACTAGGGGATCATCCATGTCTTCACGTCCCCGCACACTTTACGAAAAAGTTTGGGATGCCCATGTCGTGGATCGCCGCGACGATGGCACCTGCCTCATCTTCATCGACCGTCATCTCGTGCATGAGGTGACGAGCCCGCAAGCGTTTGAGGCGCTGCGTCTGGCCGGACGCAAAGTGCGTCGGCCGGACCTCACGTTGGCGGTGCCTGACCATAACCTGCCAACGACGGCGCGCTTGGACGCTCAGGGCAAGCATGTGCCCATCGCGGACCTTGAGAGTGCCGCGCAGCTGGAAGCTCTGGAGGCGAACGCCCCCGCCTTCGGCATCCGTTATATTGGCGCGACGGACCGCGAACAGGGCATCGTCCATGTGGTCGGTCCGGAACAGGGCTTTTCGCTTCCCGGCACGACCATCGTCTGCGGGGACAGCCACACGGCTTGCCATGGCGGGCTGGGGGCATTGGCCTTCGGCATCGGCACAAGCGAAGTCGAACATGTGCTCGCCACGCAAACGCTGCTGCTCAAGCAATCCAAGACGATGGAAGTCCGCGTTGAGGGCGAAGTTGGCCCCGGCGTGACCGCCAAGGACATCGTGCTCGAGATCGTGCGCCGCACGGGTGCGGCCGGCGGCACGGGCTATGTCATTGAATATACGGGCTCTGCGATCCGTAATCTGTCGATTGAAGGCCGCCTGACCATTTCCAACATGGCGATTGAAGGTGGCGCGCGGGCAGGCCTGATCGCGCCTGACGAGACGACGTTCGCCTATATCAAGGGCCGCCCGATGGCCCCCAAGGGTGCCGATTGGGACAAGGCCGTTGCCTATTGGCGTTCATTGGTGACGGACCCGGGCGCTGTCTACGACAAGACCGTGGTCATCAACGCTGCAGACATTGCGCCGAACGTAACATGGGGCACCAGCCCCGAAGACGTGGTCGCCATCACCGATGTCGTGCCTGATCCGATGAGCTTTGCGGATCCATCGAAGCAGAATGCGGCGCAAAAATCGCTCGACTATATGGGCCTCGTCCCCGGTCAGCGGATGGCAGATGTCGAGGTGCAGAACATTTTCATCGGCAGCTGCACCAACAGCCGCATCGAAGATCTGCGCGCCGCCGCCGCCGTGCTGAAGGGCCGCCACAAGGCCGCCAATGTCAAATGGGGCATCGTCGTCCCTGGCTCTGGTCTCGTGAAGGCGCAGGCCGAAGCTGAGGGGTTGGACCGTATCTTCATCGACGCAGGTCTGGAATGGCGCGAGCCGGGCTGTTCGGCATGTCTCGGCATGAATCCGGACAAGGTGCCTGCGGGCGAACGCTGTGCCTCGACCAGCAACCGCAATTTTGTCGGACGACAGGGGCCGGGTGCGCGCACGCATCTGGTGTCGCCCGCGATGGCAGCGGCAGCGGCTGTCACGGGCAAGCTGACGGACGTCCGCGACCTCGTTTAGTCCCCTTCGGAGGGTGGTTCCTCTTCGGGTGTCAGTGCCTCTATCGCTGCTTTCTCGGCGGTAGCCGGTGACGCGACGTTTGCCGGACTCTCTTCCTGAACGTTGGTATCCTCAATCCGCCCATCGGCATTGCGGCCCAGCATCCACGCCTTTGGGTCCCGCGCGGCTTGTGTCGGCGCGGGCGGGAAGAGGTTGTCCAGCCGTCCCTCGCGCCACATCAGGACGATGAACGTCAGCGCGAAGGTGATGATGCCAAGAATCAGGATCATCGCCGGCTGCGTCATGATGCTGAGGAGGGTCGGCCGATCTTCTTCATCGCGCAACGGACGCCCAAAGGTCTTCGGGCCAATCTCATGCGAGAGATCAGCCTGATAGCGGCGTTGATGGCTTTCCGTCGGGCTTTCAACGGCAGAGCGCTGCGCTGCTGCCTTCGCCCGATCGACAAGGCGGTTCTTGGCCATGCCCTGAGCCTAACGCCATTGCCCTTCTGAGAGGTTAATCCCGGCGGACTATCGGGCGATTATCGGCGCGGGGCCAAAGGCGGCGTGCCTGCAGGCGGTGCGGATTGGAGCAATTTGGTGCACAGACCAGAGCAGCTTTGGTCTTGCAGGATGGCCTTCACCTTCAAAAAGTCCGGGCGTAAGGTGGGCGGAACATTACCCTCCAGCGTTGCCATACGCGCGACAAGGGCCTGACGCACGGCAGGGACAGTCAAGGGGATGAGGTTAGGCGCGTGCTTTAGGGCAGAGTCCATCGCCATCCGGCTGACATCCGCCGCGGCCCCCGGTAACAGCGACTGGGTGACCAATCCAAAAATGGTGTTGGCAAAGCCCGTTCCCACTTTCTCAAGGCCATCGCGCCGGGTGCCTGTGAAGGCGTCGGGTGCCAGCCCGTCCACGAATTGGGTCATGAAGGGGATGTGCGCCGACATGCAGTCCAGATTGATCGCAGTGAGGCGGATAATCTCCTGCTGATAGGTCATGGCGTTCTTTTGGGCCGCTTCTGTAAACATGGCCGCGAATTGTTCCTGCGTCATGTCCGGCTTCTTCTGGGCGGAAATGCCGACGAACATGTGTTTGACTGCGGCGGCATTGATTGGGGCGCACACTTGGTCAAAACTGATCATGCCGTTCACCGGAAAAGCATCGGTGCCGAACTGCGCCATGGCGGCACGTGCAGCTTCATAGCGGGCCCGGTTTTCGGGGTCAGAAAAGGGCGGAGGCGCCTTGATGGCGTCGAACGGTCCCAATTGCGCGTTGATCGCGTTGATCGCATTTGTGAACTGCTCTTGCGGTGTGGTTTGTGCCTGCACGGACACCGCGCCGAACAGGCCCAGTGCCAGCGCCACCGCCGACGTCAAAAAGGTCGCCAGAGATTTCATGCCCTGATTATCCTCCCATAAAGCCGAACATGTGCCCCGCCACTTTGCGCATCTGGATCTGTTCAGACCCTTCGGTGATGCGATAGCGGCGGTGGTGGCGGTAGATGTGCTCGAACTGCTTATGTCGGGAATAGCCGAGGCCGCCATGCACCTGCATGGCAAAATCAGCGGCTTCGCAGCACAACCTGTTTGCGCGGTAGTTGCACATGGAGACCTTGTCGGACAGGCGCACAGCGACTTCGGGCTTGGTCATCGTGTCCATTTCCGCTGCCGTCTTCCAGATGAGCAGGCGCAACATTTCAGCTTCGGTCTGGAGTTCAACGAGCGGGAACTGGATTGCCTGATTGACCGCCAAGGGCTTGCCAAAGGGCTTGCGTTCGCGGGCATATTTCACCGATTCATCGATACAATATTGCGCCGCACCCAGTGAAGAGGCCGCCTGACGGATGCGGTTTTCATGAACGAAATGTTGCGCGACGGCGAGGCCCGCGTCCAGTTCACCCAGGATCGCGCTCTCCGGCACCCAGACATTCGTATAGCTGCACTTGGGGTGGTCGGTTGGCATGTTGAACGTCCACATATACTCGCCAACCTTGAAGCCCGGTGCGTCAGTGGGCACGACAAAGCAGGTGATGCCGCGCGCCTTGCCGTCTTCGCCATTGGTGCGGGCAAAGGTCATCACATGCGTTGCGACATGCAGGCCTGTGGTCCACATCTTGTTGCCGTCGATCCGGTATCCGGCGACGCCATCACGCACTTCGGGCACGGCGTGCGTGTCCATGTGCGTCGCGTCAGAGCCGTGATTTTCCTCGGTCAGGCCAAAGGCCCAGCGCATCTTTCCGGCGAGCATTTGCGGAATGAAGTCCCGCTTTTGCTGTTCGGTGCCAAAGTCACGCAGCATCAGCACCTGCACGAGGTTGCCGACGATGGAGCTTTCATTCTGCAGATCATTGTGAAGGCCAAGGCCCTTGGCGGCCAAGTGATGCCGGATGACAGCCATGGCGAGGTTGGAGCCATTCTTGCCGCCAAACTCTTCGGGGATGGCAAAGCGATAATGCCCGGCGGCATCGGCGACGCGATACATTTCGCGCAGCAGCTCTTCCCACTCATGCCGGGGCAGGCCGTCATTGTCCCAATCGGTCCGCGCGTGTTCGCGGCGGTGGTCGAAGAAGCGTTCATTGTCATCGCGCGCCTGAATGGGCTTGATCTCGCGCTCAATGAAGGCGTCGAGTTCCCCGAGATAGTCAGTGATGTCCTTTGGAATTTCAAAAAGCATGGTCGTTCCTCTCCGATGTTCTTTTAACTGTTTTCACGCCGTCCATTTTTGCCGCGCTGCATTGAGCGCGGCATATTTGGGCACGTCATTGGATAGTTTGGCGAGCGCACTTTTGCGTAAGCGGGCCAGAAGGCCGGGTGTTGCCAGCGATTGCGTCCCCGCCAACAGGGCGTCCGACAGCGCCTTGTCATAAGGTTCGACAGGGTTCTCCTGTTCCCGGATCAACATGCCAATCGCATTCATGGCGACAGCGGCCATGAACTTGTCGCGCCCTTCGCTCTTGGCCTTCACATCCGTGTCGATCCATTCACGCAGCGCTTCGAGAAGTTCGACAGAGGAGGGCTCTCCAGCGCGGCGGACGGGAGCTGGCGTGTCCAGGTTGACCGAGGTCCGTTCGGCTTCAGGCGCGTCTTCTTCCAGCAGGAGCAACAGATCGAGTTCATTCTCGCTCGTCCGCCGCCCGATGACGGCGCGTTCCAAGCTGCGGTCGATACTTTCGCGCCAGATGTCGCCCATCTGGATGCAGCCGAGCGCCCACCAGAGTGTCCGGTAAACGAGCCAGAAGCGGAAGCGGGCACGATCCACTGTCTCGCCGCGCTCGGCCTCATAGGCCGCGAAATAAGTGTCCAAATCCGCACAGCCAAAGGCGGGCTTGTCGATATGGCCAAAGCGCCACACGGTCATGCAGCCATAGGCCAGATCTTCATGCGGGTCGCCCCAATGGGCCAGTTCCCAATCAAGCACGGCGGCCAAGCCGTCGGCTGTGACCATGACATTGCCCATGCGCAAATCGCCATGGACAAGGCGTGGTTCGGAAGGTGCGGGCAGATTGTCCTCACACCATTTGATGGCGAGCGCGATGACCGGCCGGTCGCCGCCATAAGCGTAAAAGCGCGTCTTGAGTTCGCCAAGAGCCGCGGCTGTATCCATATGCGGCAAGGCAATGTCCGCGCGGGGGGTGATGGCGTGGATGCGGGCCAGTTCCCGCGCAAGATCATGGATGAGGCTGGCGGGTGGTGCGGCGAGGATCTTGGCAGGGTTTACCTCTGCCTCCACCCGCTTCATGACATAGCCGGTACCAAGTTCATCATCATCGTGAAGCTCTCCGACCACTTCGGGGGCGAGAACACCGCCTGCGCGGGCGGCACGGACGAGGGCGGCCTCAACATCATGGCCAAAGGGGCGGCCTTCCATCATCTCCGCAGACGGTGCGCGGCGCAGCACATAGCCGGCACCACCCCAATCGAAGGACCAGCTTTCCATATTGGCCCCGCCCGACAGGCGCCCGAGATTGGATAGTGGGAGCGATGCGCCCCCCGCCATGCGGGCGAGGGCCTTGGACAGAATGTCAGGGTTGAGGCTCATGCCGGTTTCCTTTTGGGGCTGCGGGCGCGCCAATAGGCAAACGTCTCCGCCTGAATGCTGTTTAAAAACGCGCGCGCCGCAGGGCCGGTCCATGCGCCCTGATAATCGCGGCGGCCGGTCCACCAGCCTTGCCCCGGCAACCGGTCACTTTCGCGCACGACAAGGACGGCGAGTTCGGGCTGCCCGGCAGCATTGGCGCGCCGGTCGACCTCGTCTAGCGTCTTGCACAAGGCACGCATCTTGGGACGGGAAAAGCGCAGGCCCAGCATCAGAAGGAACTCCGAATAGCTGGTGTCGCGGCCTTCCATCGCGATGCCCTGAAGCAAGCGTTCAATGTGCGGCACGTCGGCGAGGATGGTCGCCACATCCATGGCATCGGGCGCATATTCATCGATCATGCCGCCAGCGCTTTTTCGAGGATGACGAAGTAGAGATCATCGCGCTTGGGGGCGCCAAAGCGTGCGTCGCCATAAGGGAAGGGCGCGGTTTCTCCCGTGTCCCGATAGCCGCGCCGGGCATACCAGTCGATCAGTTCAGGGCGCTGGGCGATCACGGTCATCCTTGCGCGCTCCAGCTTCCATTCCTCTCCGATCAGCCGTTCCGCCTGCACTAGCAGGTCCCGGCCGATGCCCTGTCCCTGGGATGTCGGACGGACGGATACAGCGCCGATATAGCCATAGCCGTCGCGCCGTTCGACTGTCACAGTTGCCAGCAGGCCCTCTGCATCGTCGCAGGCGAGGACCGTTTGACCTGCATCCTCAAGCGTCGCCAGAAGCATATCGATGCTCGTCCGGTTGCCACCCAGCAGGTCCGCCTCCGTCGTCCAGCCTGCGCGGCTGGAGTCGCCCCGATACGCCGATTCAATCAGCGCTTCGAGGGCGACTGCGTCTTCCTGTGTTGCCTTGCGCCAGCGCATGTCGCGCACGAATCCTCTCCCAAGTCGTTCAGCCGACACTGGGTGGACCTGACTCAAGGGTCAAGGGCTGGACGATTAACCGGCCTTGGTGACGCGCACCGGGATTTGGAGGATCTGGTTCACAAACGGGTTATGCTCCCGCACCACGTCACCGGCCTGTTCGACCCGCATGTTGCGCGCGACCATTTCCTCGATCAGCGTGGCGATCTGCAATTCAGCCAGACGCGCGCCGACGCAGCGGTGGACGCCATAGCCGAAGGAGAGGTGGCGGCGGGCATTGTCACGGTCGGCAATGAACCGGTCGCCTGCCTCGAAATAGTCCTCATCCTGATTGCCCGAGATGTACCACAGGCCAACCTTGTCCCCTTCCTTAAAGGCATGGCCGCGGAAGTCGTGATCTTCGGTGACCGTGCGGCGCATGTGCGCGACAGGGGAGTGCCAGCGGATGACTTCGCTGCCCGCATTTCCGGCAAGCCCGGGGTTGGCGAGCACCTTGTCCCATTCCTCCGGCCAGCGATTGATGGCATCGACAAGCCCGGACATGGAATTGCGGGTCGTGTCATTCCCCCCGACAATCAGCAGCGCCATGTTGCCGATGAATTCCACCTGATCCATTTTCGACATCGCGTTGGAATGGATCATCATCGACAAGAGGTCAGGCGCGGGTTCCGCAGCCGTGCGTTCCTGCCAAAGGGCGAAGAACTTCATCGCCATTTCAAACATCATGACCTGACGTTCCTGCTGGCGGTTCTTGATCATATCGAGCGACGTGATCGCGTCTGACCAGATGGGCAGCTTGTGGCGTTCGTCCCATGGGAAGTCGAACAGGATGGCGAGCATGTCTGTCGTCAGATCCACCGACACCATGGAGACCCAATCGAACACTTCGCCCTTGGGCAGTGAGTCGAGCCGCGCGGCGGTGCGTTCACGGATGCTGCCGGCCAGTCGCGTCATTTCTGACGGGGTGAAGGCAGGCGCGACCACACGGCGCTTTTCGGTGTGGCGCGGCGGGTCCATCGCGATGAACATTTCCATGCGGTTCTGTTCGGCCTGCTCCGCGCCGGCGAACTCGGAGTCGATGAGCGAAATGCCGCCGCGTTCCATTTCAGACGAATAGAGCAAGGGCAGAGCCTCAACCTCCACAATGTCCTTATACTTGGTGAGCGACCAATAGGAACCGAACTCGCTGTCCTTGGTTTGATGGATGGGCGCTTCGTTACGCAGGCGGCGCATCACTTCATGCACCGATCCATCGGCGAAACGGTCCGGGCGGGCGGGGTGGATGGTCGCAAGGCTCTCAAGTGTCATGTCAGGCTTCCTCTAGCATTTTGCTTTGTGCAGTTTCGTCATCGCCCAGATTGGCCACGATCTGGTCCAGCGTCTCCGACAAGGCGGCGATGCTGGCGGGGGTAAGGCCGGTGAAGGTTCGGTCGAGCATGTCATCGATGCTTTCCCGCAGGCCGGGCAAAAGATCATGCGCGCGTGGGGTTGCGGCGATCCGCCAGACGCGGCGGTCATCCGGGTTGGCAACGCGCATCACCAGCCCCTTGCGCTCCATAATGTCCACGGTGTTGCCGACGCTTGCGCGTTCGAGTTCGAGGACACGGGCGAGCTCGCTCTGCGTAATGCCTTCCTGACGCAGTACATAAGCCAGCAGCCGCCACTGGGTGCGGCTGAGGTCATAATCGGCGAGCGCGGCATCGATCCGGCGGCTCAACAACCGCACGATTTCATCGAAGCGGAAGCTCAGGGCTTCAAGCGCAGAGGGGAAGGTTGAACCCGGCATGTAGAGGAGAATTCCTCACTCCGTCCGATTCGTCAACTATCTTACAATATTATATCTGACGATCTGGCCGATGGAGGTGAGCATCAAGCATTTAAGACGCGCAGGACGGATTGCGCAAAGGCCTGTCCGCCATCCTGCGCAAAGGCAAAGAAGAGCGACGGCTCGATGACCTCCAGCTCCATCAGGTTGAAGGTGTCAGCCGATGCGCGGACCATATCGACGCGCGCGTAGAGCGGCGCATCGGGTGCTGCGGCCAATGTCGCCGCCGCCAGTTTCAGGGCCGCATCCGGCGGCGTGACCGCGACTTCGCGCCCGCCAAATTGCTCCTGCACGCGAAAGTCTCCGGCAGCCGGCGTCTTCAGGATGGCGTGGCTGAATTGTCCATCAAAGTAGAAGAGCGAAAACTCCCCTTCGGTCGCGATGGCGGGCATCATCGGCTGGATCAGCATGTCCTGCCCCAACACATCGGCGGGAATCGGGTCGCCGGATTTGAGGAGATAGGTCCCGTCTGCACCGCCGGAAATCGTCGGCTTGATAACAAGGGTGTCGCTCTCAAACGCCGCGCGTGCCGCCTCCATATCCGCCGTGTCGAGGGCCGGGGCCGCACGCGTCGGAACCACGCTGACACCGCGTTCGGTCAGCTTGAGCAGATAGGCTTTGTCTGTGTTCCACCGCAGCAGGGGGATGCTGTTGGCCATGCGCACGCCCTGCGATTCCCATCTGTCCAGCGCATCAAACCAAATCTCGGGTCGGCGCTGATAGCCCCAGGCAAGGAGCGGAAGGACAAGCGGGAACTCGCTCAGATCCCCCGCATCGGTCCATGGCCGGAACTGAAGCTGGTCGCCAAACAGCGCGCGATACTGGTCCGCATAAGGGTGCCAGTTTTCTTCATAGTCAGGGTGCGGGGTCAAAATGCAGATGTTGGCCATAGCGGCCTCTTGCATCGGCGGACGCGGGCTGGCAAGTTTCAGTCTGAAACTTATAAAGGACTTGAAGATGATCCTCTACGGCAGCCCGATTTCCCCCTTTGTCCGCAAGGTGCTCGTCTTCGCTGCCGAAAAGGGCATTGAACTGGAATTGGTGCCCGTCGGCATCGGTGATCCGAATCCGGATTTCAATGCGTGCAGCCCCTTCCGCAAAATGCCCGCGCTGCGTGATGGTGATTTTAGCATTTCGGATTCAACCGCCATCGTCACCTATCTTGACACCAAGCAGCCGGAGCACAGCCTCATCCCGGCCGATGCGCAGGGGCGCGCCCGGACCATCTGGTTTGACGAGTTTGGAGACACGATTGTTGCAGCGGCGGCAGGCAAGGTTTTCTTCAACACGATCGTCGCCCCGCGTTTCCTGAAGAAAGACGGCGATGCGGACCTGATCGCGCAGGGCGAGGCTGAATTTGGCCCGGTCTGCGCCTATCTGGAAAGCGTTATTCCGGCGTCGGGCTATCTGGTGGGCGATGCGTTCTCGCTCGCCGATATTTCGGCAGTTACCAGTTTTGTGAATGCCGCGCATTGCGGCATGGTCCCCGATGCGGCGACCTATCCAAAGCTGACGGCCTATCTCGCGTCGATCTTGGGACGTCCGAGTTTTGCCGCCTGGATTGCGCGGGAACGGAAGATATTGGGGCTTTAGCCGTTCGCACCTCCCCCGTCACCCCAGCGAAGGCTGGGGTCTCGAGGGCTGGGTGCACAAGATGCCAGCCTGCGCTGGCATGACGGGTTGGGATCAGGCCAGCAGATAATCCGACACATAGCCGTTGGTCTTGCGCTCATGTCCAAAGGTGGACATGGGCCCATGGCCCGGCACAAAGGCGGTTTCGCTGCCCAGCGGCCAGAGCTTCTGCGTGATGGAATCGATCAGTTGCTGGTGGTTGCCCTTGGGGAAGTCCGTCCGGCCGATGGAGCCCTGAAACAGAACGTCGCCCACAACCGCAAAATGTGACGGCGCGTGATAGAAGACGACATGGCCCGGCGTGTGGCCGGGGCAGTGGATGACGTCGAGCGTGAGGTTGCCGACTGTGACCGTGTCGCCATCCACCAGCCAGCGGTCGGGTTCAAATGTCCGGGCGTCCATGCCCCAGCGCTTGCCGTCATCGTCCAGCTGCGCGATCCAGAAGCGGTCATCCTCATGCGGGCCTTCAATCGGCACGCCGAGTTCTTTGGCAAGGATGCCCGCCTGCCCGCAATGGTCGAGATGGCCATGTGTGATGAGCAGCTTTTCAATCGTCACGCCCTGTTTGGCCGCCGCGCCTTTGAGCAGCGCCAGATCTCCACCCGGATCGGTAAAGGCGCCACGCATCGTTTCCGTGCACCAGATGAGGCAGCAATTCTGCTGCAATGGTGTGACGGGAATGATGGCGGCTTGGAGCGGGGGCTTGGCAGACATAAGGGCTTTCTTGCGCGAAAGGCGCGGGTCTAGTCCAGCAGATTCCGATAGTCTGGCTCGCCTTTGCCCGTGATGCTCAGCAGATCGCCGTCGCGCATCGTGCGGATGGGCCCTGCATAATGTTTATCCGCGCCCAGCGTCACCAGCCGCATCAGCGGCTTTGGCAGAGACGGAACGATGTGCGTGAAGGTGAGCATCTTTGCACCTGCCGCTGTCGCGCTGTCGGCTGCAGCCTCGGGCGTCACATGGTAATTCTGGATATCGCGGAAAATCTTGGCGCGGCCCGGTTGTCCGTTCCGTTCTGCGGCCTTGGCCATTTCTTCAACAAGGCGCGGCTGGAGGACTTCATAGACCAGCACGTCACTGCCCTTGGCGATCTTGGCGATGGACGGGTCGGTGGTGGTATCCCCGCTGATCGTCACACTCTTGCCCTGCCAGTCGAGCCGATAACCGAAGGCGGGGGAGATTGGGCCATGGCTGACCGGGAAGGCGGTGATCTTCACGCCATCCTTATCATAGACGATACCGGGATTGATCACTGTGGATGCAAAGCCGAAGCCCGAAGGCGGGACCACGGCCGAACCGTGATGCGCGATGCGAAAGCCGCCATCGGGACCATAAGCGATGTTCAGCCCTTCAGCGATTTTCTGCGTGCCTTCAGGTCCGATGATCGGAAGCGCCGTTGCGGCACTCGTCCCCGCCCAGCGCTGCAGCGCGAGCGGGCCAAGGCCTTCGAAGTGATCCGAATGGAGGTGGGTCAGGAACACGCCCTCAATTTTGCCAAGGGGCATGCCCATCAAGGCCAGCGTTTCGCCAGCGCCTTCGCCCGCATCGAAGACGAACAGCTTGCCGTCCGCGATGACGACGGTACACGCAGAAGCCCGGTCACGGGACGGCAGGGGGGACCCTGTCCCGCAAAAGCCGACATGGAGCGCCTTGGGATCGAGCGTGGCCATCACATCGCGCGCGACCACATTGTCGAGCGCGCGTTCAAAAACGCGCATCAATATCCTGTCGCGGTTGGCATAGCCGATGCCGCCGATCAGGATCAGCAGGCCAGAGAGAGTGAGTGCGATCCGGCCTGATGTCTTCATATCGTGAAACTCTCCCCACACCCGCAACTGCCTTTGGCATTGGGGTTGTTGAAGACAAACCCTGCGGTGAAGTCATCTTCTTGCCAGTCCATCGTGGAGCCGACAAGGTACAGAACCGACGCGCCATCGATAAAAAGCACGCCGCCCGGCGTTTCGATGCGTTCATCGAAGCTGTTGGATTCGTTCACATAATCGACCGAATAGGCAAGGCCGGAACAGCCCCGGCGCGGCGTGGACAGCTTCACGCCAATGGCCTCTTCGGGGGCCTTGGACATGAGATCGGAAATGCGCGCTTCTGCCGACGGCGTCAGCAAAACAGCGGCGGGACGGGCGCGGATTTTGGTTTCGGTGCTCATAGCATTCCCAACTCCAAACGGGCTTCATCGGTCATATTGGCGGGCGACCATGGTGGATCCCAGACAAGGTGGACCTCACAATCGCCAACGCCCGGCACCGCGCCGACGCGCAGTTCAACTTCACCCGGCATCGATTCCGCAACCGGGCAATGCGGGGTCGTGAGCGTCATGGTGACGTTCACATGGCCGCCATTGACCTCGACATTGTAGATGAGGCCAAGGTCGTAAATGTTGACCGGAATTTCCGGATCAAAGATGTCCTTAAGCGCGGCGACAACCTGATCATGCAGGTCACCGCCCGGTTCTCCGGCAACAACCTCAGCAGGCTTTTGCGCTAGGAAGCCTTCCAGATAATCCTTCTTGCGCTCCAGCTTTTCCGCAGGCGCTTCTACATCCGCAACACGCGCCTTGGGCGGCGGGGGGACGCTATCGACTTCTTCAATCCGGATCTCATCACTCATCCGAAAATCCTCTTCACTCGTTCCAGACCGCGCACCAGCGCGGCGACGTCATCCACGTCATTGTAAATGCCAAAGCTGGCGCGCGCGGTGGCGGCCACACCCAGATGGGCCATCAGCGGCTGGGCACAATGATGCCCCGCGCGGATCGCCACATTTTCCTCGTCCAATATGGTGCCGACATCGTGAGGATGCACCCCTTCGACCTCAAAGGAAACGATACCCGCCGCATCGTCAGGCCCGAACAGGCGGACGCTGTTCATGCGGCGCAGCGCGTCTCGGGTTTCGCGGACCAGCGCCTGTTCATGCGCATGGATCACATCGAGCCCGATGGCCTCAACATAATCGATGGCGGCGGCGAGCGCGATCACTTCGACGATGGCAGGCGTGCCCGCCTCAAACCGCGCAGGCGGCGGGGCATAGGTCGTGCGCTCGAACGACACCCGGTCGATCATCGCGCCACCCCCGTGCCACGGTGGCATTGCATCAAGGATGTCATAGCGCGCCCACAATGCACCAATCCCAGTCGGGCCATAGAGCTTATGCGCGGAAAAAACGTAGAAATCACAATCGAGTGCGGCGACATCGACGGCCATATGCGGCACCGCCTGACAGCCATCGAGCAGCAGCTTCGCACCCACCGCATGGGCCATCTTCGCGGCCCGCTTCGCATCGAGGACAGAGCCCAACACATTGGAAATATGCGCAAATGCGGCGAGCTTATGCGCCGGCGTCAGCATTTTCTCGGCGGCATCCAGATCAATCTTGCCATCTTCGGTCAGCGGGCAGACATCAATCTCCACACCGGTCCGGTCCCTAAGCAACTGCCAGGGAACGATATTCGAATGATGCTCCAGCACAGACAGCAAAATGCGGTCACCGGCCTTCAACTGGTTGCCCCAACTGTGCGCGACCAGATTGATCGCCTCGGTCGCGCCGCGGGTAAAGACAATTTCGCGCTCATCCGTCGCGCCGATGAAGCGGGCGACCTTGCGTCGCGCGGCCTCAAAGGCCAGCGTCATATTGGCCGAGTGCGCATAAACGCCGCGATGGACGGTCGCGTAATCCGTCCCCATCGCCCGCGCCATCGCGTCGATCACCACCTGCGGCTTCTGCGCCGTCGCGCCGGTGTCGAGATAGCGCCAGTTATTGGCGAGACCGGGGAAGTCGGCCTTGAATCCCCCCTCCCTTCCAAGGGAGGGGCCGGGGGTGGGTGCGAGTGACAGCGAAGCGTTCGGCTCACCCACCCCAACCCCTCCCTTGGAAGAGAGGGGCTTCTGGTTTGCCACCCCCCTCACACCAATGCCCCCAGCTTTGCCAGCGCCAGTGCCTGCAACGCATCTGCATCCTCAGCCCCATCAAATACGCCCGAAACAAACGCCTGCAACAGCAGCGTCCGCGCATCGGCTGGCGGCAGCCCGCGCGATTCCAGATAGAAGAGCGCAACAGGATCAAGCTCCCCAATGGCGCAGCCATGTGCACATTTCACATCATCGGCGAAGATTTCAAGTTCGGGCTTGGCATTGGCCGTCGCCGTGCGGTCGAGCAGCATGGCTTTGACCGACTGTTCGCTGTCGGTGTGCTGGGCATCGCGCGCGACAGCCACCTTGCCAAGATAGGTGCCCGTCGCATGCCCTGCGAGCACAGAGCGGACCGTCTGGCGGCTCGTTGCATCGGGTTCAGCATGGGTGACGGTGGTGATGATTTCCAGCGTCTGCTTACCGCCGCCAATTTGCGCGGCACCAAAGGTAAAATCCGCGCCTTCGTGCAGCGTCACGTCGAGCTCGATCCGGCCGTAATCGCCGCCGATATTGAGGACGTACAAGGCCGCGACGGCACCTTTGCCAAGGCTCATTTTAATCTGATGGACGCCGCCTGCATCCTGCACGATGGAACGCGTCCATTGGCCGCCTGCAGGCACGACGATGTGTTCCGCCTCCGGCAGCGGCCACAGCTTGGCGACCGCCTCCAGATCAGCATAGCGCCAGGCTTCATCACGGCGGGTGGGGAGGCTTTGGCTCATTCCGAATTCCTCGCCTTGCGGCGGCGATCAAGAAGCTCACTCGCCAGAAGGTCCGCCCGCGCCTTTACACATTTGTTGAAAACGCTGTTCTTGCTGATGGCCTGCGTGGCACAGTCATTCACGGCGTTGCAGCCAATAAGATCGACTTCGGGATCCCCGCTGGATTGTTTTACCTTGCAGCTCTTCACCGCGATGACGCCACTTTTCAGCCCTCCTCCGAAACGGATTTTGAGCTTGTCGAGCTTGCGTGCCATGACCACGATTTCGTCTTGTTCTGAGGCCGAAGGCGCGGGCGCCTGTGCCATCAGCGCGAGCGCGATGAGGGGAAGCAAGCCTCTCACGCAGCAATCTCCCTGTACCCGTCTTCTTCCAGTTCCAATGCCAGTTCCGGCCCGCCCGTCCGGACGATGCGGCCACCGGCCAGCACGTGGACGAAGTCCGGCTTCACATAGTCGAGCAGCCGCTGATAATGGGTGATCAGCAGCACGGCCTTATCGGGCTTGCGCATGATGCGGTTTATGCCGTCGCCCACGACGCGCAGCGCGTCGATGTCGAGGCCGCTGTCGGTTTCATCAAGGATGGCGAGCACGGGGTCGAGAATGCCCATCTGGACCATCTCGTTGCGTTTCTTCTCGCCGCCCGAAAAGCCGACATTCACCGGGCGCTTGAGCATCTCCATGTCCATGCCCATCGCGTCCGCCTGCGCGCGGGCGATCTTCAGGAACTCGCCGCCCGACAGCGGCTCTTCGCCGCGCACTTTGCGCTGCGCGTTGAGCGCCTCGCGCAGGAACTGCACGTTGGACACGCCGGGGATTTCGACAGGGTATTGGAAGCCGAGGAACAAGCCCGCAGCCGCGCGCTCATGCGGCGCAAGGGCGAGCAGGTCCACACCCTCACCGTCGCCCCGCACGTGATGCGGGGCTTGGCTGTTTTCGCCGCCGTCGGAGGACAAGCCAAGGCCCGTGTCAAGCACGGGCCGACGCGGTGTGAAAGTGACCGACCCGTCCGTCACCTCATAGCCCGGCCGCCCGCCGAGCGTATAGGTCAGCGTGGATTTGCCCGCGCCATTGGGCCCCATGATCGCATGGACTTCGCCCGCGTTGATCTGAAGCGAGAGGCCTTTCAGGATCGGCTTGTCGGCGACGGTGGCGTGGAGGTTATTGATTTGGAGCATGGTCTTTTCTTCTGAATTCTAGGAACGGGGTCGTGTCATGGACGTCGCCTGGGCTAAGATGGTGATTGTAATCAGCTTCATCACCCCACGCTCCCCTCAAGCGAAATCCCGAGCAGCTTCTGCGCTTCCACCGCGAACTCCATCGGCAGTTGCTGCAGCACTTCCTTCGCAAAACCGTTGACGATCAGCGCGACGGCTTCTTCCTGCGCGAGGCCGCGCTGCATGGCGTAGAAGAGCTGGTCATCGCTGATCTTGCTGGTGGTCGCCTCATGCTCGATCTGCGCACTCGGGTTGCGCACTTCGATATAGGGCACGGTGTGGGCGCCGCTCACACTGCCGAGCAGCAGGCTGTCGCATTGGGTGAAGTTGCGGACGCCTTCGGCCTGCGGGGCGACGCGGACGAGGCCGCGATAGGTGTTGTTGCTGTTCCCGGCGCTGATGCCCTTTGAAACGATGGTCGAGCGCGATCCCTGGCCGTTGTGGATCATCTTCGTGCCGGTGTCGGCCTGCTGGAAATTGTTGGTGACGGCGACGGAGTAAAACTCCCCGACCGAGTTTTCACCGTTGAGGACGCAGCTGGGATATTTCCAGGTGATGGCAGAGCCGGTTTCAACCTGCGTCCAGCTGACCTTGGAGCGCGCGCCCTGGCACAGTGCCCGCTTGGTCACGAAATTGTAGATGCCGCCAAGGCCTTCCGCATTGCCCGGATACCAGTTCTGGACGGTCGAATATTTGATCTCGGCATCGTCGAGCGCGACGAGTTCCACGACCGCGGCATGAAGCTGGTTTTCATCGCGCATCGGCGCGGTGCAGCCTTCGAGGTAGGAGACGTAACTCCCCTTGTCCGCGATGATGAGCGTGCGTTCGAACTGGCCGGTGTTTTCCGCATTGATGCGGAAATAGGTCGACAGCTCCATCGGGCAGCGGACGCCTTCGGGAATGTAGACGAAGGTGCCGTCCGAAAAGACCGCGCAGTTGAGCGTCGCGAAATAATTGTCGTGCATCGGCACGATCTTGCCGAGCCACTTTTTCACCAGCTCCGGATATTCCTTGATCGCCTCGGAGATGGGGCGGAAGATGACGCCTGCCTTTTCAAGCTCGGCGCGGAAGGTGGTGGCGACCGAGACACTGTCGAACACAGCGTCAACGGCGACTTTGCGTGCGCCTTCGACACCGGCGAGGACCTTCTGCTCTTCAATCGGGATGCCAAGTTTCTCGTAGACGCGCAGGATTTCCGGATCGACCTCATCCAGCGAGGAGAGCGTCTTCTTCGCCTTGGGCGCGGCGTAATAATAGGCGTCCTGATAATCGATCGGCGGGACGTTGAGCTTGGCCCAGTCGGGGGCCTCCATCGTCTGCCACATACGGAACGCCTTCAGCCGCCAGTCGAGCATCCATTCGGGCTCG
>Ga0222712_10002421_pt1 | contig 21395 bp, 20 predicted proteins | sample C33_657DmetaG_FD_165043 | JGI IMG/M metagenome (GOLD analysis project Ga0222712, IMG submission 165043) | Estuarine water microbial communities from San Francisco Bay, California, United States - C33_657D | ecosystem: Environmental > Aquatic > Marine > Unclassified | place: USA: California... | reverse complement strand
TCCCGCACGCGGCGTTGCTGCGTCAGGCTTTCGCCCATTGCGCAAGATTCCCCACTGCTGCCTCCCGTAGGAGTCTGGGCCGTGTCTCAGTCCCAGTGTGGCTGATCGTCCTCTCAGACCAGCTACCCGTCGATGCCTTGGTGGGCCGTTACCCCGCCAACTAGCTGATAGGCCGCGAGACCCTCCCAAACCGATAAATCTTTCTTCATTCGGCCATGCGACCAAAAGAAGGTATCCGGTATTAGCACGAGTTTCCTCGTGTTATCCCAGAGTCCGGGGCAGGTTTCTCACGTGTTACTCACCCGTTCGCCGCTAGATCTTCACCAGTATTGCTACTGGATGGATCCCGCTCGACTTGCATGTGTTAGGCACGCCGCCAGCGTTCGTCCTGAGCCAGGATCAAACTCTCCATCGAAACCGTGTTCATGCCTTGCCGAACCCGAAGGTGCAGAAAAGCATGAATCGATCAGTGAAAAGTCCGAGAGAGAGGGGCTCACCTCTCTGAATCTCGAAGTGGATTGGTTCTTGCGAACCGCACCGTGGCTTTCCCCCATACACATGGGGTTCGGCCGGAATTGCTTGGTGAACGATCACGACTCGTACCTTCTCCCCATTCTCGTTCCGGCAAGCCGAATCGCGAATGAGCACGGGGAAGGCCGTTTGCGGTGATCGCCCGCACTGGCTTTTTCGTCCTCTGTTCCGTTTTCAAGGAGCACGACCCGAGGAAGCTCAGTCACTGAGGACCGGCCAGAACTCGGTGCACCCGAAGGTGCGGCAGCCGACGAACGATTTCGCCGGAAACAACTTGGCTACCGGAACTGCTTCCGATTGTGGAAGCCGCCTCAGGAGCGGAGAGCCACTCTAGCGAGTGGGTCCGACCTACGCAACTCGACAGCGCAAGAAGCTCACGCATGTCGAAATCAGGGGGTCGACCTCCCCAGTGCGGCACTGCCGCCCCGAGGTGGTCAGAGCAAGATAGCCGCACTCGACGACGAGTGCACATCGATACCCCATGACGTTCGGCACATCGTCAAAATCGGAGTGGCCGAGCGCCCATAGAGAGAAGTCACCTAGTGCAAATACTTCAGAACAAAACGGTGTTTTTTACCCCTGCGGGCCATCGCGTAGCCATCGGCGCTGAAGTCCTCCGAGGCGAGACATTGTCCTTCGGTGACTGCGACATCGTTCAGAGAAAGTCCAGATTGGGCAACGAGGCGTCGGCCTTCGCTCCGGGAAGCGAGGGCTCCATGATCGGCAAGAAACTCCACCAGATCTCGACCGATATCAGCCGAAGAAACCGGCAAAGTCGGGAGGCTCGAGGCCAAATCGACCCAGTCAGCGGCGCTGAGTTCATCGGCAGATCGGGTGAATCCTTGGGATGCACCAGCAGCCCGATCAGCTTCCGCCTCACCATGGACCAATGCGGTTACCGAGCGCGCCAGCAGTTGCTGTGCCCGTCGCTGACCTGGGTCGGCGGTGTGCTCTGCCATGGCCGAAGCGATCTCTTCAAGGGGAACCAAGGTCATTTGCAGAAGGAATCGCTCGACGTCGCGATCATCAACATTCATGAAGTATTGGAAGAACGTATAAGGCGAGGTTCGATCAGCCGACAACCAAACGGCACCGTCAACGGACTTGCCAAATTTTTGACCATCGGCGCGAGTCACTAATGGGACGGTGAGTCCATGCACATGCGCTCCTTCAGTGCGACGAATCAAATCGATACCAGCAGTGATATTTCCCCACTGATCTGAACCTCCGACCTGCAATTCCACCTTCAATTCATTGAATAAATGGTGGTAATCGTTGGCCTGCAACAACATGTAACTGAACTCGGTGAACGAAATGCCGGCATCGGATTCAACCCGGGATTTCACCGACTCCTTGGCAAGCATCGTGTTTACCGTGACGTGCTTGCCAACATCGCGAAGGAAGTCGAGGACCCCAAGCGGCGCGGTCCAGTCGCGGTTATCGACCAAACGAGCTTGGGTTGCACCCGGCGTGAAATCGAGCAGCATCTCGAGCTGCGGTTTGATCGCAGCGAGATTCGCGTCGAGGGTCGCGGCATCGAGCAGATTTCGTTCCGATGATCGACCGCCGGGGTCGCCGATCATTCCGGTAGCTCCCCCAGCCAATGCCACTGGCTGATGGCCAAAGAGTTGGAACCTGCGCAAGAGCAACAATGGCACGAGGTTTCCCACATGCAGGCTGTCAGCGGTGGGATCGAATCCGGCATAGACCGCAACGGGCCCCTGCCCAAGTCGGTCACGCAACGCATCAATGGCGGTCGTGTCGTGGATCAGACCACGGGCACGGAGATCTTCAAGAATGTCAGCGGTACTCACAGGGGGTCACTCTCTCCCGTCTTGGGCCTCCAGTCCAGCCGGTTTCGGTCCGCTCGTGGCGGATACGCGAGTTCCATTTGCCCCGCTTTGCCACCGGGGATCCCACGGACAACAGTTGAGCCATGGACCTCGATGACAACGTCTCCCCCGTCACCGACGATGAGGTTGAGCCATTGTCCTTTCGTGCTCACACCGCGCGGATCTTGGCCCTTCTCGCCGTCCTAGTGATCATGGGTCTTTGGGGATGGGCACTGTTCTTCCCCCCTTCCGACACGCCACCAGCGACATTGAAGGATCGAACCTTCCCTGACGCAGCAGAAACGATCTGCACGAACGCCGCAGCGCAGATGGCAGAACTCCCGAAGGCCTATACGACACGGAACCCGGCTGAACGCGCTGAGGTCATCGCCAAGACCGATGTGATCCTTTCCACGATGCTCGACAATTTGGGCGCGATTACTCCCCCCGCCGATCCCAATGAAGCCGCAAATGTCACCGAATGGCTTGGCGATTGGCGCATCTATGTCGGCGATCGAGCCGCCTATGCCACCGCACTCCTGAGCGATCCCGGTGCGCGCTTCTATGTGTCAGTGAAGGAGAAGCAACAGATCACGAAGCCGATCGACTTCTTCGCCACGATGAACAAGATGTACAACTGCGTGACACCTGACGACATTGAATAGCCGCTCGCCAAAGCCCTAGTTCTGGGCCTCAATGGTTCTGGCGAACTCGAGTCCACGCTGCGCCAGTCGAGTGACGCTCACGTCAACATTGAGCGAATCGAGATCTTCGAAGGTCACCCAGCGAATGTCACGAGATTCGTGATTTCGAACCGGTAGCGAACCAGTCGGCGCCAGCACAACGAATCGGACGTCGTAATGAAGATGTGGCGCTTCTTTCGGCGGACGGACTTCATGGATATCGAGATCGATAACCGGGAGAGCAACCTGAAGTCCGAGAATTCCGGTTTCTTCAGTGGCTTCGCGCAATGCTGCCGCTGGAAGATTCGAACTTCCGTCGACATGACCACCGGGCTGTAACCACTTTTCCAGTTTGGTGTGGAACAGCACAATGAATCGGTCAGTACCACGTTCGACAACGATCGCCGATGCCGTGAAATGCCCTGGCTCACACGTTCGATGCAGTGATTGCTCACCACGTTCGTTCGCGAATCTCAGCATGTCGTCGCGAACGACTCGCTGACTTGCATCGTTGGTTTCGTAGGAAGAAAGAAGATCGGTGACGCGATCAATTTCGACTGTTGAGGCAAGCATCTGCTCGTTCAAGAGACGAGGCGTGCCGCCAGTTGGAGACGTACCGCCACCAACCGGCGCCTCGGACATCTCAGGCACGAGCGCTATCGCGATCCACCTGCGCGCTGAAGGCGGCAAGTTGCGCCGCTACCGGCTGCGGACCCCCGCCACCGGGTGTCGTGCGGCGCGTTACGGCGACTCCTGGATCAACGAGAAAGACAGCGTCAGGGCCCAGTTCCGGCGAGGCAGAAACCAGATCCCGAAGCGCGATCCCCTCGTCGAGACTCCTACGAACCAACGCGCCGACAATGGCGTGTGCATCTCGGAACGGTGTTCCGTTCGCGACAAGCCATTCAGCAAGATCGGTCGCCGCCGCTGTGGGCGCATTCGCTGCCTCGGCCATGGCATCAAGTCGGAACGTCGAAGAAGCCAGCAGGCCAGTCATTGCACCAAGGGCAAGGACCACCGTGTCGAGAGAATCGAACAGCGGTTCTTTGTCTTCTTGCAGATCGCGGTTATAAGCGAGCGGCAATGCCTTGAGCGTCGCAAGAAGGCCAGTGAGGTTTCCGATGAGACGGCCGGTCTTTCCGCGAGTGAGTTCGGCGATATCGGGATTCTTTTTCTGCGGAAGCATCGACGAGCCCGTCGAGTACGCGTCGGCGAGTCCAAGGAATCCAAATTCATCGGTCGACCACAGGATGATCTCCTCGGCCAGACGCGACAGGTGCACACCGAGAAGCGCGAGATCGAACAGCGATTCAGCGACAAAGTCACGATCACTCACTGCATCAAGCGAGTTTTCGAAGACGCCGGCAAATCCAAGATCGGCTGCGGTTGCCGCTGGATCAAGCGGCAACGAGGAACCCGCGAGAGCGCCGGCACCTAATGGCGAAACGTCGAGCCGTCGACGGGCGTCAACAAGCCGATCGATATCGCGAGAAAGGGCCCAGCCGTGCGCGAGCAGATGATGGGCCAGCAACACTGGCTGTGCTCTTTGCATGTGCGTATAGCCCGGAACCGCCGCTTCGCCGACTTCTTGGGCGCGCAGAAGTAACACCTTTTGCATAGAGATGACTTTGTCGATGACGACGCCAAGTTCACGCTTCGTGAACAGGCGAAGATCGGTCGCAACCTGGTCGTTGCGACTACGACCGGTATGAAGCTTTGCTCCTGCGTGACCAGCTATTTCAGTGACACGACGCTCGACCGCTGTGTGAATGTCTTCGTCTGACGGTACGAAGACAAAAGTTTCGTCACGAAGTTCAACTTCAACAGCATCGAGCGCAGAAAGAACAGATGCACACTCGTCCTCGGTGAGGATTCCGGCTCGAGCGAGACCACGCACGTGCGCGCGAGAACCAGTGAGGTCGTCAGCGGCGAGACGCGAGTCGAAGGGAAGACTCACGGTGAACGCCATCAGTTCCTCGGCTGGTCCACCCTCGAACCGACCGTGCCAGAGCGTGCTCATGGATTGTTACTTTCCGTTGGTGGCGGTCGATTGACGAGCCGCCCACGTTTGAATGCCCAAGCCCCAAAGCTTTACGAAGCCCTCGGAATCGGCGTGATTGAACGTATCTTCCGCGTCGTAGGTGGCGAGTCCGTAGTCGTACAGGCTCCACGGGCTGCGACGTCCGACGACATAGCAACGACCGGGTTCAAGACGGAGTCGAACTTCGCCGGTGACGTACTGCTGCGTGGAATCGACAAACGCATCAAGCGCGTTCTTGAGCGGCGAGTACCACATTCCGTCGTACACAAGATCGGCGTAGCGACCTTCGAGCCGCTGCTTTTCGTGCATGACATCACGCTCGAGACACAGCGATTCGAGATCTTGATGCGCAAGGATGAGAGCGAGTGCGCCTGGTGCTTCGTAGGTTTCACGGCTCTTGATGCCAACTCGACGATTCTCGACCATGTCAAGACGACCCCAGCCGTACCCACCGACGATTTCATTCATTTCAACAATGAGCGATGCCAATGACTTGGTAATGCCATCGATCGAGACCGGGATGCCCTGCTCGAATCCGATGACAACCTCGCGAGATTCCGAGGCCTTCACCGTTGTCATTGACCACACACCTTCGGGCGGGCGTGACCATGGGTCTTCCATTTCGCCACATTCAATAGCGCGGCCATACAGGTTGTCGTCGATTGAGTAGAGCTTCTCTTTGGTCGCCAGAACTGGGATGTCGTGCTTCTCGGCGTAATCGATCGACATCTCACGCGTCATGCCCCAGTTACGAACAGGAGCGAGAATTTCAAGATCCGGAGCGAGGGCCCGTGTTGCGACTTCAAACCGAACCTGATCGTTGCCCTTACCGGTGCAACCGTGAGCAACGGCGTCGGCGCCATGCAAACGAGCTGCTTCAACGAGGTGCTTCACAATGACTGGCCGCGAGAGCGCCGATACGAGCGGGTACTTACCCTCGTACAACGCGTTGGCCTTGAGTGAAGGCGCAAGAAATTCATCGGCGAACTGCTCGCGACAATCAACGACGATTGCTTCGATTGCTCCGGCAGCAAACGCCTTTGCCTGGAGACCTTCCCAGTCGCCTTCTTGTCCAAGGTTGCACGCGACGGTGATTACCTCGACGCCGTAGTTCTCGATCATCCAGCGAACTGCGACTGACGTGTCGAGACCGCCGCTGTATGCCAGTACCACTCGTTGTGCCATTGCTCTTCCTTCGTTGAATCGAATGCGGATTGGTGCTGGCCTCAAAGACCAGCGAGATCAGAAAGCTGTGCCGCAATTGTTGCGCCACCGACCTCGGCAGCAACGACAATCAAGATTGTGTCGTCACCGGCAACAGTGCCGAGGATGCCAGCGAGGCCCGAGCGATCGAGAGCGGAAGCAACGACGTGAGCGGAACCCGGGGGCGTGCGAATCACGACCAGATTGTCCGAGGTTGCAACCTCGACCACCCAGTCGCCGAAGACGCGGCGCAAATGATCCTCGGGCGCACGCTGTTCCTTTGGAAGGGCTGGAATCGCGTAGGCAGATTCACCGCCAGGCATCCGGACTTTGATTGCTCCGAGGTCTTCGAGGTCGCGGGAGACTGTCGCCTGTGTCGCAAGAACGCCTTCGTCGGCCAAGAGATCAACAAGAGCTTGTTGATTTGCGACGAACTGCGATTCGATGAGCCGGGCAACGAGGTGCTGACGCTGGGTCTTGCCCAACTTCGAAGGTTCTTTCGTGTCAGTCATCGTTGCTCCATGAGCCACACGAGTGCACCGCGGGCTGCGTGCATCCGATTCTCGGCCTGAGGCCACACCCGACTACGTGAACCTTCGAGCACTGAATCGGTGACTTCTTCTCCCCTATGAGCAGGGAGACAGTGCATGAAGATCGCATCGGGCGCGGCAGCATTCATGAGTTCATCGGTGACAGTGAAGCCTGCGAACAACTCACGCCGCTTTGCCGACTCATCTTCTTGCCCCATTGATGTCCATACGTCTGTGTAGATCACGCTGGCGCCGTTGACTGCCTCGAACGGATCGTTGGTCGCCGTGAAGTCAGCACCAGTTGCGACAATCCGAGCAACGTCGGCCTCGGAGAATCCGAATCCGACTGGTGTCGCGACACGCACCGACATGCCAAGCATTCCGGCACCGAGAGCAAGACTGCGAGCAACGTTATTTCCGTCGCCGATGTAGGCCACGGTACGACCAGCAAGCGCGCCAACGCCGCCGAACTCGTCGGCCATCGTGAGAAGGTCAGCGAGCGCCTGCAATGGATGTGCTTGGTCAGAAAGCATGTTGACGACCGGAACCGAACTGACCGCTGTCATTCGTTCGAGTTTGGAATGTTCAAAAACTCGGGCACCAATCGCTGCGTGGTAGCAGCACAGCGTTCTGGTCACGTCTTCGACGGTCTCGCGAGTGTCGAGTCCGACCTCGTCGGGCCGAATCGTGAGTGGGTGTCCGCCCAACTGCACGACTGCCATTTCCATCGAGTTGCGGGTCCGAGCCGAAGGCTTCTCGAAAAGTAACGCCATCCCGAGACCGTCGAGACTGCGCGGAACAGTCGCAGCGCGTCCGAGGTCGAGGATGTCGCCCAATTCCGTTGTCGAGAGGTCGTCGACCTCGAGCAGATGTCTCATACCTACGCCTTGGAGAGATGATCGGCGAGTACCGCCGAAAGGAGATCGACTGCTTGCGCAATCTCGGTTTCAGAAACAATTAATGGCGGGGCAAATCGGAGCGCGTTTGGAGACACTGCGTTCACGATGAGCCCTTGGGCAAGAAGATCGGCCGCAATCACCTTTGCATCGAGTCCGTCTGCAAGTTGCGCTGCCAGGAGCAAACCCAGGCCCCGCACTTCCACGACGCCGTCGACAGTGTCAAGAAGGTGACGGAATTCGGCTCCCGCGCGTTCGGCAAGTTGTGGCGCGTTCAGTCGCTCAAGGATTTGCAGCGTTGCGCGAGCGGCTGATGCCGCCAACGGTTGACCTCCGTAGGTCGTGCCGTGATCACCCGGTTGAAAAACCGCCGCCACATCACGCTTGGCCCAACACGCACCAATCGGCATGCCGTTACCAAGCGCCTTCGCCATCGTGACGACATCGGGTTCCACACCAAAGTGTTGGAAACCAAACCATTCACCAGTACGACCGAGACCGGTTTGAATTTCATCGACGATCATGAGGAGACCACGCTCGTCGCAAAGACGGCGCACGCCCTCGAAGTACTCGGCGGTTGCCGGATGCACGCCGCCTTCACCCTGAATGGGCTCAAGCAGCACAGCTGCAACCGAGGGATCAATAGCGGCCTCTAGTGCGGCGAGGTCGTTCCAAGCCACATGCCGGAATCCCTCAGGCAACGGCTGGAATCCTTCCCACTTGGCGGGTTGACCGGTTGCATGCAACGCACCGAGGGTTCGGCCGTGGAACGAGCCGTACGCACTCACGATGCCGTAACGACCATGCCCGCCCCACTTACGTGCAAGTTTGATTGCGCATTCGATCGCTTCGGCTCCGGAGTTGGTGAAGAAGATCTGGCCTCCCCCGCCGAGCAACCGATCGAGCGTGATCGCGACATCGGTGCCAGGCACGGTGCCGTAAAGATTCGAAACGTGCACCAAGGTGCGCGCCTGTTCAGCAATGGCGTCTGCGATTTCGGGGTTGGCATGTCCGACACCGACGACGGCGATGCCAGCAAGGAAATCGAGATACTCGTTTCCATCCTCGTCCCAGAGTTTGCAACCTTCACCACGCACGATACGAACTGCCGGCGCGCCATAGGTCGGCATGAACGGACAGTGGTCGAGACCGACGGGTGCATGCATCACTTCTGAATGCGTGCTCATGAGTTCACCTCTGAAGTGATCATCGTTCCGACACCAGCTTTGGTGAACAACTCAAGGAGGACGACGTGTGGAACTCTTCCGTCGAGCATGTGAGCAGCAGGCACCCCGGCGTTAATGGCATCGAGACACGCATCGACTTTGGGAATCATTCCGCCAGACAGAACACCGTCAGAGATGAGCGTTGCGATTTCGCTCGGAGTCGTTTGCGCAATGAGGCTCGACTGATCCGAAACGTCACGCAATAGACCGGCGATATCAGTGAGATAGATCACCTTCGCCGCACCCAGCGCGCCAGCGAGAGCACCAGCAACAGTGTCGGCGTTGATGTTGTAGGACTGACCACTGAGATCGGCACCGATGGTCGAGACCACAGGAATCAGATTCTGCGCCAAGAGCGACTCAACAATTGCTGGATTCACGTTGGCGACGTCGCCAACGAATCCAAGGTCTGGGTCCCGCCGGCTGGCTTCGATGAGTCCGCCGTCTTCACCAGAGAGGCCAACGGCGAGAGCCCCATGCGTCGTGATCGCCGCAACAATGTCGCGGTTGACCTTGCCCACCAACACCATTCGAGCGACATCAAGCGTGTCCGCGTCAGTGACCCGAAGGCCGTCTTTGAATTCGGACTTCATGCCAAGCCGATCGAGAAGATCGCCAATCTGTGGTCCTCCGCCGTGTACGACGACAACCCGAATACCAACCGAATGCAACAACACAATGTCGGCGGCGAATGAATCAGCAAGTGCAGGATCGGTCATCGCGTTCCCGCCGTACTTCACGACAATGGTTTGGCCCCAGAACTCGCGAATGAATGGGAGCGCCTCGATAAGTACTTCTGCGGTCGCCATAGCAGGACCAGCATGCGAGGAAGGAGCGGACGCTCCTGGCTTTGCGGATGCTTCGCTCATGATGTGCCCATGTTCTCGTCGATGTACGCGTGCGAAAGATCGTTCGTAAGAATCGTTGCGGTGCCGGTTCCGAGCCCGAGATCGGCGACGATCTCGAGATTCCGACCAGCCATATGCGCAGCAACTGCGGCCGCATCGTGATCGACATCAATTGCTCCGCGACACACAGTGATTCCGCCATACGAAACAGAGAATGTTGAAGGATCGAATTCGATGCCACAGGATCCGAGATCGCTCGCGATCCGACCCCAATACGGATCGCATCCGTACCAGGAACACTTCACCAAATTGCTGCGTGACACATACCGAGCACCGACAAGCGCTTCGGCATCGGAAGCTGCGCCGGTGACGGTCATTCGAACGACTTTGGTTGCCCCTTCCGCATCGGCACACATTTGAGCAGCGAGACTCGCGCATGCTTTTGCCACGGCGTCATTGAGAGCGGCGTCGTCGACGGGGCCAGCGAGTCCGCTTGCGAGCAGGAGAACCGTGTCGTTTGTTGAGGTGCAACCATCGACATCGAGAGCGTTAAACGAATCGGCAACGCCAAAAACGAGTGCTGCTTTAAGTTGCTCTGGAGTCGCAGCGGCATCAGTCGTAAGAACAGCGAGCATCGTGGCCATATCGGGAGACAACATTGCGGCCCCCTTCGCCATACCACCAACGACGAAACCGTCACCTTCGACAACGACCTGCTTGGCGACCGTATCGGTTGTCATGATCGCAGTGGCAGCCGCTTGGCCGCCATCGGCAGAACGCGCGGCAACGACTGACGGAATTCCAGCAGCGATGACATCGATCGGCATTGGAATACCGATGAGGCCTGTCGAACACACAAGGACCTCGTTTGCGTCGACACCAAGTTCCGACGCAACTGCTGCACACATCGCTTCGGCATCATCGAGACCCTGCTGACCCGTTGCCGCATTCGCGTTGCCGCTATTGAGCACAACGGCGACAGCCTGACCAGCGGTGGCTTCAAGGTGCGCCCGAGTCGTAATGACCGGTGCTGCTGTCATTTTGTTGCGAGTGAAAACGCCTGCAGCTGCCACTGGTTTCCCATCGGCAGTTGCAACAAGAGAAAGATCAGGATTGCCCGACGCCTTAATGCCGGCAGCGACACCAGCGGCAACGAATCCAGGAGCAGCGGTGACGCTCACGGGTAGACCCCAATCGAAGAAAGGCCGGTTGCTTCGGGCAACCCAGCAAGAATGTTGGCGCATTGCACGGCCTGGCCCGATGCACCCTTTGTGAGATTGTCGATTGCGCCGATCGCCACGATGTGACCAGTGCGGGCGTCGGCCCGGACGGTGACGTGCGCGGTATTCGAACCCAAACAGGCTTTGGTTGATGGAGAACCGCTCGTCACGACAACAAATTGTTCGTCGGCATAGAACTCTTCGTAGATCTCGAGCAACTGCTCGGTGGTGTACTCACCTGTCGGCCGCAGGTAACAGGTGGCGAGCATTCCCCTATTCATTGGCGCAAGGTGAGGCGTGAACAAAACTGACACAGAGGATGAGTCAGCAGATGCAAGCGACGCGACGTTCTGTTCGATCTCTGGCGTGTGCCGATGATTCAGAAGTCCGTAGGCGGTGAAATCCTCATCAACGGTACAAAAGGTGGTGTTCGGCTTTGGTGGCCGACCGGCGCCCGATACGCCACTTGCGGCGTCGACAACGATGCCGTCGAGTTTTACGAGCCCGTTGACGAGGAGCGGAGCAATCGCGAGCGAGGTACACGTCGGATAGCAACCGGGCACTGCAACCGCTGACAAAGCAGCGATCTGGGAGCGATACAACTCGGGAAGTCCGTAGGCGAACTGCGGCAGCAATTCGGGACACGGATGCGTATCGCCGTACCACTGCGGATACAGCGTGGCGTCTTGTAACCGGAAGTCGGCGGCGAGATCGACGACCCATTTCACCTTTTGAACCAGCGTCGGCATGAGCGCTTGCGATGCACCGTGTGGAAGACCGCAAAAAACCAGATCGACGCCATCGAGCAATGAGTCGTCGTAGGCCGCAAAGTCGAGCCCTGCGTAGGCCGCCGAGAGACTCGGATAGAGCTCGGCGACGGCAACGCCCGCCTGGCTATCGCCAGTCGCGAACGCGAGCTCAAACTGCGGATGCGCAGCAACCAGCCGAAGAAGTTCCGCTCCGGTAAACCCCGAGGCGCCGATGATTCCAACAGAAGTCACCAGGCCAAAGTACAAGATAATGCATCTTAATGCAAGATTATACAGAACGCAGAACCATCGCAGCGTTTTTCTACCCTCGCAGCGGTGCACCAACTGCGGCCAACGCCGAAACGACTGCGTTCTGAACCCCGCTGAGATCTTGCTCAGTAAGGGTTCGGTCAAGGGACTGCAAACGCAAACGGTAGGCCAGGCTGCGTCGTCCATCGGGGACCGGTTGCCCGCGGAAGACATCGAAGAGGGACAGGTTGACCAAGAGTGGGCCAGCCGCCTCGCGAATCGCGTTGGCGATTGTCGCTGCAGTCACTGAGTCGCCGACTTCGAACGCGAGATCGAGGTCGCTCGATGGATAGCGACTGATGTGGTGATACCGGTGCTCACCATGCGGGACCGCAAGAGCAGCTCCAAGATCGAGTTGCAACCACGCAACCCGTTCGCGAAGTCCAAGAGCATCGAGAACACCAGGATCGATCTCCCCGATCTCACCAATAGTTACTCCCCCGCTCATCAACACACCACTGCGACCTGGGTGCAAACCGGCCGGAGGAGTTGACTGATCGATCACGACCTCGTGCAACCCAAGCGTTTGGGCCAACACGGTCCAGATCTTCGCCACTGCTGTTGCATCGGAACCAGCGAGTGCAACTGCAAGATGTTCACGTTCATCGGGAAGCGTGTTTCCTTCAGACGGAACGCCGAAAGCCTTTCCGATTTCAAACAGCGCTGCCGAATCGATTCGATGCGATTCGTTATAGGCGATGGCACGCAATAAACCCGGACGAAGCGACGTGCGCAGAATGCTCTCTTCAGCAGCGAGCGGATTCGTGACCGTCACTGCTTCGGCAGGAAGGCCGCAACGGGCAAGGTCACCCGGAGCAAGGAACGGCAGTGGCATCGCCTCATGCACACCGAGGCCCACGAGAATCTGGCGAATGATGCGACGGTCGCGTTGAAGCGGTGTCAGCGAACCCGTATGAGCTGAGGTTGGTGCACGCCCCACAATGCGGCTGTAACCGAAATGGCGCGCGATTTCCTCAATGACATCGGTTTCGGTGGTGGTGTCGGGCCGGAATGTGGGAACGCTGACCGAGAGGACATCGGCCTCATCGGAAGGAGCGCATGAGAAGCCAATCGGCGTGAGGAGTGAAACAATGTCATCGGTACTGATGGCGGTACCGAGCAATTGATTCACGCGCTGTGTACGCACACGAATAGCGGGCGTGACAGGAAGGTCGCCGTCGACAGTGACGGCACCGCTGACAAGACGTGCACCTGATGGCGCCAGCAGTTCTGCAAGACGTCGCGCAGCAAGATCAACAATCTCCGGATCGACGCCGCGTTCAAATCGAGCAGACGCTTCCGAACGAAGCCCCATGAACTTCGATGAGCGAGCGATCGCCATTGGCTGCCACCACGCGCACTCAAGCAAAACGGTCGATGTGGTCTCGGAAATTTCCGTTGACGCGCCACCCATAACTCCAGCGATACCAATAGGAGAATCTGCAGCATCGGCGATCACGCCATCGCGTCCAGCGGTAAGGGTGCGTTCAATTCCATCGAGGGTGGTTATCGTTTCGCCGTCGCGCGCCCAGCGGACCCGAAGCGCACCATTTGCAACCTTGGCAAGGTCGTAGGTGTGATTGGGCTGACCAAGTTCAAGCATGACGTAATTCGATGCATCAACCACGTTGTTGATAGGACGCATACCGAGCGCAGTGAGACGGTCAGCGATCCAACGCGGCGAGGGCTCAACGTTGATTCCTTCGATCACGCGAACATGAAACAAGCCGCAGAGGTCAGGGTCGATGATGTTGACAGACGCAATCGACGCTGCATCGCCCGCCACCTCGTCGACAACTGGCGTTGGAATTGCAAAAGGAAGACCGAGGCGTGCAGCGAGATCACGAGCAACGCCAGCGACTGACATTGCATCGGGTCGGTTGGGATTGATTTCAAGATCAAACAGCACGTCGGGGGTGATGCCGAGCGCTTCGACAATTGGCGTACCCAACGAAAGCGATGGATCGAGAATGTAGATACCTGAATGATCTTCCCCCAAGGCGAGTTCGCGGCCGGAGCACAACATCCCGTTCGACCATTCACCACGCATCTTGCGTCGCGCGATCTCCATGCCATCGGGCATCGTGGTGCCGAGCGTTGCGAGTGGAACGATGTCGCCAACGGTGAGGTTGGTTGCTCCACAACAGATCTGCAGTGCTTCGCCATCGCCAAGATCGACATCGACGAGTTGGATTTTGTCAGCATCGGGGTGCTTGCGAAGTTCAAGCACTTTGGCGGTGACGATGCCGTCGAGCCCTTCGCCGATACGTTCGATCGATTCGACTGCCATACCGAGATCGCTCATGACGTCTCCCAAAGCAACGGGATCGTCGCTGGGGAATGGAGCGAACTCCTGCAACCAGGAAAGGAGAACCTTCATGACGGGAACTGCTCCAGGAATCGAACGTCACCGGTGTACATCTCGCGAATGTCATCGACGCCGTGCCGCATGAGGGCCAATCGATCAAGGCCGAATCCGAATGCGAACCCTGACCATTCTTCGGGATCGAGTCCGACGTTGGTGAGCACCGTTGGGTGCACCATTCCGCAACCGCCGAGTTCAAGCCACCCGGTTTGCCCGCAGGTACGGCAACCGTTGCCTTCGCAGAACACACAGTTGATGTCGTATTCAGCAGATGGCTCGGTGAACGGGAAATACGACGGACGCAAGCGCGAATGAATCGAGCCACCGAAGTAGGCGCTGGTGAATGCTTCGAGGGTTCCGGCCAAATCGGCGAACGAAATGTTTCGATCGACGACAAGGCCTTCTATCTGGTGGAACACCGGCATATGTGATGCATCGGCAGTATCGCGGCGATACACGCGACCGGGCATGACCGCATAGATCGGTGGTTCACCATCGGTCATCACGCGAATCTGTACAGGAGAGGTATGTGTGCGAAGCAGGACGGTCTCGGGATCGCCGAGGTCGACATACAAGGTGTCCCACATACCGCGCGCCGGATGCGCAGCTGGAATGTTGAGTGCTTCGAAGTTGTACCAATCGGTTTCGACTTCAGGCCCCTCGGCAACGGTGAAACCCATACCGATGAACACGTCGACGAGACGATCCCAGGTTTGGGTCACCAGATGCAATGAGCCGCGTTCGGGCAGATCGACAAGTTCTGTGAGGTCAAGTCGTTCCGAGGCAACCGTTGCTGCGCGTTCGACGGCTTCGAGTTCTGTTCGGCGCGTTGCAAGTGCAGTTTCGATGGACTCGCGCGCCTCGTTCAGCGCCGCGCCGGCAACTTTGCGACCTTCGGGATCGAGTGCTCCCATCCCCTTCTTCAGAGAAGTGAGCTCACCTTTCTTGCCCAAAAGGTCAGCTTCGACCGCGCGCAGTTCTTCGACCGACGTCGCTGCGGCGATTCGGGCGGGAGCATCGGCCCCGATTCGTGAGATGTCATCAATCATCGGAGCGAAAGCCTTCTAGCCACGGGTCTGTGGGTCCAATTCATTTTGCGGTTAGTCATGCGTTCCGGCGCTGACGCGCCGCTTCGAAGAGTACGACGGCACCAGCCACTGCAGCGTTCATTGATTCGACTGTCGACTGCATCGGGATCGTGACTGAAATGTCGCAGCAGGCCACCACTTCAGCGGAAAGCCCATGGGCCTCTGATCCGATCACGAGCGCTATCGGAGCGGAGAGGTCGGTGAGATCGGGCGCCACTCCCCCGCTGACGACAGTGGCAACAACGGTGCGTCCCGCATGGCGTAGTTCCTCGATCGTTTCGGAGATGTCCGTCACCTCGGCAACAGGAAGCCGAACGATCGACCCTGCCGCCGCACGAACAGCCTTGGGGCCGAAGGGGTCGGTCGAGGACCCAGCGAACACCACACCAACACAACCGGCGGCTTCTGCGGCGCGCACCAATGTTCCGGCGTTGCCTGGGTCGGAGATATCGGCGAGGACGAGCACCGGGCCATCGAGTTCGATTACCGCACTGATCGGGACAACGGAGCGGACTGCGAGAGCGAGTGCTCCTTGCGGAGCATTTGTGTCAGACACCGAGGAAAAGACCGATGTGGTCAGACCCCAGACGGGGACTCCTGCAGCATCGGCGTCGCGAACCACACTTCGTAAGGGCGATCGATCGTCGACCTGAGCCCATTGCTCAAGATCGACATAGAGCTCAACGAGTTCGGCGCCCGCTGCGAGAAGTTCGCTGATAGGCACCGGACCTTCGAGAACAAATCGACCGGCCTCAAGACGCGCCTTACGGCGCCCCGAAAGGCGCCGTAAGGATGCAATTCTTGGATTACTCGCCGAAAGCGGCGTCGGTTCGACGGCCACCGGGGCGAAGAATGATTCAGGCGCTGGCCGCAGCAGCAGATGCTGCCTCGACCAGGGCGGTGAACGCCGCCGGATCAGTGACAGCGAGATCGGCAAGAACCTTGCGATCGACCTCGATGCCAGCATCCTTCAGGCCGGCAATAAACCGGCTGTAGGTGGTGCCGTTGAGTCGGCAGGCAGCGTTAATACGCTGAATCCAAAGCTGACGGAAATCGCCCTTGCGTGCGCGACGATCGCGGAACGCGTACTGGAGCGAGTGCATGACCTGCTCGTTGGCGGCGCGGTACGAACGGCTCTTGTTGCCGTAGTACCCCTTTGCGCGTTCGAGCGTCTGTTTACGGTGCTTCTTGCTGGCGACAGCGCGCTTGACTCTTGCCATCGGTGTCTCCTCTTCGTGTGAGATTCAGTAAATGATCGGAAATCGGGTGGAGTTAGATGCCGAGCTGGCGTCGGACACGAGCGGCATCGCCGGGAGCGAGCACGTAGTCGCCTTCGAGGTGACGCTTTGTCTTCGGTGACTTCTTTTCAAGGATGTGGTTCAGGCCTGCCTTGCGGCGGGTGATCTTTCCGGTGCCAGTGATCTTGAAACGCTTCTTGGCACCGCTGTGGGTCTTCATCTTCGGCATATCTGCCTCCTGCTGTGATCCGCTCGGGGCGGGTGGGTTTCAGGCTTCGTCGGTGGCGACTGGTTCGGTCGCCTCGACCGGGGCTGCTGCGGGTGCAGTTGCAACTGCTTCGACCGGGGCCGATGGGGTTGCGACTGGTTCGACTGGAGTGGAAGCCGCCGGGGAATCCGAGTCGTCGGTGTGGCGTCGCTTTTCGGCGGCGGCCTGTGCCTTCTTGTCGGGTCCGAGGACCATCGTCATGTTGCGGCCATCAAGCCGGGGGTAGATCTCAACCTTGGCGACCTCAGTGACCGCTTCGGCGACCTGGTCAAGAATCTTGCGACCCAGTTCCGGATGCTGCATCTCGCGGCCTCGGAACATGATCGTGATTTTGACCTTGTGCCCTTCGTTTAAGAACTGCTCCACCTTCTTGGTCTTGGTATCGAAGTCACCCATGCCGATCTTCGGCCGGTACTTCATTTCCTTGACCACGACGTTGGTGCTCTTCTTACGGGACTCCTTCGCCTTCTGCGCGGCCTCGTACTTGTACTTGCCGTAATCCATGATTCGGCAGACAGGTGGGTTGGCCTTATCGGCCACCTCAACGAGATCGAGTTCAAGCTCAGAAGCCATCCGAAGTGCTTCGGGTAGCGGCGTAATTCCGATCTGGGCGCCATCGGGTCCGACGAGTCGCACTTCGCGTGCGCGAATGCGATCGTTGATCCGGGGCTCGGTATTGGCGGCCGTAGCTATGGCCGGTCACTCCTCATTCGTGCCAGGTCCTCCCTGCGCATGGTGATTGGGACGTGGCGCCTTGAATTGATCGCATTCGGAACTCGCCCGAAAATGAAAAACGGTAGGCGCCGGACGAAAGCCGACACCCACCGAAACTCCGATATGCGTCGGAGTGACCTGCCAGACCCAGCGTGCAGAAGCACGGCTGCGACGAGCAGAAAGGAGAATGTTGCGACCCGGGCGCATGATTCACAGCGATGAAACTGCTCTGAGATGGCCGGGTGGGAGCCGAGGCCCCGCTTCCGTTCAGTTGTGAGGCGCCTACGATACTGGGTCCAACCCACCCGAGCGCAATACGAGCCAAATCCGGCTCTGCTGCTTGGGGCCGAACGACACGAAAGAGAGCCCCCGATGAGCCTGTGGACACCAGATGGAGAGGTTCCTGTCGACCGTTCCGGAGCCGCAGAGCGCCCGGCAACCAGCGCCTCGGAAATGCTCGGGGGCCCCGATCTCGATGACCTCACTCCCGAGGAACGTGCCCAGGCCGAGGAAATGATCGCCCGCATGGCCGAGGTTCAGCGTCAACTGCTGTCACATCCTGCCTCGGCATTCGTGGCCAACCACCTCATGGGTCTCTATGAACTGGCCGCCGTTCACCTCGACCAACCCGAGCCGAAGTACGAAGAGGTTCGGTTGGCCATCGATGCGATGACTGCGATGCTCGACGCGACCGAGGACCGACTTCCCGAAAGTGGTTCCGAGCTTCGTCAGGCCCTAACGGTCCTTCAGACCGTTTATGTGCAGCGCGTCAGCGCGTCCGAGTCCTGAGAACCACCCACAACGACCCGGAACGAATCTGAATTAGTTCGACAGGTTGCGTCGATCGAACCGAACGATTCCGATCGCCAATGCCACCGCGCCTGCGCCGGCCAGCACCAGGCCATGCCACCACGTGTAGCCATGAACGAGTGGCGCGCCATCGTTGGCATAGAAAAACGGTGAGACCCATTTCGCGTTGTGGAGAAAATCGACAAGCCCCGAAAGCGAACCAAGCAAGTACGTGATCGCTGCCAATGATCCGGTACTCGCCAATGCGAGGCTTCGGGATCCGGTTGCGGCTCCAATCGCGAGCGCGGTCCAGCCAAGCGCCATGCCAAGCAACACAATCCCGGACGCCGCGCCGACTGAATGCGCGAACGCAATCTGCAAGTCAGCCAACGGCGTCGCAATCGCCAATGTCACGACAATGACGATTCCGAAGAGAACTGCTTCTACGGCCACGAGTGCGGCGCTTTGCAGCAACACTCGTCGGCGACTCACCGGATGAGAAAGCAGGAGGTCGAGTGTTCCGCGTTCCTCTGCACCACCTATTGCTGCCGCACCTGCTCCGATCGTGAGTATGAGGATGAAGATGGGAATCATGAATCCGAACAGTTCGCCTGAGACGTACCCAGCTCCTGTCGAAATGTCGTAGTCGGACGCGCCCATCAGATCGAGGATCGGCTGAGGCAATTGGCTCATGATGTCGCTCAACCCTGCCGCTCCCCGGATCGATGGCCACATCGAAGCGATGACGCCGATGTAGACGGCGACGCCCACCGACCACCACACGAGCGACTTGCGACGGTCCCGCACTCCCTGGGCAAAGACCGGAAATCGTTGAGCGATCACGCGTCAGTCCCCCGATACAGGGAGAGAAATACTTCGTCGAGATCGGCGGCGCGACTCAGCAAGTCAATCACTGGCAGTTGACCGAGTCCCGCTAACACCGACGAGTACGAACCGACGACGGCAAACTCGAAGACGTCACCACGACGGTTGATATCTGAGATGCCGTCGAGCGCGAGTAATTGCCCTTCGACTGCGTCACCCGAGCCCGCCGCCACCGTCAGCGTGACGCGTCGAACTCCACGGCCTCGCAGGTCGTCGACCGTTTCGACCGTGACGAGGTGACCATCGCGAATAATTCCAACGCGATCGGCAGTGTGCTGCACCTCGTCAAGAGAATGTGAAGAAAGAAAGACAGTTCCGCCTTCAGCGACGTAGTCGCGTACGAAACGATGAAATTCATCCTGCATCAGCGGGTCGAGTCCGCTTGTAGGTTCATCGAGAATCACGAGCTCGGGCGAATGTTGAAACGCTTGCACCAAACCAATCTTCTGCCGATTGCCCTTCGAAAGTTGCTTCATTGGACGATCAAGTTGCACTGCGAACCGCTGAACAAGTTCTTCTCGGCGAACCGGTGGCGTATTCGGTCGGAGCGAGGACAACCAATCGAGGACCTGCGCTCCCGTAAGCGAAGGAGGAAGAGAAAAGTCGCCCGACAAGTAGCCAGTGCGTTCACGAATCCTGAGCGACTCACCGTGACTATCAAGGCCAAACACCGAGACCGAACCCGCAGTTGGCCGCAGAAAGTCAAGAAGCACACGGATCGTTGTCGTTTTACCGGCGCCATTGGGACCGAGGAATCCGAAGACCTCTCCGGTACGTACTTCAAGATCGACGTCGTTAATGCCACGTCCGTGTCGATACGCGAAGGTGAGTCCCTGGGTGCGAATGGCCGGCGCACCCATCAGTTCAGTCGCCTACTTCCACAATCGAGATCGCTTCCCACCGTCCCAGTCTGCCCGCTGCGACCGAGAATTGGACGATCGTTCCAACCGCAATTGATCGAGAACCGTTTGCAACCGCCGTGCAATGAAACGGATATTCCGTTCCGTCATCGCGCCGAATAACGCCAATTCCCCGTGGATCATCGAACGACGCAACCACTCCCCTGCCATCACTAAGCGGCACGGTCTGGGGGATCGTCGACATCGCTAGGGAACGATCTTAGAAATGGGCAATTCGAGAATATCGGTGGCCCCGGCGTCGGATAGCGCTGGAATGAGCACGTTGATGCCGCTCTTTTCGACCACAGACTCAACGGCATAACCGGCGCCACCGAACAGTTCATTCACTGTCGGCGACTTCATCGAGGGAAGAACGGAGATGACCGAATCGAGGCGATCGGTTGGAACGTTCAACTTCACAAGGACCTTGCCGCGGGCGTCAAGCACGCCTTCGAGCAATGTGCGGAGTTGATGCATTGCATGAGCCTTGACCGGATCAGCATATGAATGCGGATTCGCGATCATCTCGGTGTAGGAGACAAGGATCGTGTCGATGATTTTCAGGCCGGCCGCACGCAACGCGCTTCCGGTTTCGGTGATGTCGACGATGCAATCAACGATGTCTGGCACCTTGGCTTCAGTCGCACCGTAAGAAAGCTTGATATCGGCGTTGATGCCCTTGTCGGCAAAATAGCGGCGAGTGAGTTCGGGGTATTCGCTCGAAACACGAACTCCCTGCGGAAGTTGCGCAACGCTCTCATAGGGCGAATCCTTCGGAACGGCGACAATGATTCGAACTGGATTGCTGGTGACCTTTGAGTACTTCAGTTCGCCCAGGGACTCAACGGTTGAGTTCGTCTCTTCGATCCAGTCGCGGCCAGTGATGCCGAGATCGAACAGACCTTCGGCGACATAGACCGGGATTTCTTGGGGGCGCAGAATGCGAACGTCGACGACACGCGGGTCATCGATTGTGGCTTTGTACTGAACGGAAGAATCGCGAGACACCTTGAGGTCGGCGGCTTCGAACAGTTCGAGCGTCGCCTTTTCGAGAGATCCCTTTGGCAGTACAAGCTTGAGC
>Ga0222712_10002420_pt1 | contig 21395 bp, 19 predicted proteins | sample C33_657DmetaG_FD_165043 | JGI IMG/M metagenome (GOLD analysis project Ga0222712, IMG submission 165043) | Estuarine water microbial communities from San Francisco Bay, California, United States - C33_657D | ecosystem: Environmental > Aquatic > Marine > Unclassified | place: USA: California... | reverse complement strand
CCTGTGAAGCAGCAGCTCTTGGTACCAAAATCTCGGTTGAAACCCTCGATGGTCAATCAGAGATCGCAATTAAAGCTGGCACACAGACTGGATCAACGATCGCTCTTAAGGGCCACGGTATGACACGACTACGCAGCAATAGCCGGGGTGATCTGATTGTGCACATTGTTGTGATGACACCTACAAAACTTTCGCGCGAGCAAGAGAAGATGCTCAGTGAGTTTGCAAAATCGCGCGGCGAATCACTTGGTGATTCAAATACCAAAGGAAAGAACCAATCTTTCCTCGGTAAATTCAGAGATTCATTCGGTCGTTAATGCGCACTCTCTTCTTTGTTGATGATCTTCCTACAACGGTAGGGCAGATGTATACCTTTGATAATGAGGATGCTCTCCATGCAATCCGAGTACTGCGCACAGGGCCAGGTGAAATCTTCTGGATCAGTGACGGTAAAGGTAGCTATTCGACGGTAAAGGTAATTGATGTTTCAAAGAAGTCGATGCAATGTGAGGTTATTGAGAGTGAGTTCCAAGAGCCACTCGATATCGAGTACACAGTTATTCAGGCACTTCCCAAGGGTGATCGCTTAAAAGAGTGTGCAGGGTTGCTTACTGAAGCGGGAACAGATCGTATTGTCTTCTGGTCATCTGCACGCAGCATCGGTAAGGCTGATAAGACTTTAGGTAAGTTAGATGTGACTGTACGTGAGGCAAGTAAGCAGGCGCGACGTTTTCGAATTCCTGAAATTATTGGTCCGCTCACCACTGCGCAGGTCATCGATGAGATTGCGCGTACCGATATTGCAGTCCTTTTTCATGAAAGTGCGACGAGCAAACTCTCTGCCATAACTGCGCCAACAGTAAAGAAGGCTCTCATCATTATTGGCCCAGAAGGTGGAATAACAGACGAAGAGCTCGATGCATTTACTTCCAGTGGCGCAAAGATTGCCCTCATGGGTAGACCAATATTTCGCAGCGCACACGCAGGAATTGCCGGACTTGCTGCCGTACAAACACTTCTTAAGAGTTGGTAGAGCAGTACCATTTTCTTATGACGCTAGATCCCGAGTGCATCTTCTGCAAGATCATCGAGGGTCAGATCCCTGCCGAAATTATATATCGCAATGAAAATGTTCTCGCCTTTAACGATCTTAATCCGCAAGCACCTACACATGTTCTGATAATTCCAACGCTGCATGCAGAAAATGCTGCGGCGGTTGCGCTCATCTCTCCAACGATCATCGCAGCTATGCATCGAGCCGCAGATGAGATTGCGGCAGAGCGAGGCCTCACCGGCTATCGAACACTCTTTAACACCGGCGCTGATGCTGGCCAAAGCGTCTTTCACGCTCATCTTCACCTTCTTGGTGGGCGTGTACTGGCCTGGCCTGCGGGCTAGCACTAGATTTATCCACATATGGAGCGCACTCTGATAACCGTCCCACCAGCCATTCCCATGGTCGCCCTCGTCGGAGCTGGCGATAGCAATATCAATATTATTGAAGCAGCATTTCCTTCCGTTGCGATGACCGTGCGCGGTAACGAAATAACTCTGCGCGGCCCACACATTGATTGTTTAGCACTTGAGAAGTTATTTGCCGAGATGATGGTTGTCACCCGATCAGGACAAGTCCTTACAACGGATGCGGTGAAGCGCAGTATCGATATGTTGGCTGCGGATCCAATCGAACATCCTGCCGAAGTTCTCTCACTTAATATCGTAAGTAATCGTGGTCGCACCATCAGACCAAAAACCTCCAACCAGAAACATTATGTTGACGCCATCGATGAGAACACAATTACCTTTGGCATCGGTCCTGCAGGTACAGGTAAGACCTACCTTGCAATGGCAAAGGCTGTCGCAGCGTTGCAAGCCAAGAAGGTCAACCGAATTATTTTGACTCGCCCTGCTGTTGAAGCTGGCGAAAAGTTAGGTTTCTTGCCCGGCACACTGACAGAGAAGATTGATCCATATCTTCGCCCACTCTTTGATGCCTTGCATGACATGATCGATCCAGATTCGATTCCGCGCTTGATGCAAAGTGGTGTGATTGAAGTTGCACCGCTTGCTTTTATGCGCGGACGTACGCTCAATGACTCCTTCATCATTCTGGATGAAGCCCAAAACACCACGCCTGAGCAGATGAAGATGTTTCTTACCCGTCTAGGTTTTGGATCAAAGATGGTGATCACAGGAGATGTGACCCAAGTAGATCTTCCTAATGGCAGCAAATCTGGCCTTCGAATTATTAAGAATATCTTGGGCGCTCTCGATGACATCTCGTTTATCGAACTCACTGCAGAAGATGTTGTTCGCCATCGCCTAATTGGTGACATCGTCAAGGCTTACGATGCCTTCGACAGCGCTGTGCAGGTCCCACGAAATATTCGAAATAGCTGATATATAGATGACGATTGAATCAAACAATCGCTCAGGAGAACTTGTTCCAAGCGATGAAGTAGCTTCCCTAATCCAATATTCATTGGTAGAACTTGGCTTACATGCCGATTGCGAAGTGAGTCTTACCTTCGTCGATGAAGCGGAGATGACTGAACTGCACATTAAATGGATGGATGAACCAGGATCTACCGATGTGCTTTCCTTTCCGATGGATATGCCAGAAAGCGTTGGAGAGGCGGCAACTCTTGGCGATATCGTGATCTGTCCCAGTGTTGCAGCGCGTCAGGCAGCTAGCGCAGGTCATTCGGTCAATCATGAGATTTTCATTTTGGCAGCGCACGGTTTATTGCATATTCTTGGGTATGACCACGCGAACGTGGCAGATGAAAAAGTAATGTTTGATCTTCAAGAAAAATTAGTGAAGGAATGGGGAGAGTCCTAGTGGACGTTTTATCGGTTCTACCGATTATCGCTCTTATTGGATTTGCAGGATTTCTCGCTGCCTCTGAATCAGCGCTGACTTCAATCTCGCGCATTTTGATTGAAGAGCTTGAGTCAAAGCGCGGGGGACATTTACTCAAGAAGTACTCTGCCCAGCCTGCACGATTCCTTAACGTAATCCTGCTCGTTCGTAAGGTCTGTGAATTTACTGCCGCCGTTTTGATTCTTCGTTTACTACAGCAGGCATTTACGACTGGCTATGCCTATCTCTACACAGTCATCATCATGGTTGTTCTCTCATACGTTGTCATTGGCGTTGGACCTCGCACGTTAGGTCGCCAAAATCCACATCGCTGGGCTCGCGCCGGCATTGTTGTCTCTGCATTCTTAGCGGTGATCTTGGGACCAGTAACAAAGTTACTTATTGCAGTTGGTAATGCGATTACACCAGGTAAAGGATTTAGATCAGGCCCATTTACAAACGAGGCAGAACTTCGCGACCTTGTAGATCAGGCACACGAGCGCGGTCTTGTGGAATCAGATGAACACGAGATGATCCACTCAGTATTTGAACTCGGTGACACTTTGGTGCGCGAGCTTATGGTGCACCGCACTGATATGGTTTGGATTGAAGGAGATAAAACGCTACGTCAGGCACTTTCGCTGGCACTACGTTCTGGATATTCGCGTATACCTGTTGTGGGGGAGAACCTCGATGACATTATTGGTATTGCTTATGTAAAAGATCTAGCAAAGCGCACACTCGATCACCGTGAGGCAGAGTCGACAGAAACCGTCAGTGGTCTCATGCGTCCTGCCGTCTTTGTCCCCGAGATCAAGATCGCTGCAGAGCTACTGAAAGAGATGCAGCGCGATCAGATCCACTTAGGGATCGTTGTCGATGAATACGGTGGCACAGCAGGAATTATCACTATTGAAGACATTATCGAAGAGATCGTTGGCGAAATCGCCGACGAATTCGATGATGGCGTCGAAGCATTCACTTGGATCACAGAAGATAAAGCTCGCGCAAAGGCAACACTTCATATTGAAGATTTAGCAGATGAACTCAAGCTTGATTTCGATGAAGCTGATTCAGAAGATGTCGACACCATCGGTGGATTGATGGCACAAAAACTGGGTCGCGTTCCGATTGCAGGTTCAACCATCACCTTAAAAGGTTGGAAGATCACATCCGAGCGCCCAGTCGGCCGTCGTCGTCGCATCAGCTCTGTGATTATCGAGCGTAGTGAAGATATTGAGAACAACGAATAACAACTATGAATACCTTTGAAAATCCAGAAGATCAAAAGCTCGCAACTCTTGCAACATCGACCTTAAAGCGCACCGGTGCAACACAGGCTGCCGCCTTGCGTGATTCAACAGGTCGCACATATGTTGCGATTGCGATTGCATCCCCATCTCTTACCCTCGATGCGATTCAAGCAGTATTTACCGTTGCTATGGCATCTCAGATTTCAGGTATCGAAGGTGTTGTGATTGCTGGCATTGCAACGGGTGATACCAGCGTCATCACCACACATTCACCTACAGCTACGATCTTTCATATTGATGAGTCAGGTGTTATCGCTGCGCTAAGATAGCCCAATGCGCATTGTTCGCTTTTCTCCAGGTCCAGATGCAGGGTTGGGTACCGACCCTCTGTTTGGCATTCTCGATGAAGATAACCTCATCACTATTATTGATGGAGATCCGATCTATCAGGGGATCGTAAAGACAGCCGCACGTATTGAGCTGACCAAGGTTCGTTTGTTGGCCCCAGTTATTCCTCGCAGCAAAGTTGTTGCAATCGGTAAGAATTACGCCGATCACGCTGCAGAGATGGGCAGCGTTGTTCCTGATGAACCAATTATCTTCTTGAAAGCAAATACCACCATCATCGGTCCGGGTGACACAATCGTCTGGCCTGCAATGGCACCCACCATTGATTACGAAGCAGAACTAGCAATAGTTATCGGGCGCCTCTGCAAAGATGTTCCTAAAGAAAAAGTCAACGATGTGATCTTTGGATACACACTGGCCAACGATGTGACATGTCGAGAGCTACAGAAGAAAGATGGCCAGTGGACTCGCGCCAAGGGCTTTGACACATTCTGCCCACTCGGGCCATGGATCGAAACAGACTTTGTACCTGGCACTCAGCGCATTACTGCAACCCTTAACGGTGAGATCAAGCAAGATGCACACCTGAACGACATGATCTTTAAAGTCCCAGAGATTATTCACTTTGTCTCTCAAGTGATGACACTTCTTCCAGGCGATGTCATCATCACCGGAACTCCAGCTGGAATCGGACCAATGCCTGCTAAATCAACTATTGCAGTATCCATCGAGGGCCTTGGCCAATTAACAAATAGAGTGAGTGCGCAACCATGAGTGCAAAAAAAGTAAAGGTTCGCTTCGCACCATCTCCAACAGGTGATCTGCACGTTGGAAATATCCGTACTGCACTATTTGATTGGGCCTATGCCCGTCACACTGGTGGAACATTCTTATTCCGTATCGAAGATACCGATACCACTCGTGTTACCGATGAATACATTCAGGCGGCAATCGATACTCTCAAATGGCTTGGCCTTGATTGGGATGAGGGTCCTGAAGTAGGCGGTGAAAACGGGCCATACCTACAATCACAACGTTTAGATATTTATGCCAAGTGGGCACAGACATTTCTTGATAACAAAGATGCCTATCACTGCTACTGCTCACCTGATGAGTTAGAGGCTGTTCGTGAAGCACAACGTAAAGCAAATGTGGCACCGGGTTACAACGGACATTGCCGCGACCTCACCGCCGATCAAATTGCAGCCTATAAAGCACAGGGACGGGAAGCTGTTGTTCGCATGCGCATGCCTGAGGGAAGTACAACATTTAGAGATGAAATTCGTGGCGAAGTTACCTTTGATCACAATTTCGTTCCAGATTTCGTTCTTGTCCGCGCAGATGGATCGCCTCTCTACACGCTCGCAGTTGCCGTCGATGATGTTTTGATGAAGGTCACTCACGTCTTGCGCGGTGAAGATCTTCTATCTTCAACCCCACGTCAGATCCGCGTTTATCAGGCGATGGGCGTTTCGCCTGAAGATTATCCAGTCTTTGCTCACCTTCCCTTTGTTATGGGACAAGACAATGCCAAGCTATCAAAGCGCAACGGTGAAGTTTCAATCGCTTGGTATCGCCAGATGGGTTACTTGCCCGAGGCAATCTGTAACTATCTTGCACTCCTTGGATGGTCTCCAGGAGATGATCGTGAAAACATTACGATGGCCGAGCTCTGCGAACTATTCACAGTTGAAAAAGTTCACTCTTCGCCCGCACGCTTTGATATGAAAAAGCTCGAGGCGATCAATGGTGACAAGATTCGCGCGCTAACACTCGATGAATTCCTGAAGTGGTCCTTGCCTTTCCTTAAAGATGCTGGCGTAATCACAGGTACTGATTCTGAAGTGGCTCTCGTGAAGGCTGCACTTCCAATAATCCAAGAGCGCATCGTCACCCTAAGTGAAGTTCCAAAGATGTTAGCTTTCTTATTCACTACAAATTTTGCCGTCGAGGCTGAGAGTGTTTCCAAGATTTCAGATGGTGCATCTAAAGAGATTTTGAAGCGATCACTTGCCGAACTCACTCCACTATCGATATGGGATCACTCATCTATCGAAGCTGCCTTACGAGCATCTCTGATCGAGGAAATGGGCCTTAAGCCACGCATTGCATTTACTGCGCTACGGATTGCGGCCACAGGCAGCACCATCTCACCACCCCTCTTTGAATCAATGGAATTACTGGGTAAAGATGCTTGTCTTGCCAGAATTGCTGGGGCAATTTCGCTCTAGAGCGTGGGGTAAACTTCTCCCACTTAAGGTTCACGCCTTTTGGGGTATGGGGTAATTGGCAGCCCTGCTGATTCTGGTTCAGTAAGTCTAGGTTCGAGTCCTGGTACCCCAGCGCAGTACCGCAGCAAAGAAGGAATGCAAGAAAGTAAGAAAATACTAGGGCCCCGTCGTCTAGCGGCCTAGGACTCTGGCTTCTCAAGCCAGCTACGAGGGTTCGAATCCCTTCGGGGCTACGTTAGTTCTATTCTGATTTAGTAGCTGTTGTAATTCTGATCGAATTCGTTAACTAGGTCATCCCACCACGAAGAATCAACAGAAGATGCAGCACCAACAACAAGAGCGATAAATCCAATCAGGAAAATCCACGCGAGTGCTGTGGAAACCCAACCAATGATTACGCCAGAAACAGCTAGTCCGCGATTTTGCGTGCTTCCGGATTTCTTCAACTTGGAGAGCGATACATGTCCAAGAATTGACCCGATAAAGGAAAGAAATCCACCTGAGAGAAAAACTAGTGCGAGAGACGTTACAAAGGAAGCGATAGCTAATCCGCTACCTGCATTTGCATCTCGTTCTGCAGGCGAAAGTTGTGGAGCGGGAGATGCTTGGCCTGTTGGAATAAATTCTGTCATTTTATGCCTCGTTAACTACAGCGGTTTTGACCCAGAGGTCGCGGAGTGTGCGGTTATTCTTTGTAAAGTAGAAGACGATCTCAATAATAAACCATGCAACCAAAGCCACTCCGTATGTAATGACTGTCGCAATTATGACGGTAAGTGGCACAAGAAATTCACGAACAGCCATGTGTCCCCAAGTTGCAACTGAACCTGTTTGGGCGCTACGAACGCGAATCTTGAGAATCTGCTTTCCAGGAGTTTGCCCCTGACCCCAGATAACGAGTGACCAGATGAACCAGACGATTCCAAATGTGAAGGAAGCGAGCACTACATCGAGCGCATAAGCGCCAAGGCGATGTTGGAAAGATGCATAACGCATTGGTGAGCCAGTGTTTGCTGGAACATTATTAATAGGCGTTGAATATGACACTTTGTTGTCCTTACCTCTTAGTTTCGGGGGAGTCTATCAAGAACCACATCCAAGAATTGCGTGTTACCAGTTATCGTGGCGAGGATCGGCGTTGAAAGTAGGCATATCTGTAGTGACCGAATAGTCAACGACTTTACGTCCCCAGATCGCTGTTGGTACTAGCGCTAATGCAACGAGCAGAAGAACTACGGATTGCATTGCTCGAAACTCCACACCCCAGATGCCGATGAGAAAGCCAAAAGCATTTATAAAAGAAATTCCTATAGTTACAAATAGCAGAGGCAACCAGGCTGGTTTACCTAGAAAGGCAAATATTGAGCAAAGGCTGGAGATAATTGCCTGAGCCAGAAGAGGCACGAGCGTCTTTCCAATGTAGGAAACGGGCGTTCCTTCTGTGAATGACCAAGGTGCTGCCCAAGCTGCTGCCAGTCCGGCCAAGATAACGAGGGGAAGTATCCAAGGTTTAGCCAAAGTGGTCTTGCTGGTGTATCCGTGGGTACTCATATCAACCTTCTTCCGAATAGTCATTGAATATATGACCATTCATTCGGTAATATTCACTAAATCAACCTTGTTCTAACTCGGGCCAGTAAGCGAGACTACTACCCAGTGCGAGCGTAAGTTTATGCAGAGTTTGGCAGTCACCGCAAGGGTTTCTGTTGAGTCGTGGATTCGGAGTTGATACAGATATGCCTTCCGCGAAGCGTCCGTCTTGGATTCCGGTTATTGCTAGCGGAGTGGCTTGTATTCTCAGTCTAACAATTTATTTTGTTGGGCCTCTACAGAATTCGATACTAATTTATTTAGGTTATTTACTGACGCCGTTTACACCTATTTTGATGATGGCCATTTCTCAAACTAAGCACACCGCGGCAAGTGCAGACATTTATTATGACCTTGCTACAGGCGGCAAGATCCTTAAGATTTCTAGAATTCTTTCCATCGCGGGATTCCTCATCGCAATCCCAGTCATCTACGTCATCGCCGGAAACTTTTCGGAGATCTAAGGATATGATGAAAAAAGCGCTCCTTGGGATCCTCTCACTCACATTCTTGGTCGGCTCATTGAGCTTTGCTCCACAAGCATCCTCAAGCGATCATATTTCTGAATGGGGCAAAGAAGCTGTCGAGCAGATCGCAACCTGTATCAACAGCAGTGGTCAAAAAGATGTTGTAAACGTCCTCTACTTGATTGATGAGTCGGGAAGCCTTCAGTGGAATGACGAAGAAAATTTACGCGTGCAGGGGCTCAAGGCTTCACTTGATGAATTCGCCCGCATTAAGGCATATCGCCCATACTTCACAATTAACCGCGCATTTACTACCTTCGCGGATAGTTTCGCCCCTGTAGCAGGCAAGGGCTGGCAAGAACTTGATGAAGGTACGCTTCAGAGTGACAAGAAGTGGATTGAATCTAAAGTTCCTGAATTAACTACTGGAAAATCAACAGACTACGCAAAGGCGCTCGAAGGTGCTCACAACTTCTTTAAGCCACAAATTACTCGGAATTCTTGCAACGTGTTGGTGTGGTTTACCGATGGAGCGATCAATATTCTCCCGACGATGTCATCCACTGCGCAAGGATTTGAAAAAATCTGTGGAATCAATCCTGTTACTGGAGCTAGAACTTCTCAAAAACCGATTATTGATAGATTCCGTGAATCTGGAATTAACATCCAAGGAATTTTGTTGAGAAATAAAGATGTACTCGAGAACCCAGGAGATTACGGTCAAGCGCGTTCGGATATGGAAGAAGAATCGCGAGGCATGACATTTTTTAAGCCGATCGTGGAGTATTCAGGAAAAGTTGATACCGAGTATTTTGGCGGTCGAGACGAGCGTGAAATTATTTGCGGATCCCAAAACGGTGCTAAAGGCGTTGTTACAGAAGTTGAAAATCCAATTGACATCATTTGGCCTCCAACAGAGTTTGAGTGCGTGACTTCTAGCGGACGTGTACTTGAACCTCAAAATGGATTTGTAAACATCGATCCAGGTTTCTCTCGCTTTAGAGCCAGTGCAATCAAAGATGGATTCACACTAAAGAATGGTGCTGGGACAACAATCGCTACCTCCCAAGGTTCTGCAACTGAAGACGTCGAGATCTCTTACTTTGGCTTTGATGATGTTGCAATTAGCGTGTCAGGAACGATCAGTGACGCTGCCGCAGTATTGAAGCCAGGAAAGTGGAAGTTCACTACAGCCCAAAACTCAGAGAAGGTTTTCTGCGGTTATTTGGATCTTGCAGTTGAGATTAGAAATGACCCTTGTTATGAGAACGAAAGCTGTGCCTTTTCTGGCGTCATCACAAGAAACGGTCGTCCAGTAGAGTTTAGTGTTTATAAAGATTCAGAATTGCGCTATGGATTAGTCAATCCGGTGAATCAGGACATTTCTTACAGCGCTCTCTCAGTTGATCAAAACGGAAAGTTTAAGGGAACCTTCTCGCCCAATGGCTTCATCGATCAAAATGGAATTGCTAATCTCATTGTGACCCTTGATGTTGAGACAAAATCCGGTTATAAGTTTGTCTTCTCTGCCATTCAAGGAGTTCAGCCTCTACCACTCGGACTTTATCCAGAGATAAATCCAAATCCGATAAATTCAACTGATTTCACCACTCAGCTTTTGGGCAAGAGCGGAACCGCATCTGCACCGATCACACTTAAAGGTCCAACAAGAGGTTCGGGCGAAATTTGCTTTGGAGAACTTGAAGTCCGATCTGATCCTGATCCAAAGAGAGTTAACGATTACACAGCAACAGTCAATGGCAATGATCTAAAAGACGGAGATTGTATTTCTCTCACAGCTGGTCAAGAGCTTCCAGCGACACTTGAAATTAAAAACTCTACCGCTGCCGAGGGCACAGTTTCAGGATTCATCCCAGTCACTCTGAAGAGTTCGGGACAACCAGATATTTCAACACAAGTTCCTGTGACTTTTGATTCAACGGTTGAATACAACAAAGTGCGACGATTAATTATTTTCGTAATTTGCCTCCTCTTAGGATTGCTCTTGCCACTCACCGCACTGAAAATCCTTCAGGTACGAGCTGCCCGCATCACTGTTTCTCCATTGAGCAAGGCAACAACCCCAGTAATTCTGAGTGCATCCGGCGGCTTCGTATCTATCCGCAGAGCTGAGAAAGCATCGGGCACAGATATCTTCACCGAAGGCGACTTTGAAGGATTCATGCATCTCGATGGCAAAGAGAAGCAGATTCAAATTGGAGGCGAGACTCTCCGAGGCGATGCTCCACTCAATCCTTTTGCTGCACCTCGCGCAATTCTGGCTACAGCTCCAGGATTAATTGTTGCTTCCTCTGACATCTGGTCGAGAAACACTCGTGGCCTTGCGCGTCATGAAACAACGGCGTCACTTAACCCAGCATTTGCAATGCACCTGACCCTTACCGAGGGTGCGCTCGATGCTCTTAAGAAGTCCAACCAGACTGGTGATGCACCAGACTTCCCAATTGAGGGAACGATTACTGGACTCCTTAATTTTAGTGGCGTTGATTCAGTCACTCAGGTTTCTGCATTAAATATGAAGCTCTCTACAGATTCGGGCTGGATCAACAACTTACTCAAGGTTGCGGATCTGCCTGCAGGTCCTGTTCTTCCACCAGGTGGAGATGCAGTTGGTGGTTGGAATGATCCAACGCCTTCTGATGATGGTTGGGGTTCTTCATCCTCTAGTTCAACCACTTCTTCATCATCACAACCTGCGAAGGTTTCAGATGATGGTTGGGGAAGTACAAGCAGTTCAAGCGGTAATGATTGGGGAACAACCGGAAGCGCCGGAAGTTCTGATAAAAAGAACGACGACTGGTAATTAATACCATGCTAAGGAAAGGCAAATAATCATGCTCTCACCATTTCTCATCATCGGTGTAGGTGGCTCTGGCGGAAAAACTATTCGTGCCATGCGCCAAACATTGCTACGTCGTCTTCGCGCCAAAGGATGGAAAGGCGAATTTCCTGAAGCATGGCAGTTCTTAGAAATCGACACCATCTCTACTCAGGGTGGCGGAAACTTCTCAGCACCATTGTTGCCAGCAAATCAATTCTTAGGATTAGTTCCACAGGCAGTTGACTACGCAGGTCTGCGCAACCAACTCATCCAGCGCATGCCAAGAGGTGAGCAGAATCTAGCCCTGGGTGGATGGCTTCCAGAAAATACAGCCGTACCAATTCAAAAGGGTGCAGGACAATACAGAACCCTTGGTCGCGCAGTCGTTGCATCTCAACTCTCGCAATTACAGCAAGCTCTGACTCGATCATATGGACGTTTATCTGCGCCGGGAGTTCTTGAAGAGCTACGTGAAGTTTCGATGAAGATGTACGGAAAAGCTGAAGGACAAGCACCGCTTCCGATGGCTTTGGTAATCAGCTCTGTTGCCGGTGGATCAGGTGCTGGTATCTATCTTGATGTAGCCGAGGCCTTGAAATCTCTTGATGCTTCATTTGAGAAGAGAACTCAAGTTTTGCTTTTTGGTCCTGATGTATTCAATAATATTCCACAAGGTCTCCGCGATTCGATTCCAGCAAATGCACTAGGTGCAATGAACGAAACTTTGGCCGGTATGTGGGCAGAAGGGCCTGGAGCAGGAAGTGCATCGCTCTTCGGCAACTCAGGTCTCAACGGTCGAGGTACAGCTGGATTTGGACCACGTAACACCTACTTAATTGGTGCTTCAAACGGTCAGGTCTCCTTTGGTGACCAAGATTCTGTTTACCGTGCAGCCGGAGAGTCTCTTGCAACTCTCGTTGCTGATGAGGCTGTTCAAACCTGGATGGTTGAGTATGCAATTGTTAATGTCTTTGTTAACTCTGCAAATCCAATTATTTGCAATGACGAGTCAATGCTCAAGAGTTCACAGAATGTTTTCCATTCACAACCTCTTGGTTCTATTGGAGTAGGTCGAGTTAGTCTTGGCTTAGATAGATTCTCTGAATACATTGCAGAAGGTGCCGCGAGATGGAGTATTGAAAAACTGCTTTGGCCACAATTTGTTCCTCCAAATCCGATGAATCCACAAACTCCTCAGCAGATAGTTGAGGAAGCCGTCGATCGCTCTTGGAGTCAGTTCCTCACAGACTCAGGCCTCAATGAGCGTGGTGATATGAATGATGTTATTGATGCACTCACTCCAATTGGGCTAGATGATCGCGCTAAGGCATTTGCCTCTGCGGTGATAAATAAAGCATCTGGAGGAGTGCCACCTGCTGGTCTTCCATCAAATCAATGGATTTCCAATGTGATCAACTTCTTTAATTTGCAGAGAAAAGCTTATGAAACTGATGAGCAAGCTGAGATCTATAAGGCAGCGCAAAACTGGACCGTTGATATTCAAGACCGAGTATTACGCACAGTTGCACTCGTATCTGCACGTCAAGGACTAAACGTGGCATCTCGACTTGTTGAAAAACTACGAGAAGAAGTTAAATTTGTGGCAACTCAGGAACTTCCTCTAGAAGCTTCGACAGAGATTCGTAAGCTTGATCAGATCGCCTCCAAGATTTCTGAAGGACTTCCGCAAGGAATGTCTGCTGTGCAGACTCAAGCAATGAGTAACGTTGTCGGCCCAATCATTCTCAAAGCTGCCAGTTTCCTCACGAACTCCCTACGTAGAAATTTGGCAGCTGAACTTATGGCTGACCTTGATAGTGGATTCTTGCAACCGCTCGAGAATTCACTTCGCAACTCTGTGGCCGAGCTTCTGATTTCCGCAACCGCTGCGCAGAACCGCCGTGGAGAGCAAAATCCATTCCCAAGTTATGCCAACATTTCAACTGGTGTGATTCCAGATCGCTTCAATCCAAGCGTGGTGGAAACCCTCTTGATCGATGTTGCAGATTTCCCAAAGACTTTGCGTGGCTTGATTCAAGACAGTCTTGATGAGAGCGTTCGAACAAACTGGGAAGCTCGATTTATTGAGCGAATAACTCTTGGCACAAAACTAGACTCACGTGGCGATGATGAGGAACCATCTCTGATCCAACGTAAAGCTACTTGGGTTCCACAAAACTCGAATGCACGCCGTCATCCAGAAGGTGCTCAGAAGGCACAGTTTGCGATAATTACTGATACCGACGAATACATTGAGCGAAACCGTGAATGGCTGAGTGACCCAGTCACGACACTTGGCAAATTCCTTGTTCAAGATTTGCAGGAATATTTGTCGTATCCGGATCCAACTATCGCTAACGCACGAATCAACGCATATAAAGCAGCATTCTCGTCAGCTCTTAAGTTGAGTGCACCACTTTGCTCGCTTAACAAGGCGCTAATCGGACAGGTGCATAGCAATGTTCTCTCAAAGGGAGATCGCTATGTCCACATGAGTACGATTCCATTTAAGGATCAAGGTGACCTGAAGGATCTTTACGACATCACCGTGCATGAGATCCAACAAGCAAAGCTTTGGGATCCAAGCGAAACACCAAAGTGCTTCAAAGCAGTTGGAGGAATTCAGCAGATCGATATCTTCTCAACTCTCACATCAGCTATGAATCCAATGGTCTTCACCTCGCTTATGAATCCCGTCATTGAATCGTGGAGTCGAAACAATAATTCGATTCAATTGCGACAAGGATTCTGGACTAACCGTCGTGCGCGTCCACTTACGGAAGCTATTCCAATGGCTCCAGAGCAAGTTGATAAAGTAGTTCGTGGATGGTTTGTTTCACAGCTACTCAACCTTCGTTCAGCAACAGCCGATCAATCACGAGGTCCAAAGATTTCAATCTTCGACCGCGAGATGCGAAAGAATGTTGATTTCCCACATCCATTGATCGGCTTGCGAAGCGAGAGCATCGTTTCAAATCCAGATCTGCTACCTGCAGTTCTTGAATCTTTGGGACTTGCGATGGCTCAATGCGAGCAGATGAGCAACTTGACGCCGCTTGAACCATATTGGGCGATGTTGAGATTAGGTGAGGCTTATCAGGAAGTTCTCGAGAACTGGATACGTCGCGGTGAAACATCACCAAGTGCTCCTGAACCAGTAGCTGCAATTGCAGGAACGGCATCAGGTACTTTTGATGAGCGTAAGAGTGCAATTCTGACGACTCTTCAGAAGTCACAAGAGTTCCTACACGGAATTTCTGTAGCTGATGAGCGTAAGCAACCATGGGAGATCACGAGAACAACAGAGATTCGCCCACTGACTGACGCTGCCTTCCATGCACTAATCAACCATGTCGAATCAATGATTGACGATTCGGGAATTGTTGTCTGATGGCTACATCATCACTGTGGCACGAAGGTGCGGCATCCATTGTCTTACTCCCCGGTGGGGAAGAAGGCGAACGCATCCTCAACATAGTTGAGGAGTGGACTAAATGTTGGATGCTCAAGCCTGCCTTTTGGGTGCACAGCAGTGATGAAAAAATCTCGAACGATAGTGTTCCGCGAATTACAACCTGTGTAATTGGTCGAAACGGAAGACGAGATATCGAACTTCTTGAATATTTAAGCAGTCAAGATTTTGAACAAGTTCGGCTAATCGCAATCCGTACCGTGGATCAAACTGGAGAGCATGATACGTTGCAGGACAAGATCGTCGATCAGGTAAAGGATGCTCTTGAGAGAGCTCGCCCTTATGCAATTGCAACAGATAGAGCGGATAAACCAACGACCAAATTTGTGAGAATCAATCTGATTTTTGCACCCACTAGTCGAAAGGGGGCGTCAGCGACCCACTTGCTCGAGCCGAGCTGGGATATCAATCTTGTTGTTGCGCCCGAAGATCGAAGCACGCCATCACGTTTCGATAGAGCAACTCGTGATCTCACGGAGTCCGATAAAGATGTGTGGCTTCGATTCGTACTCTCAAATGCTGCCGTGACAGGCGGTATCTGGGCAGGTCAAGAGAAAGGAATCTTGGATGCTTCGCATCATTTCCAAGATTTATCTCCAGTGCAGGGACAAGTACGCGTCATGCGTTCTTTCGTGCGAGGCATCCTCAGTGAAGGACTCTCGACTCGAGTAGCTGCAGATGCACTTGATCGCGCAAGCAAAGCTGAACTTTCTAAAATTGATCCTCAAAGAAACTTCCCTAATCCGCACTTGGAAGCAATAGAGGCCGAGAAAGTTTCAGAGCAGATCGAGAAGATGGTTAACGATACTTTCACCCTCTCCAAAGACCGTTTGATTTACAAGCCTGTAACGCTCTTGCCTCTACCTGGACAAGAAGAGACCGGCGTCGGCTCAGCCATTAAAGAATTTATACGAAATAGTTGGTCGCTTATAAAAGTCTTACCTTTGTGGATATTTGCTGGAGTTTGGAATGCCATTGCGGGATTTGTTTCACGATTAATTTTTGGATTGCGTGGAAGAAAAGTAGTCAAAGGAAGTATCGATTTTCCTAGAACTAACTTGGATAAAGACGCTGAGATTGAGATTGAAATAATTGCAAAGCGGAGAGAGCGAATCATGGCGATTCTCGCTGCTTGGCCAAACAATGTGCTGAGAAAATCTGAGCCAATTCTTTGGGGTGACATCAGAAAGCTTGTTCTAGGAAGACTCGATGGATCAACGCTTCCTAATGGCTACACTCACACTAAAGGTACAAAGGGAACTCAGATTTTTGGTGACCTCAACGATGTCATCCCAGAAATGGGAGAAAAGTGGTCTCTTCCTGCCCATTTCGAGCGCACCCTGCCTTCACAGCCTCGGAGTGCCAACTGGCGAGAAACGGAAGTGATCGAGGATCTCGCACAGTATCTTGGTGCAGAGATGGCACGAGTTAATGCTCGAATCGAAGAGCTGAGATTGACGGTGACCATGGCAGATACCCAAAAATCTGAGAAAGAATTAGAACTTGTGGCTCTCATCCAGCAATTAGAAGCAATGGGATCGACGAAGATTGGTGCTGATCATGAGTGACCCAACTCTAGGAGGGATCAACTCCAGGCCGACTGATGATGGTTCAAAGTATGTGGGTCCACTTACGCCAGATGCTGACGAAGTCATTTCTGAATTGCCTGAGGTAGAGGCAGAAGTTACTCAAGAGGCCACAGACGCAGAAGTTGCTGAAAGAGATATGGCTGTCACAGAGGTTGCTGAAGTAGAAGTCACTGAAGCAGTCGTGCCAGAAACTCCCGTAACTCCGCTCATGACCAATACTTCGTATACCTTACCTGATCTCGAGGGCACCCAACCGGTAATTGAAGAATCAGGCTCAGAGGCTTCGGTTGCAGCTCAACCTAAAGAGGAAGTTCAACCTTCTCTCACAGAGCCAGAACTACGCGAAAGAATCCAGAAGTTAACATCTGAGATTGATGAGTTAGTTGATGTGGCATCTAAATCTGACGCTGCGATGGAGCGTGAAGGCGAGAATCTTGAGGAGAGAATTAGAATCCAAGAAGATTTCACTCACTGGGTTGCAAAGCGAAGGTCAAGTTACGCTTGGCAGTTGCTGAGCAGACTAGAAACTCATAAAAAGAATCTTGAGTTAGACGAGAAATTAATTCGCGATTTCTCCGAATCAGCAGTCAGTTTCCCTGAAGGCTTTGGTGAGTCGCTGCGCAAGTGGTTTATGAAGAGATTCTGGATGAATTTTTCGATCTCGTGGATTGCAATTATTCTGCTTCTGTTGGTCAATAAGTTCTCCGCAGAATTGAGCTCTTTCCTAGCTAACCTCTTTGGCGGAAACTCATTCCTCAAGGCTGGCCTAAACGCATTCCTCCAACAAGCTATCGGCATGACGTTGGGCCAAGTGATCGGAAGTATCTTCGGCTTCTCAGTTCTTCACTTCTTCGGCCTTCTCTTTGCCTTTAGTCGCAAGAATTCCGAACATAAGCAGCTTGTCGCAGAAGAGAGCGGTCGAGCGTTAGCTATGGAAAAAGGAATTGATGAAGTTCGCAATGCACGTGAGCTTATTGATTCCTTGCATCCCCAGGTGCCTCAGATACTCGAGGTCCTCTCTCTTAGCTTGCATCGCCCTTGGGTAATTAAGAGCGATAGCTTGCTCTTTTCTGGATCTGTACCGGATACTGCAACTTTGCCATCTTGTGTCGAAGTTGCCGTCCCTACGATTTCTCGCAAGAGTCCAAAGTACGAAGAACTCGTTCTAAGAACAATGAATGAGATTCAAACATCAGCATGGCGTTCAGAGGCTCACACTGAAATTATTCAGCGCCTAGCTGAATCTATTGGCTTTGGCAGTGATGGAATGGCAATTCGCGAACTCGATGATGACCAGAGAAAGAGTGGCAAGCGTCAGCTCATTCTTACCGCAGGTCAGAATCTTGAGTCCGCGGAGCAAATTGGCGAGAGGCTCGTTGAAAAATTTACAAGAATTACCCAGGAGAGTGTTCTACCGGAAGCGCAACCAGATGTGATCTCACTTCGACCAAATCCACTAGAGGGTCTTGAACTCGATGGCTCACTCGGTAGTTCAACTTCAGCTCCTGTTTCGAAATGGGAGGTGAAGCTGGGAGAGATAGCAGACCTTGCTTCGCCATGGTCAATCTCTACATTCTCAGAGACAGGCCAAGCGCTCAATCGCCACAACAGTGTTGAGAGCATATTTATCGCCTCCTCAAAAGTTCCCGCAAAAGAGGGTGTAGAAAAGACCGTTGCAGTTAATCCTGGAGCAAGACCTTTTGAGGTTGCGATTAGAGTTGACCTGAGTGCTTGGTGTAAACCAAATGAAGTAGCAATTTTCTCTGACTTCAAACCAACACAAGAACAACTCGAGCGATGGGCCGCTAAAGGTGGCAGCACTCATGGCCAAAAAGTGCCTCTAGAGGGTAAGGAAGAAGAAGGAACAGAAAGCGCTGAACACTTAGTCATTTAAACTAGGCGATGTTTACAACAACTACTTTTGTGAAGTTGTCACGAAGTGTGCGCTTTTTGCCATCTTTCCAATACCAGCAAAAATCGATGAGCCAGAGGATCAAGAACGGCAACGGGCCCAACAACCCAAAGGTCATTGTGTAAATAAGTGCAGCGACTAGATTCAATGTAAGGTTGCAGAGGAACTCGTAAATTGCCATATGGCCCCATGTGACGGGCTGGTTTGTCTCAGCGTGAAAAACTCTGATCTTTAATATCTTCTTCGCAGGACTTTGGCCGGTCTTCCAGGTAAAAAGACTCCAGATGAGCCATCCGATTCCAAGTGTAAGCGAAAAGAGAACGGTATCTAAGGCCCATGAGCCGATGCGATGCTGGGAAGAGGCTAATCGCAAAGCAGGAATTTGATAACTTGGCTGCGAGTCCCAACTTGGCTGTGAAGCAGGAGTATCCCAAGACATGTAATTACTTCCTTTCAGTGTTTACGCGTAAGGGGAGAATCCGCCTGCAGCTTAAAAACCGATTGTTGGTTTTTTCACGCCATCGGGAGCAGGGATATCTTCTACTGCAAACTCAACCAACTCGTGAAGCTCGATATTCCCATCGGCTGCAGCACGGCTTGAGAGATTGAGGTACATCTTTTCGAAGAGATTACGCACATAGCGAGCATTACCCATTTCACCTGATGGCTTGACCTCATCGAAGTACTTCTCGATAGCCTTGAGCACATCATCAGTAAGGGTGATTTTGTAACCACTTGCGATTACCTTGAAAATATCGAGCAATTCAGAAGTTTTGTAATCGGCAAAGGGGATGGTGTTCTGGAAGCGAGATTTTAGACCTTGATTTGAGGCAATGAACTCTTTCATCGGCTCTTCATAACCCGCCACAATAATTGCCAGCGAATCACGCTGATCTTCCATCGCCTTTACCAAGGTAGAGATTGCCTCATCGCCAAAACCTGCACCGCGATCAGCAGAAAGGGCGTATGCCTCATCGATAAAGAGAACGCCGCCACGGGCTTTATTGATTGCTTCTTGAACTTTGAGTGCTGTTTGCCCTACATATCCAGCAACAAGAGTTGATCGATCTACCTCTACTAGTTGTCCACCTGGTAACAAGCCGATTGCCTGATACATCTGTGCGACGATACGGGCAACAGTTGTCTTTCCAGTGCCAGGGCTACCGGTAAATACAAGGTGTAAGCCAACTGGGATTCGGGGCAAGTTCTGCTTTTCACGAATGTTATTTGCTTCATGCATATTCATGAGCTTTGCAATCTGATCTTTGACGCCATCCAAGCCAATCAATGAGTTAAGTTCGTTCATCGCCTTCTGAAGAGTTTCTGCGCTGGCTTCAGCAGCAACAGGCGATTCTTGTGCAATCGATTCTGTGGGAGTTTTTGCCATAGAAAGTTTGGCGGTTGCAACATCCCCAAAGTGCTTAGTAACCAAATCTGCGATGATACGTGCAGGTTCTTCGTTGCCTACCCGAGACAACACACTGGCTGCTTCTGCAGATATCGCAATCGTTGAAGAAGACGGGCTCTTGAGTTGAACCAACTTCTCATCGACATCTTTATTGGTTACACCGGCACCTTCTGTACCAAATTTCGTCAGCAGCGCACGCAAAATATGCAGCTCTGAAACTTCACCATGATCGTGACCTTTGGCAATGCCGACAGCAGAATCCTCAATACTTGAACGAACACTCATGATTGGCTAGCTTACAAATCTTCGTAGCGTTTGCCACCGAATTTTGTCTTTAGCTCATCATCAAGATCATCTGCTGTCGTTGCAACAGCAATCAGCGCCTGCTTGAACTCACCCGGATCAATCGTGTCTCCTGGTAGGCAGACTTCAAAGAGTACTTGGACGTTTCCGCTATCACCAAAGTTCAAAACTTTGCAGTGGCCGTAGTACCAATCTGCACCCTCGGTTGCAACCCACTTATAGAGCTCGTTACTTGGCTTAACATCGATAATTGTTGGTGCCCAGACTCGGACTACGGTGCGGGAGAGCTGATTCTCATTCCAAAATTCTTCACGCTCTGGGTCAACTTCACGCTCAATGAATTGAACCCAGACCTTAGTTGATTCAAAAGGGATAACAAGATCCCCATCATCATCAAGTTGAACAATGTTAAAAACTTCTCTGGCATAACGACTTACCTTGTCTTTAACTACCAGTAGATTACTCATTTATTCTCTCCCTTTACTTTTCACTCAGTGTTGATTTACCGCCCAAATCTACAGCTTCACGCTTATCTGCAATGAAGTCCATAAGGGCGAATAGAACACCTGAAATAACGAATGTGATGTGAATGATGATTCGCCACATTTGAGTCTTATCATCGTAGGCACCTTCCATCATAAAGTCCTTCAAGAGTTCAATAACAGAAATAGCAACCAATGAACCGATCAACTTGATCTTAAGTCCACTGTAATCAACGCGACCCATCCAGTGCGGACGGTCCACAGAATTGGCTGCGACATTAATCTTCGATACAAAGTTTTCATACCCAGCAAAAATCACGATGATGATCAGGTTTCCAAGCAAAACCACATCCAGAAGCTCAAGAATCTTCAAAGTAATCTCTTGCATCTTTAGGGTTGCGACTCCCTCCATGAGATGGAGGAACTCGATGAAGAATCGGTATATCAACGGAACAAGACTGAGAAGCAGACCCACATAGAGAGGAGCTAGTAGCCAGCGGCCACCGAATAGAACCTTTTCTACAACCTCTTCAATATGAAACTCGTTATCGTCCTCAACGAATGAATCACTTTTCTTCCTAGCCATCGTGTGCTCTGCCTTCTGCTCGTCTAGCCCAAGAGGCAAGAATAATTGA
>Ga0222712_10002419_pt1 | contig 21398 bp, 31 predicted proteins | sample C33_657DmetaG_FD_165043 | JGI IMG/M metagenome (GOLD analysis project Ga0222712, IMG submission 165043) | Estuarine water microbial communities from San Francisco Bay, California, United States - C33_657D | ecosystem: Environmental > Aquatic > Marine > Unclassified | place: USA: California... | reverse complement strand
CAGTTCGCACGGCTCCGCTTCATGGCGGTCGATGTGCAGCGAAAGGGCTTCTACTGGATCGTCCGGGCGTGGGCCTTGGACGGAAAGTCACGCATGGTGCAATGGGGTTACTGCGACACCGAAGAGGAACTGCGCGAAGCCCAGAAGCGACTAGAGGTGGCCGACTTCTTCGTCTTCGTCGACTCGGGCGACGGCCCGAACACGGACACCGTCTACCGTATGTGTGCGAAGTACGCTTGGAACGCCACCAAGGGTTCCGGCCAGAACGAGTTCCCGTGGCGTATCCAGACGCCCTACGGCATCAAAGTGGCCTACCGACCCTACGCCCGTGCCAAGGTCATCCAAGTCGGTCAGACGTCCTGCAAACTGTACTTGTTCTCCAACCTGTACTTCAAGGACTCGATCACCCGCCTTCGCCGCGCAGGTCACCACACCTACCCGGAGGACGCTGGCGACGAGTACCGCAAGCAGATGCAGTCGGAACACCGCACCCGCCAGGCGAACGGGCAGGCCATCTGGCTTCCCATCGGCGAACGGGCAAACCACCTCTGGGACGCCGAGGTCATCGGCATGGTGCCAGCCCTGATGGCCAAGCTCATCGGGCGCGGTAAGAACCGCAACGGCAAGCCGGAAGACCGAAAGCCGGACGAAAAGCAGACCGAGGACGAAACCGCTTGACGACCTTACGCCTCATGGCATGGTTAGTCGCAAGCCGGCTGACTCGACAGACATACCACGGGTGGCTCTTGTGGATCGTACATGGGGTGGGGTCAGCCGGCCCTTTTACACGGGGCTAAACGCAAATGGCACGACCCCAAGGTATCTTCCTTATTTTCGACATTTGCGACATCCTTGAGATCGTCGCCAAGGCGAAGGAACTCCTGAAGCAGGGTAAGACCATGATGGAATACTCCGATTCCGGCACGAACGTCGTGAAGGAGTTCCCGATGGATATCTCCACCGTTCTGGTGGAATGCCGCTACGCGCTGATGGTCAAAGACCCCCAGACCTACGGCTCCATCGACCGTGTCCGGGTCATCAATATGCTCAATAATTTCCGAGGACTCTGATGCGACCCAAAAAGACCAAGAACCCTGCGGTCCCGCAGGTGAAAGCACCCAAGACGCCGAAGGGAGCCGCTTCGCCGGTACCCGTGAAGCAGGCGTCGGGCGGCGGCTCTGGTCCGGGTATCTTCTCCAATTTCGAGTCGGCGAAGTTCAGCAACAAGCGTTCTTGGATTTGGTCGTCTTGGCCGCAGGACTTCAAGAAGACCATGACGGTCTTCGACCGCATGGAAACCACGCGCAAGATGCGCTGGTTGGAACTGAACGCCGGCCTGATCCGTCAGGTGCTGTCGGACATGGCCCTCTACACGGTCGGGGCCGGCATCAAGCCCCAGTCCCAGTCGGGCGACGAGATGTGGGACGACGCCGCCGAGGCTTACTTCAAGCAATGGGGTTCCCGTGCCTGCGACATCACGGGCCGCTTCTCGTTCTTTGAACTCCAGCACATCTGCTGCCGCCTGATGGACCGTGACGGCGAGTGCTTCATCATCAAGACCCGTGGCCCCGGCGGCGAACCCCGCCTTCAGGTCATCGAGAGCCACCGTGTCGGCAACTCGTCGAACAACGAAGTGCCTCCGGGCATGGTGGACGGGATTCAGTTCGGCCCGTACGGACAGCCGATTTTCTATAATGTAATCCGTTCGGACGGCTCCAGCCGCTTGGTGCCGGCCAACGCCGTGATGCACCTCTACGAACCCGAGCTGGCCTCGGGTGCGCGAGCGTACAGCCCCCTCCAGCACTCGATCAATAACTTGGTCGATATGCTGGAAATCCTGTCCCTCGAAAAACTCGCCGTGAAGACGGCGTCGGACATCACGCGCACGATCACCCGTGAGAATCCGAACTTCGACGGCACCCAGTCCGACTTTGAAGCCTTCGGCATGAAGCCGCAGGACTACGGCGACGGCATGACCGACCCGAGCGAGGCTTCGACCTTCCTCGGCGGAAAGGTGCTGGCCCTCGCCCCCGGCGAACGCCTGGAGTCCTTTGAGTCGAACCGCCCGAACAAGACCTTCGACGGATTCATCGAACACCTTGAGCGTGACTCCCTCGCAGGAATGCTCCCGTACGAATTTAGCGCGAATCCGACGAAGGCAGGGGGAGCTGTGATGAGGTTCGTGGTGGCCAAGGCCGACCGCAAGTTCTCGCATCGCCAGCAGGTGATGATCCAGCGTTTCCTCACCCCCGTCTGGGGCTATGTCATCGGCTGTGCCATCAAGGACGGCTTCCTCCGCTCGACCGAGTATTGGACGAACGTCACTTGGACGACGCCCCGCCGTGTCACCGTCGACGCCGGTCGTGACGCGCAGCAGAACCGCATGGACATCGAGTCAGGCCTAAAGAGCCTTACGGACAACTACCTTGAAGAGGGTCTGGACCCGAAGGAGAAGATGCGCGAGAACGCCGCCGAGAAGCGTTACCTGCTCGACCTCGCCAAGGAGTTCGACGTCCCGCTCTCGATGCTCTACAAGCCGCAGAACGTCGCCCCAGCCGACATCAACGCCTCCGTCGCCGAAGACGAGCCGGACAAGATGGACGACGGTGCGAAGATCGTCGAAGACGACGTCGACCCGGACGACGAAGAAACCTTCAACAAATAATCCATGTATTCCCTTTCCAACGCATTCAAGACCTTCGCCCCGATTCTCATCGAGCCGACGAAGGCCAAGGCTTACCTCGACAAGGTGGCCGAAATCTCCCCAGCCGACATCAAGGGCAACGGGGATATCGAGGACATGATGGAGATGCTCTTTGGCCCACGTCCGATGCTCGTCAAGAGCGGCGAACTGGCAATCATCCCCGTCAAGGGTGTCATCGGTTCCGGCCTTACGGAACTTGAAAAGATGATGGGAGCGGTCGACGTCGATGACGTCGAGGAGATGCTGGAGGAAGCCGAACGTGATCCCGGCGTCGAGCATATCATCTTCGACTTCGACTCGCCTGGCGGCACGGTCACCGGCGTTCCCGAACTCGCCGAACGCATCCGCAAGTGCAAGAATCACACCATTGGTTACACCAGCAAGCAGTCCTGCTCCGCAGCCATGTGGCTGATGAGCCAATGCGACGAGACCTACGCCAGCCCGTCGGCCACCGTCGGAAGCATCGGCGTCTACATTCCGTTCTACGACATGAAGGCGGCTTTCGCCGAGGACGGCATCACCGTCGACCTTATCAAGTCCGGCTGGGCAAAGGGAGCTGGCTTCGCTGGCACGTCCCTCACCCCCGAACAGCGTAAACTCTTCCAAGACGACTGCGACGAGTCCCACGCCTGGTTCATTTCCGATGTAATCAAGGTTCGTACCTACGCCGACCCCGTCGATATGCAGGGTCAATGCTGGACGGGCAAGAAAGCCGCCGAGAAGAACCTCATCTCTGGCTTGATGAACACCCTTGACGATGTCCTGATGGCCATCGACCCCGAAGAGTACGCCATCTACGAACGCGCCGAGAAGCAGGTGCCGTCGACCGGCCCTGCCGGCTACGCCCAGGCCGCCGACGTCTCGCCCGAACAGGGTGAGGATGACGACGGCGTCGCCCCGATCTCCGACGACAAGAAGAAGAAGAAAAAGAAGAAGAAGCCGGACGGCACGGATTCGGACGAAGACGAGGACGATGCGGAAATCCCCGACGAAGGATGCCCCCCCGTGGACACCGATTGCAAGCCCAAGGCTTGACACTTGGCTAAACCCAAGATGACGCTCGAAGAACGCCTTAACTCGCTGAAGGAAGCCTTCACCGGCAAGACCGCCGAGGTCGAAGCCAAGGCCAGCGAAGTTGCCTCCCTGTCTGCCAAGGTCGAAGAACTGACCGCTGCGATGTCCGCCAAGGACGCTTCGCTCGCCGAGTTCGCCGTCAAGGTCGAAGACCTTTCTGCCAAGCTCGCCGCCGCTGATGAAATCCGCGCCAAGGCCGAAGCCCAGGCGAAGGAAATCACGGCCTCGCAGGAAACCGCCGGCAAGAAGGCCGCTGCCATCGCCGCCTCCGTCGGCGTCACCCCCCTTGAAGTCACCCCCGCCGAAGTCGCCGCTACCTCCAAGAGCGACGAGGATATCTCCGCCGAGTGGGTGGCCCTCAAGCAGACCGACCCCAAGGCTGCTTCCGACTTCTACAGCAAGAACCGTCCGGCCATCCTCCGCGCCGCCGGCCTTCGCTGATCCCTTTCCCTCTCCAACCCAACCTAACTCCCTACTATGTCTAACAGCATTGGTGGATTGACCCTCCAGCTCGTCGCCGAAGAGTCCCTCCGCACCCTCGTCCCCGAACTCGTTCCCCTGACGGAAATCGCCGTCACCGACTTCGGCAACTACGTCGCCGAGCGCGGCACCACGGTTCACACCCGTTACGCCGGCTCCTTCACGGCCACCACCTTCAACGCCGCCAACGGCTTCGTCCCCTCGGACGCTGTCTCCACGGACGTCCCGGTGACCATCGCCGACCTCAAGTATGTCGACGTCGCCTTCACCGACTACGAAGCCTCCACCCTGAGCCTGGAACGCCTCCGTCGCCTGTTCTTCGCCCCGATCGCCAACGCCGTCCAGAAGTCCCTGTTCGACGAAGTCCTCTCCAAGGTGACCGCCGCCAACTTCGCCACCGAAGCCTACTCCGGCGCGACCAGCGGCTTCAACCGCATCGCCGTGGCCAACGCTGCGAAGAACCTCACCAAGGCTAACCTGCCCCACATCGGTCGCAAGCTGCTCATCAGCCCCGACGCCATGGGCCAGCTCGTTCAGGACGCTTCCGTTGCCCAGACCTTCTCGTACGGCAACAGCGACGTGATCCAGAAGAACTCCATCAGCAAGGAACTCCACGGCTTCAGCGTCTCCGAGTACAACGGTTTCCCGACCTCTGGCACGGCCTTCACCGAAGGTCTTAACGGCGTCGCCTCCTGCAAGGAGGGCCTGGTGATCGTGACCCGTGTTCCTGCTACCCCGACCACCGGCGGTGGCGAACAGATGGTCGTTCAGGACCCGGACAGCAAGTTCTCCTTCGCTCTCCGCTACTGGTACAACTGGCAGGCCGGTAAGCACAATATGTCGGCCCTCTGGCTCGTTGGTTCTGCGGTCGGTAACCCGAACGCCCTCCAGCGCATCGCCTTCACCTCGTAAGTTTTCGGGGGAGTTTAAAATCCCCCAAAGCGACAATGCGAAGCCCTCTCCCCGCGCCACGGGGGGAGGGTTTCTTATTTTGACAATGGGCTAAACCCATGTCGGGAATCACGGACGAATGGGCTGTAGACGCCTCGGAAATCCTTTCCGAGATTCCCAAGGCTGTGACCGTTAAAAACGTCCCAGGCGGGACGCCAGTACCCTTAAACGCCCTGATGTCGCAGCCGGCCATCATGCAGGACTTGGAAACGGGGGGCTTTATGAACCAGACCTCGTTCGACATGAAGTTCCTGCGGACGGACGCCGCCGCCCACCCCGGCCTGATCGCCTTCGGGAATGTGGTGGCCTACGGGGGTCAGGAGTTCCGCATTATGACCGTGACGGACCGCACCCCGTCGGCTTGGGTCATCGTCAAAGTCCAGACCAAGGTTCAGTAATGGCCTATGTGGTCACAGTCGCCAAGGGCGTCAAGGTAGACTACACCGAGTTTGCCAAGCACCTAGCCCTGTACGCCTTGGTCATGCGTAAGAGCATCGAGGGCGTCGTGAAGCAGCAGGCTGGCCTATTCGCCAAGGATATGTGCGACTTCACCCCCCCGTTCTCAGGGTCCAAGCCTTCAATCACGAAGGGCGGGGAAGGCGGCTTCGGAAGCAAGGCCAAGAAGAAGGGCGACGCCGCCGTGAGCCGTGACGTACGCAAGATTTTCGCACCTTTGTTCATGGCACCCGCTGCTGGCGTCGCCGCGCAGAATAACCTAGGAGTTTTCTCGGCTTGGGCGAAAGAGAAGATGAAGCGTCCAGTCTTTGCAGACCCAGGCTATGTTTTTGGGATGATTCAAGAAAATGGCGGTATCTTTGGTCAAGGACTATTTGACTATTTCAAGCGTATTCAAGGAAATAACAAGTACAGTAATGCTCGTTTTATCCTTGGTACGACAGAGGCTCAAGTTAAGTCAATCCACGAAAAGCGGCGCGGCAGTCCATCGTACAAGGTCTACGAGACATCCAAGAAGGATAAATACTTCGTAGACGACATGAAGCCAGTCGATGCCTACATCAAGCGGGTACAGCAGCGCGTCGGCAAACTCAAGTCCGGCTGGTACTACGCTGGCCTTAAACTACGCCCGATGCCCACGTCCGCCTGGATTAGCCGGCAGGGTTCAGGCACGTCCATCTACCAAGCACGGCTTGGCGTCGCCGACCCCGTGATCAAGCTCGGCTCGACCGTAGGCCGTAACTACAGCCAAGGCTATCACTTCATGCGGATGGCCATGAACCACCGTGCCTTTGCAATGCGTGTGGCCATGCTCAAGCATTTGCAAGCTCCGCGCAACCACGGTAAACTGGCAGAAGTCGTTCGCCGGCTACAAAACGGGTTTAACCTATCCCTTACCAACACACCCTGATGCCCACTCCTACCTTCTTCAGTTTCCGCACCGTCCTCGAAACGAGGGTGGCCGGCTACCTCGCCCCCCTGTTCCCAGGCGTCGCCGTGCATAAGGGCGTGACCGACGACATCCGGGTCATCCCGATCATCATCGCCCACGCCGAGTCCAGCAGCAACGTCGAAGACCTCGGCTCCCAGACCCTTGGCAATTACAAGGCAACCCTGAAACTGTACATCTACTCGTCCGCCGACGACGAGACGCTCGACACCCACCGAGCTAGGGTCGTGGAGGTCATCGGGGCCATGCGCGACGTGCCGGCCCTGAAAGCCCTCTGGAACCCTTCCACCGACGGCCAGTTGTACGACCTGTGGATTGAGAACGACGAGGAAGGCATGAGCCAGCGTCGTTACGGAAACGTGCTGGAATACACCGTCTGGGGCGTCATGCCCCCGTCCCCTTGACACTTGGCTAAACCCATACGACTATGGCAATCGATTACGGCGTAGCACACTTTTACGGACTCTATGGTACGGTCACCTATGCGACCCTCCAGTCCGACTCCCTGTCGCAGAGCTTCAAGATCGACGTCGAAGTCATGGACGAAGAAGGCCGTGTCATCACCGACCGCCTGGACGACCTCTATCAGGAAATCACCCTCGACGGCGTCCTGAAGACCGGCGAAACCCCGGAAATCGGCACCCAGTTCACCTACCTCGGCATCCAATGGATTCTGAAGTCCCTTGAGGACAAGGGTACGAACAAGGACTTCCGCAAGGTCACCATCAAGGGCGTCAAGTACTCGCAGATCGCCTAATAGGGCGGCATCCACGATGGATGCTCGATACCTACAGGCTACGACCGTCCTGCCCCGCCAGAACAAGGTGTGCGGCAGGACGCTTCGTCCTTTCTGCCTTCGTCACCGTATCGCGCTGGAGGCCATCGAGTCGCCGTTCCTCGACCCGGCAAATAAGAAGTTCGACCCGGTGCAGGTCGTCATGGCGGCGCGGATTCTGTCGACCTACGACAAGGAAAAGATGGCCCGTCCGCTGTCCTACATCGAGAAACTCTACATCGCCTACATGGCGATCAACAAGAAGTACTACTCGCGCTGCGTGGGTACCATCCTCGGATGCATCAAGGTGTCCTTGTCCTACCCCAAGTTCTGGAAGAAGGAAGACAAGGGTAACGGCAAGAAGTACGAGGACATTCCGTTTCCCCTGTCCTGCGTTTCCAACCTGTGCCGCAACGGTGTCAGCCTGGAAGAGGCTTGGACGATGCCGGAAGGCGAGGCAGTCTGGATGGCCGTCGCCAGCGCGATCTACAACGGGGCCAAGGTTGATATACTTTCCACGGAGCAGGAGAAAGATTTAGAGAATTTCGACGCCCGTATTGAAGCCTACAAAAAGGCGAACAACCTACCCTGACACCGATGGCCGACCTATCAGTAACAATTGGACTAGACCAGACCGAGCTGGAGAAGGGTCTTGCCAACGCCGGCAAGTCTCTTGGGGGACTTGCAGGTTCTGTTAAGGGGGGTGTTAATCCGTTCCAGGCGACGGCTGATAAAATGGGTACTGGTATGGGTATCGGCACGATGCTTGGTGGCCCTATCGGCGGAGTCATCGGTGCTTTCTTCGATGCCTTCGGCGGTATGCTTTCTGCCGCGCTTTCCAAAGTTAAGGAAATTGCGGACTACGCAAAGTCCATTCGCTTGGCTTCCATCTCCACGGGTCTTTCTATCAGTCAGGTTCGTAACCTTGAAGCCATTGGTCAGGTATTCGGTGTAAGCCTACAGACAATGGTTAGTTCTACTGCCGAGTTCACGCGCCGCATGGGCGAGGCTAAAATCAAAGGCGGCGAGCTGACCAACATTCTAGCCAAGATGGGAATCGGCATGGACGAGGTGGCTAATGGTACCTTTAACCATCAGAAGGCGATGATGACCTTGGCCGATGCCTACGCCGCCGGCACGGACGAAGCCACGTTGCTTTATTACGGCACGAAGATGTTCGGCGACTCGTTCAAGGATTTGCTTCCAATCATCAAGGCAGGATCGAAAGCAGTTGCTGACGCAGCTCACACTTATTACAAATCCAGCGAAGAAAATACGAGCGCGGCGGCAAGACTTGGTGATTTCATGTCCAATATCGGACGTTCTATCACGAATATCCTTGTGGACATCCTTGGTAAGTTTCATGGATTCATGGAAACCCTAGCAGAGTTGATTGATAATATGTTGGACCCCGGTTTCTGGAATCCGTTTGAAAGCGTAGAAGAAAAGGCCGCCCGTGAAATCAGGAACGCTCCTAAAGGATTGACTAACGATGAACTCAAAAAAAGGCTGATTGAAGATGCCGAAATTAAGTATCAATATCGCCCTGAAGACCTTGAGCGTTATAAAAAAGAACTTGAAAAGCGTCTCAAGGGTAACGGCAAAATCCTGACCCCCTTCGGTATGTCCGAGGCCGGCGCGGCTTCCCAGATGCAGCAGATGGGCGGCGGCGACATCTTCGGAGCTGTGGCCTTCACCCCACTTGAACGGATCGCCACGGCGACCGAGGCCACCGCCGAACACACTCGTCCTAAAGACGAACCCGCACCACGAACCCCTGACGAAGTCACACGATAATGGCATCACCTACACGCATCGGATTCGGCAATAACCTGATCACACCTATCGCCCAGCCCGGGTGGCAGGTCGAGTCAGACGGCTTCGGACTTCTCCAGGCACAGGTCAAATTCAAATGGACGAACAGCCAGATGAACGGCTTCACCACTACCTTCGCAAAGGGTGCTACGTTCCAGACTCTGGTCGGTGAAATCGCTCCCAGTAACCTCTCTCAGCTCAAGGTCTGGAAAGCTAACTACGTCTACGAGAAGGCCGATGTACTGACCGTCACCGCAGACTTCTGCGGTATCGATCCTAACGTGAACGGCGGTAGTCGCACGAACCCCCAGATGGTTATGACTGGGTCTGCCGCCTCCGAACCCATCGAGCATCATCCTAATTTCCTTCTGGTTAATTGCACGTCCGGCGGACTTGTAAACAAACTGGCCGGATTTCCAACTGGAACGGGATGGGACAACAACATCGCCACAAATCCCAACAGGGCTTTGTGGCGTCCTAGCGTCGCCGCAGGCGGTGCAGTTCAGGCTTTCCAATTTGTCGGATTCCTTCCCAATCAGAACGCCGAGGAGACCGTATCCAAGGTCAACATCAAGGCCGGCATCAAGAACTACTATAAGCCGTCCAACACGATGCGCGTACTGTTCTATGTGAACGATATCAGCTTGGCCTTGACCTACGCTTCCTATGTCGGATGGGTCACGGATGGCAGCAACTGGAGTATCCCTGAAGCATATCGTCAGCTTGCTACTGGCGGTTACGCTGGTTCCTTCCAATGGGACGAGCGTTGGTCTTCGCAAATCAACAAGTCTTTCCTCGTAACCAATGCCTCGGTAGAAGAGTTCGGCGGCATCTACAAGGTCACGGCTGACCTCATGCTCTCAGGTATCTCCGGCTGGGACAAGGATATCTATCCCAATACCCAGGCAAGCTGATGCGCTCCCTTACTGGATTCAATAGTTCAGCGGTTCAAGGATCGTTTGCCAAGGGACAGCCAATCATGGCTTCCGACCTTAATAAAGTCGCATCGGCTGCTTCGGGAGCGCAGACCATGATGTCGAATGACATTACGTTTTTCGGCGGTACAAACGGCACCTGCTATGGCTTGCCACAAGAAGTTTATCAAGGAACTATACTAAATCCTTTGGACCCGACCATTAGCGGCGACAAGGTAACTGTGACGCCTGGTACTGTTAATCGTTACATTCCCAAGATTGGAACAAATTATATCGACCAAAGTCCTCCGCCAACGATCACGGTAACAGACAACGGATATATCTTGGTAAAAGTAACCTATGAGGCAAATAAGTACTTCCCTAGAACTGCTGAAATCGTGTTTCTTGCCGTGACGACACCACCCGTGGACACGGAAACAGAAAGTCACTATCCTTTGGCAAAAGTCGTCAAGACTACGACTGTCGGAGTCAGTACATATTCTCTCACCGGCGTCGGATTTTACAGCAACGGAAACCTAATCGTAAACCGACTAAAGTCAGGCCAAGGCATGGCTACTTGGTGGTGGGATGTAATCAAGTAAATGGCCGAACCTTGGAACCCATCTACACCGTATGGGCCTGGGTCAGTCGTGACCTATAATGGCCTTACATATGTGCGTTCAGATTACCCTTTGAATCCTACGGATGGAATTCCTCCTAATCAAGAAATGGGGAATGACCCTGCCGGTGTTCCTATTCGTACTTGGACTCTTGATTTTTACACGACAGGAACAGGAGAAAACAGGAACAGGCTAATCCCTAGGTATTTTAGGCTCGTTGAAGAATGGGATAATTCTACCAAGACTATAGTAAATTATCAAGGCATGACTAATTATGCCACTAGCGCGTATCAAATCTCATTTGTACCAGACTTCTTTTCAGGCTACACGGCGAACATGGATCAACAAGACACGGGGTTCGGAAGCGTCCCTGCCAATAAGTGCGGAGTTGCTTTGCAGCAATGGCAGGAAGTCTCCGAAGCATCTTCTTACCTGAACTCACCTGACGCAGGAATTTCTGCGCGCACCATCATCTATCACGACCTGATCTTTCAAGACGGTAACTGGATTCAAAACCCAAGTGCCAGCCAGCCGTACACCTACTATGTTTTTCTTCTTTTCAACCACCCGCTTTATTTCCGTAGGGAGTTTCAGTTGGCCTATTGGTGGTCTGACTATGATTATTCCCCGCCACAGATAAAGCTTGTGACAAAAAGCGTAACCCCTTCTGACACCAATTATTGCCGGGGCGATTTCCCAGACAATGGGACTCAAACTTACTTCCAGCCGTCCAATGCAGTATGGACTTTCACGCTTCCAAGTCCTGCTGATGTTCTGGGGGGGGTTTGGATTAAGGATATAGAGGCAAACGACTGATTTCCAAGGTCTGTTGACATACGGCTAAACCCAAACGGCAAACCATGTCTTGCACCAATCATCAGTTCAAGCAGGGGGTAACCTTCAACGGTGCCGGAACCTATACGACTGAACCAGGCTGGCCTGCCGACCTGACCGGGGTGACCATCGTCACCGCGCTGCGCGACGCCCGAAACAAGCTACACTACCTCGACGTGGCCATTACCAGCCCCACGACCTTCACCGTCTCGTCCAACCAGACGCAGGAATGGCACCCCGGTACGGCCTACTGGGATATCCAGTTCTTCCAGAACACGACCGAGGTCTTCTATTCGGCCACCGTCCGCATTGAAATCCTGCCGAACGTCACCCCTAACAAAGTTTCCAACTCCTGATGGCCTTTACGATCAGCATCAACGACCAAGCCGCCTTTGAAGTCCTGTTCGCCGGCCCCGCCGGCCCGACCGGCCCCCAAGGTCCGCAGGGCATTCAGGGCGTCCCCGGGCAGGGCGTCCCCGTGGGCGGCACGACTGGTCAGGTGCTGGCGAAGGTAGACGGGGTCAATTACAACACCGAGTGGATCACCCCGCAGGACGAATACGCTGTCTGGGGTGGCATTACTGGCACCCTCTCGGCCCAGCTCGACCTCCAGGCGGCTCTGGACGGCAAGTACTCGACGACCAACCCCGACGGCTTCATCACGGCGTCCGCGCTGACCCCGTACCTGACGAAGGCCGGCAACCTGACTGGCCTTACCGACCTTGCCTTGGCACGGGATAATCTTCAGCTCGGTACGCTCAACTCCCCGACCTTTGCCGGCCTTACCATTCAGGGTGCTGGTGCTAATGTCGCCCAACTCACGTCGACTGCCCTGTCGCTCAACCATACGGGCTACGGCCAGTTCACGATCCAGCCGTCCTCGGGCATCACGTTCCCAGACAGCACCGTCCAGACGACCGCCTACACCGGGACGGCTTCTGTTTCTTGGGGCAACATCCTAGGTACCCTCTCCAGCCAGACCGATCTCCAATCCGCGCTTGACGACAAGTACGACGCCAGCAACCCGGCTGGGTTCATCGACTCGTCTGCTCTGGCTGGATACGCTACGGAGTCGTGGGTCAACTCTCAGGGGTTCGCTGGGGTAGGTTATGTGCAGGCCAACTTTTACCCGCTTGTAGACAACCCTTCTAATTTTACCACTCAAGCGGCAGTTCTTGAAGGAGGAGGCACATTCTTGAACAGAATTGCTTGCACATCCCTCGCTGGAAGTGCAGGACTCAACATCGGTATCGGAGGGACTTCCACTTGGGCAACCGAACCAGGCGACCTTTGGATTCCGACCGCTGGCACAAATCTCAACTTCCGTGACGGCAACGGAATTGCTAGGGTATGTGCTTCTACCACTTCAGGCAACACCTTCAACCAGCCGCAGAATGTCGATACGAGCAACGTCCTCCCGGCCTTGCGCGTTACCCAGCGAGGGTCTGGCAACGCTCTGCTGGTTGAGGACTCTACCACCCCAGACACTTCCGCGCTCGTCGTGGACGCTTCCGGCAACGTCGGCGTCGGAGTCGCAACTGGCTACACCTCCACCTCTAAGTTTGAAGTAGTCGGCAACGTCAAGGGAACGACCCTCTCTACCGCCTCCGGTCCCGTGTTCTCGGTCAACAGCATTGTGGCCCACTCTGGCGGCGCTGACACCAACGACCTACTCGTCACCATCGGAGGCGTGAACTACCGCATCGGGATGCGTCCTGCTTAATATGATCCTTGCCATCCTCTCCTTCCTCGCCGGCGTGGCCGTCGGCATCCTCGTCTTCCGTAAGAACCGGGCCAAGCTCGACGGCGTCGAAGCCAAGGGCAAGGAACTCCTGATCGCTCTCAAGGGAGACAAGTAAGACGTGCGGCTCATCTTGGTCATCGCCGTGCTGGCCCTGACCGCTGGGTGCAGTATGTTCAGCAATCCCCAGGCTGAACTGCCGAAGCAGCCGGACGCCCCGACGACTCCTTCGGTCGTCCAGACCCTAGGCAAAGACCTCGACAAGACGGATCACCGAGTCGGTGCCGCGCTCGTCGCCATCGAGCGTAACGCCGACAAGCCCAAGGTCGTCGTCGCCGAATCCCGACTAGCCCAGTCCTACCTCCCGCCGCCCCCCGAGGCCGACGTCGCTTTCGCCGTCGCCCGTGCGACCAAGGCTGACCCCGTCGACTACACGAAGCAGATGGCCTTCGGTCGGCAACTCGCCACCGCCGTCAACCGTGCTTGGGAGAAACTAGAAGCCGACCAAGCCGAAGCCAAGCGAGTCTCCGGCCTGAAGGATGCCCGTATCGCCGAGCTGACCGCCGAAGTCGTGCGCGTGAAGCAGGAAGCCTCCAACAACATCTGGACCATGACGGGTGCCGGACTCGCCGTGATCGGTGCGGTGACGACCGCCTTCATGGGGCCACGCATCGGCATCCCCCTGCTCCTCTGCGGAGCCTTCTGCGGAGCCGTGCCGTTCATCATCGACAGTCCCTATTTCGAGTACATCGCCGGCGGTACCCTCCTCGTCTGCTCTGGCCTTGGCCTCTGGTGGCTGGCCGACAAGGTGCGCGACTCGGTCAACAAACCCTCCCATGACGAAGAAACGCCAAAAGAGTAAGGTGGTCTACGTTAAACTCGGCCGGCAGCGAGCCTGGGGCCAAGCGACCATTGGCGAAGGGCTGATCGAGATTGACCCCCGTCTAGGTGCCAAGCGGCAATTGGAAGTCCTCTGCCATGAGCAGGTCCACCTGACCTTCCCTGAAATGTCCGAAGCCCAAGTCGACCGCGCAGGCAAAGACCTCGCCGCCGTCCTTTGGGCACAAGATTACCGCCGGGTACTCCTTACCCCTAACGCCAAGCCCCCCCGCATTTCGTGAGTGCCGCCCTACCCCCTACCCCCGACGACATTCCCGTCCAGATTCGTGACGTGGGCATCGGCATCGCCATTGGCTCGGTCTCATGGCTCGTCCGCTACTTCTGCTCGACCGAGAAGCAGTCCCTAGGGTACATCGCCCGTCGCACCGCCACGGCCGGCCTGACCGCCCTCTTGACTGGGATGGCCATTCAGGGCTACTTCTCGTCGGAGTCCCTAGCCTACGCCGCCGCCGGCATGGCGGGGTACGCAAGCCCAGAACTGGTCGACTACGCCCTTTCTAGGCTCCGCAAGGGTAAGTAGTCGCCCCAGACCCTGAAAGCCCCGCCACGGGGCGGCTAGATGGCTTTTTTGGGGTAGGGGAGGACTGGGTACTTCAGCTTCTTCATCAGTTCCTTCTTTCGGGTCTTGGAACAGTTGAAGTAGATGTAACGATACTTCATGCTGCTGAAGTATTCCTCGACCATGTCTTCGCCGAACTGATCGATGATTTCCTGCTTGGCCATGCGTTCACGTCGGCGATAGACCGTACCCCCGGCGTTGTCGGAGGCGTTCTTCGGCCTGAAGTACTTCATCTTGGGGCTTACCCCCGTGTAAATCCAGTTGGTCGCCTGGTAGATGTACCCCACATGACCCTGCTCGGAATCGGCAAAGGACACGATGATTTCAAAAGGGCATTGGCGAAGGGCTTGGCCGACAAAGAAACTTTCGGTATTCTTGGGCATCGAGTCCTCGACCCATAGGCGGTTGAACTCCACGACGTTCTTGCTCTCGTCGTCGCCGCAGATGCCATTGCAAAGGGTGTAGGAAGACGGCTTGCCAAAGACGATTACGCCGACAAGCCGGCCTTGCTGGAAAAAGTCGTCGTTGGTTTTCTCGTCCGTGAACAGACCGAACGCCGCCGAGCAGGAACATTCCCTATGTAGGTAATGATTCTTGACGATGGTATCCATCGCCAACCGATAATCGATGGGCCGGACGTGCAGGGTGGAAACGATGCTCATGCGTCGTATTTTGTGCCTTGGTAGTACAACGCAGCCCCCACCTTGCGGGGTTCGATGATGCCGTTGGTCACCATAGCCTTAATCAGGGCTTCCGCCTGGTCCCTCTGGAGTTTGTGATCCGCCACCAGTTCCTCCAGCAAAGCCCCCCGGCTGATGCGGGGCTTGGACTCAAAGTGACGATACTGCTGGCCGACCTTGAGCAGCTCGAAACCGCCGGCCAAGGGGGCGACCTCCCAGAATACCCGGTCGTCGGCGTGTTTCAGTTTCAGGACAAGGGTAGGCTTGCCGTCGGGCGTCCGCATCCCGGCTTCCTTGCCGCGCTTCGACAGGTTGAACGAGAACACCGGCAAGTCCTTCGACTCCCGACGGATGTTCAGGACGGCACGGACGTAGTTCACCAACTCCGCCCCGCCCGTCCCGCTGTACATCATGTCCGAGAAGGTCTGGCCGTCCGTGACCTCCTTGGCCTTCGGCTTGCCTTCGTGGTGAATCAGGATGGCGATGCACCCCGTCTCCTTCAGCATCGGCTCCAGCAGACCACGGCAGAAGTTCGTCACGTCGACGTTGTCGTTGATGTTGCCGCCGATGTAGGCCATCAGCGGGTCGAGGACGATGACGTCCAACTTATGCCGGACGATGATCTTACGGGCGAGCTGGATGATGTCCGAGCCGCGCTTCGACGACTCATTGAAGAAATGCAGGTGCTGCCTGACCATCGCCTTCTCGTCGTTGTTGAGCCTCATGCCCGACATGACGCCTTGGAAGGACTGGGCCATGTCGCCGACGTCGCCCTCCGCCTGGAGGACGCCCATCTTCAGCGGGTGCTTCGCCGGGATGCCGAACAACTCCCGTCCGCAAGCCCATGACATGGCCATCTGCATGGCGAAGGATGACTTGCCGATGCCGGACTGCGCGGTGATAAGCAGCGAGCCGCCCTTCTGCAACCAGCGTCCGTGGCCGATGACCGTGTTCGGGTCGTTCAGGACGTCGTAGTTCTCAAGGATGTCCGTCGTGACCTCCTCGGGGAAGTCCTGACCCTCCCGCCACGCCATGAACTCGTCCCAGTCCAGCGAACCAATCTTGAACGCCACGATCTTCTGCTCGTTCTCGCCGCGCATGATACCCCCCAGCCGGCTCCAGCGGGAAGGGTTCTTGTTCTGCGGGTCGGGTTCGTGGTCGGAAAGGTAGTCATACACCGTATTACGGCGTTCCTCCCATTGCTCCTTGCTCTGGGCGTCGACACGCACCCAGGCGTGGACTGACTTGCCGCCCGAGTCGACGAGCAGGCTGATGGGCAGGTTGGACTGCTGGAAGATGGCAATCTGCTCGTCCTTGGCCTTCTTGTCGAACTCGACCAAGACATGGCGGTAGGCCGACACCGAACCGTCGGTACCCGTGAAGTCGTCGGGCGTGAAGGGGTTGATACGAATCCAAGCCCCCGACTCCGTGCCGGCGAACTTCGCAGCCCCCACGGCTCCGGGGCCGAAGAACTTGGTGATCCACTCGGCGCGGGTAAGAAAGATGCCCTTCGACGCCGGGAACCACTTGCCGTCTTCGGTCTGGCCGGCCTCGTTCGTGATGCAGATGACGTCCTCATCCTTGAAGCAGTTCAGCAGCACGTCGGCGGTCGTGAACGGCGTCTGGACGTCGACCAGCTCCGCCACCCGGTTCGGGTCGAAGACGAAGCGTCCGTTCGCGCCGACCCTGCGTTCGTTGTCCTTGCCCTTCGACAGCCATCCCTTCTGGCGTTCGTGCGGCTTGACGTAGGCGTCGTTCAACTTGTGACGCAGGTCTTTCTCCGACCAAGGGGGCGAGCAACGGGCGTTGAACTCCTGAAGCAAGGCCCATGCGTCCGACCACGGCAGGTCGAACCCGTTGGCCAGAATGCTGGCGGCGCGGTAGGTGGCGGGGTGTCCGCCTTGGCCGGCGACGGCGGCAGGCAGCTTGGCGAGATAGGCTCTCGCCCCGGAAATGCGATCTTCGGTGGTCATGGTGGCTTTAGGACTGGTGTCCCTTTGCCTCGACCTCTTCAATCCTTTTCCCGATGAAAGCCATCACAGGTACTGCCATTGAGTTTCCGCAGGCCTTGTAGCGCGGGCCGTCGGGACAGTCCTCCTCGGGCTTGCCCTTCCAGCTGATGCGCGACCAGTTGTCGGGGAAGCCTTGGAGGCGTTCGCACTCGACAGGCGTCAGGCGACGGACGGCCATATTCGGAACGAATACAGTCCCGGTATGGTTTGCGTCAGATGCGGAACAAGAAAGCGTGAAGCTGATGTTGGAGGTCGTCTGGTTATAGGTGTCGAAATGCAGCGGGGCTGAAGTCGTCACCGCCAACGCCTCGGCCTCGACACGCTCGTCGTCGGTCGTGGAGCAGGCTCGCTTGGACTTGCGGTAGGGGGTTGGCTGACCCGGCACAAGGTACGTACCGCCTTGGCTGAACAGTTCCTGATTAGACGATCCGACGCCACCGCTGCCCTTTGCGGACTGGTTAAGCGTCGGGTGGACATCGCCGCCCTGCCAATGGGAAGGAATCAGTCGCCCGGTGTAGGCATCCTGCCCTGAGTAGGCTCCTGGGTGGGTGTCGGCGCACAGGGTTCCGACTGTCCGCTGGAGGCCGCCTGCCTCAACGCCTGCTCCAGCATCGGCGGCAACGCCTTTCCTCGTTTTGTTGCCCGTCTCAAGATACCCGCGCAAGCCTTCGGCGAGAGATAGAACCTCGGCGGCAGCTCGCCAGTCTCCAAGATGTGCGACAACGAAGACTCGACGACGACGCTGGGGAACTCCGAAGTGTTGAGCGTCCAGCACTCGGTAGGCGAACCCATACCCGAGTTCGACCAACGCCCCGAGGAAGGAACCAAAGTCCCGCCCTCCTCCCGAAGACAGGACACCGGGGACGTTTTCCCAGACGATCCAGCGGGGCTTGAGTTTGTCAGACAAGCCAAGAAAGGTGAGAGCGAGGTTGCCCCGTGGGTCGGTAAGTCCTTTGCGGAGTCCGGCGACGGAGAAGGACTGGCAAGGAGTTCCTCCGACCAGAAGGTCGATTGCTCCACGCTCGAGGGGCCACGATTGGTATTCGGTGAGTGATCCATAGTTAGGTACGTTGGGGAATCGGTGTTTGAGGATAGCGCAGGGGAAGGGTTCGATTTCGGAAAAGCCGACTGGAGTCCAGCCGAGCGGGTGCCAGGCGACAGAGGCGGCTTCCATGCCGGAGCAGACGGAGAGGTAACGCATAGGAAAGTAGCGATGTATTGATCCGTGCCTGTGGCAACGGTAAAAGTTTTATCTTCATAAAAAAGAAGACCAGTCCCTCCTTTGCCGGAACGGACTGGCCCACCTTTCGTACCAGAGTAATTCCCCCCCCCCTAGTCTTGAAGCAAATGGGTTTCATTTCCCATAGAAATACTTCATCTGGATGCGGCGTCCATCAAAAAAGCGAAGTCTGATTTGCTTCAGCTCGCCGGCCTTGACCAACGCCAACGCCCATTCCCGCGCCGTCGTGCGGTGAACCTTCCAGTCCTTCGTCAACTGCTCCAAGTCCTTGAAGCCCTTCGGAATCTCGTCGGCCCCCTTGGACTTCAGTTTCCAAAGTTTCTTCAGGACGTCTTCGGTCTTCATACCGGGAGAATCCATTCGTCCTGACCCTGCGGCTGCTCATGCACCCAAGGGATGAGTTGCTCGTCGTTGTAGTAGCCGAAGGCCATGCCTTGCGACCAGGCGAACGTGGCGCGGCGGGTATTGGCGTAATCCATAGCCCCCCTACGGGTCAGGGTGCCGACGCTGATGCCCGTCGGAGTATCGTCCCGGCGTCCCGTCATGCGTCCGACCTTGTGCGTATGGGCGAAGATTACGTTGCCGTACATCTCGGCCATGTCCCGAGGTGCGTTCTCCCCGTAGACGGTTCCGTGGGTGAACTTGTAGTTGGCCAACTGGAACGCCTGCCAGATGCCCGTGTATTCGACGAACAGGGCTTTCCGCTTCCGGCAATGCTCGGTGATGTCGTTGATCAGGCGAAGGGCGTAGCCGGAATAGACTTCGTCGTCCGAGGCCGCTTCGCGCCACAGGCGGACCTCATGGTTGCCGGCCAGAACGACGTTCGGGCGGAGCTGGTCTAGAAATTTCAGCCCCCCGCCGATATCGGGTTCGACGGCGTCGCCCTTGCCCCGCGCCGACGACATGAAGGGGGTCATGTCCACGAAGTCGCCTAGGTGGACGGTCATGTGGGGCTTCCAGCGTTCCTTGAACTTGAGGACGCCCTCGATGGCCTTCGGGTCGGCATACATCCCGTGGGAGCAACCGACCGCCATGAACCGCTTCCAGCCCTTATTGATGTTCATTGTTATTATTAGGCAGGTGTTTAGGGGGTCGCCCGATGCCAGACCAGATGAAGGACACCTTCATGCGGGAGGCGGCTTCCTGCACGGCACGGATGCTATACTCGTAGGCATAGGCTGTCTCCTTGGCGGTCAGGCCGTGCTTGATGCCCTCTAGGACAGCGAGCCTTGCCGGCGGACGCCCGTAGCAATTGATTTTCTGCCGGCTCATCGGTTGAGCAAGTTGACCGCCTGGTGATCGCCGTTGTGCAGTTCCCAGAACTCGACGTTGGAGCGGCGGAGGGTCGGCAGCACGTTGCGCTTCCACTTGGCCAGCTCGGTGGCGAACTCGTCCCGGCTGTAGGCCACGAACTCGGGATGCTCGACCTTGCCCCCGTCGAGGATGACGAGCAGGGCATGGCAGCGGCGGGGCATCTTATGGGTATACTGGGTCAGGTTGATTGGGGGCTTTCTCATGTGCGATGTTTGGAGGGTTTGAGTCTGGGGGTAAGGTGTCTGGCGGCTTCGTAAAGGCTGGCGCGGCGGTATCCGTACTTGGCCTGGACGTCGGCGTATGTCAGGCCGGCGGCGTGGGCTTCGACGACCGCTTGCTTGATTTTGCCGTAGTTGTTGGGGCGGGAGGTTGAGTGGGTTGCCATTTGTTCCAAGGTTTGGCCATCAGTTCGTTCCAGCGATCACGGTCGGCTTTGGTGGTCTTCTCGACGAGCCTGGCTTCGTAAGGGGTGAGGGAGGCTTTGATGAAGCGCGTATTCTTGCAGGACATACCGACCTGCTTCGGGTGCTTCATGGCTGATTGCTCTCCTTGGCCTTACGGCGAAGCTTCGGCTTAATGCGATACATGGTCGGGTCAATCGACTCCCAAGGGACGAGCACCATACCAACGTCCATTCCTTCGTGGTCGCTATGGCTTTTGTAATCCATCTCTACGACAAGCCATCGCTTTCCAAAAAGGATCATGCCAGCCCCTACATCGATAGAGTCTCGAGACAGTCCGTCAGATTTTTGGCGGCTCACGGCTGTTTGCCCTCCTTGGCGGCGTTCCAGATTACCAACGCCTTGAGGAAGTTTTTAGCATCCTTCTCCTCTCCGTTTGCCCATTCTGAAACCATCGCATCCCCGGCCTTGGTCAGCCGCTCGACCTCGGCCTTGAGGCGGGCGTTCTCGGCTTGGAGGTCATAGTTTTCCCGATACGCATCCTCAAGTTTCCTTTGCCAGAAAATCAAAAGATGCTCTTTCATGATTGGCCTCCTTTCTTGGCGGCGTTCCAATCGTAGACGCTGTTATAACTGCCGAACTCTCCAATCAGGTCTTCAGCCATCGCATCCCCGGCCTTGCGAAGCCGCTCGACCTCGGCCTTGAGGCGTGAGACTTCATCCTTATGGTCTGCCCACATTACCCATCCGCAGTTTCCCTCGGTTTGCTCGAATGTAATGGCGGCTTCGCACTTAACGCAATTGCAACGCTTAAAGCCAAGTTTCCATCGCTTGATGCTCATTTGGACTGCTCGCCCTCCTTGGCGGCGAACCAAGCCTTTACGAATGGTTCAGCGACTGGGTGTTCGGTGACCACATAGACAAGGTTATCCCCGGCCTTGGTCAGCCGCTCGACCTCGGCCTTGAGGCGGGCGTGTTCA
>Ga0222712_10002418_pt1 | contig 21402 bp, 24 predicted proteins | sample C33_657DmetaG_FD_165043 | JGI IMG/M metagenome (GOLD analysis project Ga0222712, IMG submission 165043) | Estuarine water microbial communities from San Francisco Bay, California, United States - C33_657D | ecosystem: Environmental > Aquatic > Marine > Unclassified | place: USA: California... | reverse complement strand
CCATTTCTTTACTCTGTGCAGAGATGATCGCCTTTGCCAAATTCTTAACCTCTGGGCTAGCACTATTTTTGAGTGCCATCTTGGACATTTCTATTGCCTGTTGGTGATGAGGAGCCATGCTCTGCGCAAACATAATTTCGTTCGTGCCTAAGTTCTTCAAGCTCTTGGCATGAGAACTTGCTGATGCGGGTTGGATAAAGAATGGGAGGGAAATTACGGTAAGCAGTAATATGATTTTCTTAAACATTTGGAATCCTTTTCATTCGATTTGATAAAACAGTTTATTTAGACAATAAAACAGTAATTTCTATCGAAGACGGATTAGATTCGGATTACTCCCAATTGTGCGCGGGATAGTGAAAGTTGCAAAAATTGGCTTCGTTGAGCGCTAATTAAATGCCTACCATGTGTTAGAAATTTTTTTAAGTGAGAGCTTGACGCTCTTAAATAATGGAGCTTTCGTCCGAGCAAAAGTACAACAATGAAAATTACTGCACACCCAGCATCCATTAAGGCATTTGAGCTAGAAGCAACGCTGAGCGGCTTAACTGAAGTTGTAGGAGCGACGTGATCTCCTGAATAGTTTGCTTGAATGGCTACTTGGTCGCTTTGCATTGAGTGACATTGATGTGCAATTACGATGCCCGTTGAAAATACAGCCAATAAAATGGCAAGGAGCAAGCTCATTCGCTTATTGCTCTTGATTACCATAGCCATGATAATAAATTACCAGATGAGAACTTTTTTAGGTCTATTTGGAGACGGCTCGCTTACGAATTGTGATGGAAAGTACAGAAAAGTGAGCGCAGTTTTAACCTGCGCCCACCTAATTTAAATAAGAGTCGTTCTAAGAGTTTCGGAAATTGACCGAGTAGGAACAACTTTGGGATGTTGTTTGTAGTTGAAATCTGCCCATCGAACTGCCCATATTTGCCCATCGATTCCCCATAAAAACATTCAAATCTGCGACAGGTTATGTAACAACTTGTACAAGGAAAATGCAGAAAGGTGAGCGCAGTTTTAACCTGCGCCCACCTAATTGGAAGAAGAGTCGCCCTATAAGCCGGATCCTGTTCTCTTACGAGAGATCATCATCCATCTAGATCTGTAATTACTTACAGATTCAAGCAACCTACCCGTTGGCTCGAGCGAGTAGCTCTCAAATGCCAACAATCTGGTCTTGCTCCAGGTGGGGTTTACCTAGCCATATACGTTGCCGTAAATGCTGGTGGTCTCTTACACCACCGTTTCATCCTTACCGTTATTGCTAACGGCGGTTTATTTTCTGTGGCACTAATCCCGCAGGTTTCCCTGGATGGTCGTTAACCATCACCTCACTCTTTGGAGTCCGGACTTTCCTCGGTACTTTCGTAACGCGATGATCCAGACGACTCTTCAGTTAGATAAGGATACCGAAGATATTTTTATCTAGGAAATGCTTACATTCCGCTATCTAATACATCATTAAGAATTGAATCAGCGTGAGAGTTTTCCTCTCGCGGAATCCATTGGTAGGAAACAAGCTTTGGGTCATGGGCTGCAAATGCCTCTTTAACTAGCTTTTGCATATTTGGATGCTTAACCTTCCATCGCCCACTCATCTGCTCAACTACTAACTTAGAGTCCATCTTTACCAAAATTGTTGCAGAAGGATCTATTTCATTAACCCCTTTAAGGCCGGCAATTAAGCCGCTGTATTCGGCAACATTATTAGATGCCTGACCAATTGCAGCGCCTATCTCTTTAACTATTTTGTCATTCTCATAAATTACTGCCCCATATGCAGCAGCTCCTGGATTACCTCTACTGCCACCATCTGCTGTGACTATGAAATGTCTTGCCATTAGATTCTTACCAATATCCGGCGGCACTCCTCACAGCGCAGTACCTCATCTGCTGGCAGTGTTTTAATTCTCTGCATCTCAACTGCATTGATTGCCAAATTACAACCATTGCACTTATTACCTATTAATGCAGCAGCGCCTATGCCACTTGATGCGCGAATTTTTTCATAAAGATCTAGTAATGCTTTTTCGATCTTTCCAGCAACCACTCCCCTATCTTTCTGCTTCGCTGATATCACTGAGTTAATTTCATTTGTTGCAGCAGTTAATCTCTGATTTATCTCAGCCTTTAAAGTCTCAAGAGATATGAGATCTGTACTTAATACCTTACTTCGCTCTGTAACTGCTTCACTACGCACCATAATCTCAAGCTCTATCTCTTCTAGTGCTAGTTGCCGTTTTTTTAATGTTTGGATCTCATGTTGAGTTTGTTCAAGTTCTTTTGGTGTGGCATTACCGGAGGCTAGCCTTGCCTCATCTTTTTTAATTCGATCTGTAACTGTTTCAACATCTACCTCACCACGGCGCAACTCTAAACTTATTTGATCAGCTTCTAACTTAACTGTAGCAATCTCATCAGTTGCTGTAATAATTCTTTTATCAATATGAAGTAATTGTTCAACCTCAGGCAGTGATTTAAGTTTGGTATTTGCCTGCATAATCTCATTATCAAGTAGTTGTAGCTCTAAAATTAAGCTTTGTTGCTCAGGTGAGGCTTGCATCGGCCCACCCCCACTCGTTTTATATCTTTAATTTTTAGTTGTACTTACCTTCCTAAGTTTACTCAGGCCAGGTGTTAATTGCTAGTTCAAATCCAGTCAGCTACTAAAGCGCCAAAATCTCTAACCCGTTTGATCTCTTTTTCATATTGACCAGGTGCTTTAAATGAATCATTACTTAACGCTTCTTTTAGCTGATTTACGTTGGTAATGCAGACGCCACCACCATAAAGTTTGTTAAAGGCAGCAACCTTTGGATCAAATGAGATTGCAATGTAGGGGCGCTTAAATGCATAGGCGATGATCGCGCCATGAAGCCTTGTTGTAATCACAAAATCAGCATCTTGATACATATTTAGAATCTTCTTTAATGGATACTTTTGCGTTTCAATATTTTCAGTAAAGCTGTAGTTAAAGCCTGCTTCTTGGATAATTCGCTTTATCTCTGGCGTTGTAGAGGTTGGCTCTAAATCAACATGGGAGCTATGTAATACCTTCTTACCGCTCACTTGTTTAGCCGCAACCTTAAAGTTATTTGCAATATGCACCAGTGTTGGGCAGGCGGTGATGCTAATTCCTGCCTCTAACTCATAAAAATCTCTGGTTAGCTCATCTCTAATGTTGGCAAACTTTGCTCTAGCAAAGACTGATTGCACAACCTGCTTTGGAACACCTTTAACCTGATCATTATCTGGCAGGCAAACGCCAATCCCCCAAATGATTATTGGTAGTTTGCAGTTCTTCTCTAAATCAACCCAAAACTTTTCAAATACAGAGTGCAGTAGCCCTGCGCCACCAACTATTACCTGGGTGTAGTTTTTATGAACAAACTCCCAATCAACTGGTGATTTATGAATATTCCAAGTATCTAGCTCTTGATCTAACATCTGATGAATTGCAAGAACTGGTAAGTAGTTACCAATATTTCGATTAGCAGAGTAGAACTGAAGAGTTTTACTCTTTACAACCCGCTCACCCTTTGAAACATCATTTAACTTAGTAAGGGATGATCTTGGTGAAAAGATTTTGGCAAACTTAGAGAGCATTACCAAAGCGTACCTGCTTGGTGATTTAAGAGATGGTTTGCTTCTTTGTCTCATCTCTGTGCTTGCGCAGGTAGGTCATAAATGGTGTGCCACCAGTACCAACAGCAGATGGATTTCCAGGTGTTGCCTGTGCTTGGGCGTGAATATATGTGCCGGCATACTCCAAATGCATTGCTCTAAAACTAGCTACTAGCTCCACACACTCATTAAAGAGTGATGTTAAAGATGCGCGCTTAGCAGTTGTGACAAAGCTGCGAACAGATGGGCCAGCCTCAACAGCTTCAATAAATGCAACATGCTTTGGCGGCATATAAGTTCTCATCTCCATTAAATACTCACGTAATTCATCACGCTCATGTTCAATTCCGAGTACGCCATCCATTGCTGGAATTATTGCGCTCTGAGCTCCTGTCTCTCCACGAAACTTCTGACCAACACCTTTGTACTCATCCACACCTTCATAAACCACACCATCTGGAAGTGATGGGTTATTGCGCCAACCAAAGATGTATGGACGAACTCTATGGAAGTAAATATATGGATCACATCTCTCTGGCATTCTGCCGAGCACCTGATACATAGAAGCTAGTGCATCACGTAATTTAGTAAGAGCTATCTCTAATTGATCTGCATCATTTGCAGCAACAGCGGCCTGTGCATCTTCGATTGCTTTAAGTGACTTACCAGCTTTTTTCTCAATATCAATGTGAATTAAAATAAACCACTCTTCATCCTGACCACCTAAGAAACATTGGGCCAAGCCAATATTGCCGCACTCAATTGGCCCATTCTTATCAAAGCGGCGCCAGTTGTCTGAGGCATAACTTTGGTAGGAAAGAATTGGCGGCCTACCAACTAACTTACCAACCTCATACCAAGGCAGGGCTAAGTTTGCTGGCATGGTAGTTGCTGGGGTGTTCTCACTCCATTGATATGACTGCCCGATATAACTTAAAACCAACATCGCTCTTTGAATCTCTGCTTCACCATTTAATTTATCAATATTAAATTTAGGAAGTGCTTTAACCTTTGCTCTAAAGTTTGTGCTCATTAATAACTTAGGAAGATCCTTACCAAACTGATCCCACTCTTCATTCCCTGGTGATAATGATTGAGCTGGATCTTTAGATGGCAAATAGCCAAACTCTTCAGTAATTCCATAATCGGCTATTTTTGCTGGCTTCATTATCTCTCCTAAGAATGAGGTTGAATTAAAGCATTAAATTGATGCGAATTAAATACTCAATAATTTCAGGCTTAAAATCAATCATTAATGTCCTTTTAAACCCCTTGAAAAATACTTATAAGCCTTTACGCTTTATTCATGAATAAGAAATTGATTGCATTCTTATCGGTTTTCACTCTTTTCCTATCCACTCCCCTGATCCCAGCTAATGCTGTTGCTAAAGCAGGTGCTAAGTGCACTAAAGCCGGAATTACCGAAGTAATTAAAGGGAAAAGCTACACATGCATTAAATCTGGAAAGAAGTTGGTTTGGAATAAAGGCGTCACGGTTTCAATCCCACCAATAACACTTACTCCAACATCATTTCAAGATTTACTAGAACGATATGAAGGTATTCCCTCAAAAGTCTGGAATGAGTCACAAAAACTTGTCACTTCAGGACGTGTATCTACAAAATTTGAAATAAATACTGGCCCTAATACTAAATTTCCCCTGGACAATCGGGCTTTACAATCACAATTAGAAAGTATCTCTAAACTATGGAGTCAGCAAAGCCAACCTAATACAACTAAAGTATTTTTATTTAGCTTTTTAGATTTAGATTGGGCTCAACAGAAAAATAGAGATTTAAATGGCTCTTGGTTTACTCCTGATGACCTTGCAATGAACTGTAGTAGCAGTAGCTCATGTGGAGCATTTGGGGGCACATATATGGGCACTGGTCAGTTATTTATTGGCGTTCCGACTAATTATTACAACAAGGGCCGTTCGAATCTAGGTCATGAATACACACATGCTGTGCAGTACGATCAATTTAAATCTCAACCAACTGTGAATGGTTACTCTCTTTTGCCTTGTTGGTTTTCTGAAGGCCAGCCTCAAGTGCCTGGAAGCACCCTTGGCTTTGATTCTATTGAAGAGTATAAGCAATCTAGGTTGATGTGGTTTAGAAATCCTGCCGGTGCATTAGGTGATTACAGTCCGGAGTCAATTTTAAAGTTTTACTCTTTGGCCGGAATTTCAAAGTTTGGAAATTGCGATCCGAAAATTAGGTCAAGAATTTATGACGTCGGTTATATGACAGTTGAAGCTTTGGCTGCCATAAAGGGGGTAAATGCAACTATGGATGTTGTTGTGGGAGTTTCACAAGGCTTAACTTTTGAAGATAGTTTTAAGAAAGTTTATGAAATATCTTGGGCAGAAGCCGCGCCAGTACTTGCAAAAGTGGTTTCTGCTGAATTTATGAGATATTAAAAAATATCAGCTCAGGTATGGCTAAATCTTTGAAATAACATTTCTTTGATTTACTCTTTATTTATGAGCAAAAAAGTGGAAGTTTCTCTTCTTAGGCCAGAAGAGTGGGAAAGATTAAGAGAAATTAGGATTCGAGCCTTAATGGAGAATCCAGAGGCCTTTGGCGCAAATTTGGCGGAAGTAAAAGCGCAATCCAAAGAGGTTTGGCTCAAGCTCTATGAAAAAGAGGATTACTTAGTTGCATCGATAAATGGTGTTGATGTTGGAATGCTCTATATCGAAGTATTAAAAGGTGATCATGGCGCAACTTGTTGGATAGGTGGTTGCTGGACTGATCCAAAGTTTAGGGGAAATGGAGTTATGCGAGCCATATTTGATTACATTGATAAATATGCCCAAGAAAAAGGCTGGATCAGACAAGGGCTTGGAGTTTGGGTTGATAACTTAGTAGCAATTAATTCATATAAATCATTGGGATTTACTTTTGCTGGTGAAAAAATGCCTGGGAGTAGAGAGGGTAAGTTTTTTCAACACATGATTAGACAAGTAATAATCTAAGTCTGAGTTTATAGAGAAATGTTCTATCCAAATTCACAGGCTTCTAATACCTAAAACGTAAAATTCTTCGGTTTGCACTGATAAGTTCCGCAGGTGAAAATTAAAGTAATCGCAGCTGTAGCACTAGTTATAAGTTTAATAACTGGGGTTGTTGGCCTTGAAAAATATATTTCATCCCAGATTGCTTCAGGTGTAAAGCGAGAGATGCCAAATGCTTCTGGGGTTAGCGCATCTATTCCGCTCACTGATTTAGCAAGTAATATAACTTCAGATTCAATCAAGTTAGCTAATATCGATATCGAAAAATACCCTTTAAAGGAAAGCAATACAGATTCTTCAATGAAAATTTCGGCAGGAAATATCAGTAAGTCAAAGCCAACACTTATTGGCTCTTTAGAAATTACGGCCACAATTCCTGTATCAACTATTGCCAAAGCTTCAGAGTTCGGTGATGCGCAGATTGTGGGAAATACCCTGCAGGTTGCAGCAGGAGCTGGTGGATTAGGTAAAGCAAGTCTGATTCCAAAGTACTCAAATAATCAACTCTATTTTGAACTTAAGAGTGTTTCACTTTTCGGTAATGACATTCCTGCCTCTTCCTTGCCAGCAGATCTTCAAACTCAGATCAAGAGTAAGAGCCAAAGAAGTCTTACGCCCCCTAAGGGACTTAAAGTAAAATCAGTATCACTAAGCAGTAAAGGACTAGCTGTGAAAATGTATGGTACTAATGTCCAACTTGGTAATTTAGGTTTATAACTAAATTATGAAGTTTGATTTCAAAAAACTACTTCCATACAACCCCACAAGTTTTGAGGGTTTCCGAGCAATTCGTATAGTCACAGCCATCTTTTTGTTAGTAATTGTGGTTCGCAGTTGCATTCATCTCTTTGCAGCAGATGGCGGTGCTCAGAGTATTGCTGGCATTGATACTTCCGTTGAAGGCGGAAATAACATAATTGCGATATTTCATCAATGGGGGGCAATACAACTTATTCTTGCTGTGCTACTGCTTGTATTATTCTTCCGTTATCCAGGATTAACTCCATTGATTTTGCTCACTCTAGCCCTTGATCCAGTAATGCGTTTTATTGCCGGGCAGATGATGAGTGTAACTTCAACGCGAACACCACCTGGTGAAGCACTAAATGCGGCATCTTTTTACTTATTAATCTTATTGTTCATCGCCTCGTTAATAAAAAAGAATCAGGCCGCAAAAACTAGAGTAATTTGAGTTACTTCCTTTTAAGTTTTGCTGACTTACTTCCTGAAATTAATTAATAATGTAAGTCGCTATGCGTGCTGTGTGGGCGGTTAAGGTTTCGTCTAGTTTTCCTTGTTCATCTAATTCATTTTTTTTCCTGCCTTAGCGCTCATTTGAATCAATTAGGCTGACACTTCCTCGATATTGAACAGATTTAGGTCAGATTTGGGCTATCACCCCTTGTTATAAATAAATACTCAATTTACTCTTTATAGATGAATAAGAGAGTGATTGCATTCTTATCAATACTTTCTCTTTTGCTATGTACTCCACTAATTCCAGTAAACGCTGCCGCCAAAGCAGGCGCTAAGTGCAGTAAAACTGGAATTACAGAAGTAGTGAAAGATAAAAGCTATACATGTATCAAAACTGGAAATAAGTTAGTTTGGAATAAGGGTGTGAAAACACAGCGAACTCCTAATGGCAATACCGCTTATATGTCAGCTGGTATGAAAGCAGCATTAGATAATCTTGCTGCATTCCCAAAAACTAAGGTCACACCGCAAGCACTAAATTACAATTTTGGGCCAAATGCCGAAAAAGATATATCAAATACAATAAAGATAAATGCTGAAGTAACAATGCAGTTCTTTGTAGATTTTTATCAGGATACAAAGCCTTACCAAATTTTCTACGGTTCCGATAAAGATTTGGATTGGGTCATTGCAGAGTGGCGCAAGTATGGATATGCCGAGGCAATTGGTGCTGAATTATTTGAACAATCGGTGTCAAATACGCGCAGGCGAACTGGGCCCACAAGTGTGATGGTTGGAAGTGATAACAGACTTCCGCAAACTCCAATGATTTTGCTTGCTTCAAGAAGTGCCTTGTTAAATAACAATGTTCAAATTAACACTATTCACCATGTTGTCCATGGCGTTCAAGGCAGAATAACTGGCGGTAAGGATTTATTACTGGGTTGTTGGGGAAGAGAGGGCGCAGCACAATTTTACGGCTGGGCCATTATGGATCGAAACTTTAGAACAATTGGTGGCTCTGATTACGCAAGTGAGAGAAGAGCGCAAAGTAAGCCCGTGTTCCCTTGGAATGCTCCGAAAACCAATTTATTAAAACTAAGTGAGTCTGAATGGCTAGACACATTGAAGTTACTGGAGGGCGGACCGAGGTATGGAAATCAAATTTATTGCAATCTTGAACAGGAAATAGGCAACATTGCTTACAGCTCAGGTGCTCTACTTTACGAAAGATTAGTTGGTGAGTTTGGACATCAGAAAGTCATAGATTGGTGGTTTGAAATACGCTCCACATCAGATTGGAAAATCGCATTTGAAAAAGTTTTTAAGTTAGAAATTAATGACTGGTACAAACAGAGTGCAATTCCTTATTTAATGAAGGAGTATCAAACCTGGCGTTAAGCTCTGACAAATTTTGGTTGTTCGCTAGCAGGAATTTCCGACTTATTGTGGGCGGTAAGGGTTTCGTCTAATTTTTCTCATTTAACCATTTCATATATTTACTTTTTCTTGACTTAGCACCCATTTTGGTCGCACTTTAATCGTTTGAGGCTCACCAAAGTCCCCTTGCACTTCTATACCCCTAGGGGTATACTCCAGCCATGACCAATAAAAAAAATCCAACACATATACTCCAAAATGAAGAGACAATTGCTGCGATATCTGCCCGAGTCAAGCGTGCTCAAGGACAACTTGGTGCGGTAGCGCGCATGCTCGATGAAGGTCGCAATTGCGACGAGATTATCCACCAAATGTCAGCAGTTGCTAAGGCAGTTAACACAGCAGCTTTTACTTTGATTTCTGCAAGCCTTGAAGAGTGCATAATTGAAGATAGAAAAGATCAGAAGGCTGTATCTGAGAAATTACAAAAACTATTTTTAAGTTTGGCATAAAATGAAAAAACTAATTGCTGTTTTACTTACATCTGTTTTCTCGCTCACCGCCTGTAGTGGCTCAGGTGAACAAGTGATAAATTTGAAAGTTAATGAATTTGCACAAAAAATTGCAGATCCTGCTGTGGTAATACTTGATGTTCGAACTCCGGCAGAGTTTGCTTCCGGTCATATCGCTGGGGCTGTGAATGTTGATTTTGAATCCGGCAGTTTTGATCAAGATATTCAAAAGCTGGAGAATTCCAAGACTTACGCTGTTTATTGCCGCAGTGGCAATCGATCTGGCCAGGCAACATCAATCATGGCCAAGAATGGCTTTAGCTCTGTCTTTAATCTAAATGGTGGAGTTATTGATTGGACTGCTTCAGGCCAAGTTTTGGTAACTAAATAGTGAAAAAAATTGTAGTAATTGGTGGTGTTGCAGGCGGTATGTCCTTTGCTGCACGCATGCGCAGACTAGATGAAACTGCAGAAATAACTGTGATCGAAAAGAGTGGCTTCGTTTCTTATGCAAATTGTGGCCTGCCTTATTACATCGGTGGTGTAATCGAGAATGAAAAATCATTACTGCTGCAAACACCACAAAGTTTATGGAAGCGCTTTCGCCTTGATGTTCGAGTCGGTTCTGAAGTGTTACGCATTGATGCGGATGCCAAACAAGTTGATGTCATTAATCATGCAAGTGGTGAGGAGTACTCACTAACTTACGACTTTCTAGTTCTAAGTCCAGGGGCTGCTCCAATTCGCCCTAATCTGCCTGGCATTGAACGCTCACTTTCACTGCGCAATGTCGAGGATGTTCAGCGCCTCTTTGATGTGGTTTCTAACAAACCAAAGAGTGCGGTAGTAGTTGGCGGTGGATTTATCGGAGTTGAGATGGCGGAAAACCTTCAAAGACGTGGAATTCAAACCTCAATAGTAGAAGCTCAAGATCAAGTACTTATGCCACTTGATACCGAGATGGTGACTTTTGTTCATACTGAGATAAAAAAACACCGCGTTGAACTTTATTTAGGTTGTGCTCTTGCATCTATTTCACCAACTTCAGTAATTCTTGCCAATGGAGTTGAAATTGACGCTGAGTTAGTAGTTATGGCGATCGGTGTTCGCCCAGAAGTCTCACTGGCCAAATTGGCTGGTCTTGTAATTGGCGAACGTGGTGGCGTAAAGGTAGATGAGTTCAATCGCACCAGTAACCAATTTATCTATGCAGTCGGAGATGCGGTAGAAAAAGTTGATGCTGTAGACCACAACGCTGCCTTGGTGCCACTGGCAAACATTGCTAATCGTCATGGTCGAGTTATTGCAGACCATATTGCTGGAAAAACGGTACGCCCAGTAGAAACCCAAGGAACTGCGATTGTTAAAGTCTTTGATTTGACGGTTGCAACATCTGGCTGGAATGAAAAGAAATTAATTGCAGCAGGTCTTGAATACATTGCAATCCATACCCACCCTGCCTCACATGCCGGCTACTACCCAGGTGCACAAATAATGGCGCTAAAACTTCTGATTGACCCAAAGACTCATCGCATTCTTGGAGTTCAAGGTGTTGGTAAAGAGGGCGTCGACAAACGAATTGATGTAATTGCCACTGCAATGCGTGGTGGCATTACTGCACCAGAGCTTGCTGATTTAGAACTTGCCTATGCTCCCCCATTTGGTTCTGCAAAAGACCCAGTAAATATGTTGGGATATATCTCTGAAAATGTACTCTCTGGAATTACGCCAACAGTGCAGTGGAGTGAAGTAGAGCAGAAAGTATCTGAGGGTTACACAATCCTTGATGTTAGAAGTACCGGTGAAGTAGATCAAGGCACCCTGCCTGGCGCAATTAACTTACCGATTGATGAAATTCGTGAACACAATGAAGAGATTCCAAAAGGCAAAATTCTTGTCACCTGCCAAGTTGGCCAACGTGGCCATGCTGCCACTCGCCTACTTCGAGAGCTTGGACATGATGCGGTCAATCTTGATGGCGGATATATGACATGGAGTAATTCACCAGCAAATAAAAAAGAAAAGGTAGGAAAGTAAATATGTGTAGACAAACAACTTGCCGCAAATGCGGAAAGGCTTCCTGGTCTGGTTGCGGAGAACATGTAAATCAGGTTATGAAAGGCATTCCAAAAGCTCAACAGTGTCAGGGGCATAAAAATGATCCTAAAGAGCCAAGATTCTTTTCTAAGTTATTTGGAAAGAAGGTTTAAACATGTGTAGCGCAGTTAGATGTGACAAATGTGGCAAAGCTACATGGGAAGGTTGCGGCCAACATATTGAAGAAGCACTAGCTCCCTACTCTAAAGAGGAGAAGTGTGAGTGTGCAGTCGATCTATCTTCTTGGGTACCAAGTAACTAGTTCAGATGTGGGCGGTGAGGGTTTCGAACCCCCGACATCCTCGGTGTAAACGAGGCGCTCTACCACTGAGCTAACCACCCGGTGAGATTGAGAATATTACTAGTAGATCAGTATTACTCCCAATTATCTCTGTTTATAGCGCAGATAATGCCGCTTTGTACTCAGAGATATTTCTAGCATCCCCTAGTCCGTTAACTACCATCCACTTAATGTTTCCATCTTGACCAATTATAAATGTGCCACGCTTAGCGCATCCTCTGCTCTCTTCAAAAGTTCCATAAGCTTTTGCAATATCACCATGTGGCCAAAAATCTGAAAGTACTTGAAACTTATATCCTTCTTGCTCAGCAAAAACCTTATTTGCATACATCGGATCACATGAAATCGCGATAAGTTCAACTTTATCGTTGTGAAAAGCTGATAGGTCATCACGAAGTGCGCAAAGCTCACCTGTGCAGATACCAGAGAAAGCAAATGGATAAAAGATAACTACAACATTCTTCTTTCCCTTATAGGAAGAAAGAGAAATTTTCTCACCATGTTGATTTAATAATTCAAAATCAGGTGCAACAGATCCAATTGCGAGCGCCATTTACTTTTCTCCTCTAGTTATTACTTGGTTTTAGGTTTCTTTTTATTACTACCAGCGTGCCGTGCTATTAATCTTGTAGCTGTCCAATCAGGTGCTGCTGGAAAAGATGTTGTTTGTGACATACCTGCAGTAGGGGCAGCATCTTGAATCTCACTCGCCTCAACATAACCTGGGCGACCAACCTTTGGAGTAAAGAGCCAAATTGGGCCATCTTCAGTTAGATAAGTGAGGGCGTCTACTAACTCATCTACTAAATCACCATCACCATCTCGCCACCAAAGAATTACTACATCTACAACCTCTTGCGCAGTTGCATCTAAAAATTGTGTTCCGGATTTAGCGGTAATTGCATCACGTAATGACTTATCGCAATCGCTATCATCAAAGCCAACTTCAAGTATGAATTGCTCGGATCCAATGCCAAGACGTTCAACAGTGGCCGCAGGTGACTGGGCTGAGTTCATTAGGAGTAGTCCACCCAACTTTCGCACTTGGTGCAACTTAAGAATGTGGATTTAGGCCAGATTGCGCCTACTTTGGGTATAAATATGACCAAAAGCCCCTAGAGGATAGAGAATATGCCCGTGAGTGAAAACTTTAAGGCCCCAGACCACTTAGTGGATCAATTAGTTGATACCGATCCAAATGAGAGCAGTGAGTGGCAACAATCATTTGATGCGGTTTTAAAAAATGCCGGCCCAGTTAGAGCTCGTTATTTAATGCTTTCATTACTACAGCGCGCTAATGAAAAAAATGTAGGAGTATCTGGTCTTCGCACAACTGATTACATAAATACTATTCCGCCCGCACTTGAGCCAGAGTTTCCAGGAGATGAGTATTTAGAGCGACGTATTCGTGCTTACATCAGATGGAATGCTGCAGTTATGGTCCACAGGGCTCAGCGCCCTGGTGTTGGAGTTGGTGGACATATTTCAACCTATGCCTCCTCTGCTTCTTTATATGAGGTTGGCTTTAATCATTTCTTCCGTGGCAAAGAGCATGCAGGTGGTGGTGATCAGATATTTTTCCAAGGACATGCATCCCCTGGTATGTATGCAAGAGCATTTATGGAAGGCAGACTTACTGAGAAGCAATTAGATGGTTTTCGCCAAGAGTTATCACATGATGGTGGCGGTTTATCTTCTTATCCGCACCCACGTCTTATGCCAAACTTCTGGGAGTTTCCAACTGTTTCAATGGGTATTGGGCCGATTAACTCTATTTATCAAGCGAGATTTAATCGCTATCTGCATGCGCGTGGTTTTAAAGATACCTCTGATCAAAATGTTTGGGCATTTTTAGGAGATGGTGAGATTGATGAACCAGAGACACTAAGTGCTATTTCACTTGCAGCCCGTGAAGGATTAGATAATTTAACCTTTGTTGTTAACTGTAATTTACAAAGATTAGATGGACCAGTTCGTGGTAATGGCAAGATAATTCAAGAGCTTGAATCTATCTTTGGTGGCGCAGGATGGAATGTAATTAAGGTTGTCTGGGGGCGAGAGTGGGATCCACTACTTGCAGCCGATCGAGAAGGTGCTCTAGTTGATTTAATGAATAAGACTCCTGATGGAGATTTTCAAACATATAAATCAGAAAATGGCGCATTTGTGCGCGAGAACTTCTTTGGCAGAGATCCTAGAACTGCTGGAATGGTTTCATCTTGGAGTGATGATGAGATTTGGAATCTAAAGCGTGGTGGACATGATTACCAAAAACTATACGCTGCCTATAAGGCTGCTAGTGAACATAATGGACGCCCAACTGTAATTTTGGCAAAGACAATTAAGGGCTGGACTCTTGGCTCACACTTTGAGGCAAGAAATTCAACTCATCAGATGAAGAAGATGACACTTGATGATCTTAAAAATTTTAGAGATCGATTATTTATACCTATTAAAGATGAAGATTTAGATGCCAAGCTGCCACCATATTGTCATCCAGGTGTTACATCCCCTGAGTATGCATACATGATGGATAGGCGAAATCAGTTAGGCGGCTTCTTGCCATCTAGAAGAAGTGTTTCTAAACCTTTAGCGCAACCAAAGGATGAAAGTTATGAGTCGGTAAAACGAGGCTCTGGTACCCAAGAGGTTGCCACCACTATGGCATTTGTTAGATTACTTAAAGATTTACTTAAAGATCCAGATATTGGTAAGAGATTTGTTCCAATCATTCCAGATGAGGCTAGAACCTTTGGAATGGATTCACTATTTCCAACTCTTAAGATCTACTCACCACATGGTCAGGGATACACAGCAGTTGATCGTGAGCTAATGCTTTCTTATAAAGAATCTAAAGAGGGCGTTATTTTGCATGAAGGAATTAATGAGGCGGGCTCAGTTGCTTCCTTCACAGCCGTTGGCTCCTCATATGCAACTCATGATGAACCAATGATTCCAATTTATATTTTCTATTCAATGTTTGGTTTTCAGCGAACTGGTGATTCATTTTGGGCAGCAAGTGATCAATTAGTTAGAGGCTTTGTATTGGGTGCTACCGCAGGGCGCACAACCTTAAATGGTGAGGGCTTGCAGCATGAGGATGGTCATTCAATTTTGTTGGCATCAACTAATCCAGCTGTTATTTCATATGATCCAGCATTTGGTTATGAATTAGGCCATATTGTTAAAGATGGACTTAATCGAATGTATGGTGAAAACAGTGAGAATATTTACTACTACCTAACTGTTTATAACGAGCCATATCAACAACCAGCTGAGCCTGATGATTTAGATGTTCAAGGATTACTAAAAGGTATTTATCTACTTAAGAAACCAATTAAGCGCAGGCGCAAGCAGGTGGCAATCCTTGCCTCTGGTGTTTCAGTTAATTGGGCGCTTAAGGCACAAAAGCTATTAAATGAAGATTTTAAAGTTGCTGCAACAATCTATTCAGTGACCTCTTGGAATGAACTTCGCCGTGATGGTCTAGAAGTTGATAGACATAACTTGTTAAATCCTGGTAAGAAGTTAACTGCATTTGTTACTAAGCAATTAAAGCGAGAAAAAGGTCCAGTCATTGCAGTAAGTGACTTTATGAGATCTGTTCAAGATCAGATTGCGCCATGGGTTAGCCAACCGTTTTATTCACTCGGCACAGATGGCTTTGGTCTATCTGATACAAGAGGTGCACTGCGCCGCCACTTTAAAGTCGATGCTGAATCAATCACCATTGCAGCACTTTCACAGTTAGCTGATGAAGGAGTTGTTAGTAAGAGGCAGGTTAAAAAAGCTATTGAGAAGTATCAGATTAACGATGTTAATGCAGCCGATGCTGGAAATACAGAAGGTTCTGGCTAAGCCTTACTTATGGAGTCACTTGCTTTATTAGCAGCTCTAATTATTTCACTTACAGCACTCGGTGGGCCACTAGCACTTGCACTAACTTTTCTGCCACAGCGCCTACTACCACTTGCAGTAATTAAGATTCTGGCTTTTCTTATCGCATTAATTGCAATATTTATTGGAGTGATGCTAATTATTAATGTGAACTCAATTGGGGCCAGATTAATTGCCATTTTTGGAGTAACAACTGCGGTGATTGCGATATATCGGATTATAAAAATAATCCCAAAGATTAAATAAAGTGGAGGTGCCGGGAATCGAACCCGGGTCCTCTAGCACTGCTTCAAAGTTTCTACGGGCGTAGTGCAATTAACGCTTTCTCAGTCCAAACTCTCACATGCACAAGTAGTTTGCGGACTCAGTTACAGATTTATGTCCCCATTAACCTCCGTAACACGGTTAGGGGTAAGTCCTCTAGCGACGTTAGATCCGAAGGCGAGAACAAACTTCGGGTAACGGATAACAGAGCTAGCTTAGGCAGCTAGTTGATAATCAGCGGCAGTTTTACTTGCGCTTATAGTTTGCCATGTTTTTGTGGTTAACGAGATCATCACGGCTTCCTCGGCCCGCTTGCCTTGAAGTAACGACTAAAGTCGAGACCGTTCACCCCCAAGATTAAGCGATTTATTTTTTCAGTATTTAGTTGTGAAAGGGTTATTTTACAGGCTTATTTTAAATACTGTTAATTGGTTATTAATCGTAATCTTGATCAGAGTTTTTGCGCTTGCTAGGTGTAGCAGTTTTACCAGATTTACGCCTTGATAACTCTCGGTTAACCTCACGAGTAACTTGTTGCTCCATTAAAGTATTGCGTTTATCGTGGGCTTTCTTACCCTTTGCAACTGCTATTTCAACCTTTGCCTTACCATCTTTAAAGTAAAGAGAAAGTGGAACTAGCGTTAATCCACCTGTCTTAATTACTCCAGCGATCTGAGCAATCTCACGTTTATGAAGTAGTAACTTTCGATCACGACGTGGCATGTGATTAGTCCAGCTACCCTGGTTGTATTCAGGGATATGAATACCACTAACCCAAATTTCACCATCTTTAGCCATTGCGTATCCATCAGTAAGGGACGCCCTACCTGCCCTAAGTGATTTAACCTCAGTGCCTGTTAAAACTAAGCCACACTCATAAACCTCTTCAATAAAGTAATCATGGCGGGCACTTTTATTTTGGGCAATGACTTTCTTGCCAAGCTCTTTAACCACAAGTGACCCCCAATCTTTTTTGAGGAAGTATTTAAACCTTTAGATACTTGCGAAGTGTTACAACTGATGCAGCACTTGAAACAACTAATCCAGTTAGAAGTAACCAAGCCGATGCAACCCAAACATCTTTCCAGGTGAAGAACTGTGTAAAGGTTAAAAGAGGTGCAACCCTTGAATCAACTACAGCTTTAAATCCAATTAATACTCCAGTTGAAACTAGCCAACCAGAGAGGGCAGCAAAAATTCCTTCAAGAAGAAATGGTAATTGAATAGAAAAACTTGAGGCACCAACTAACTTCATTACCCCAGTCTCTCTCCTGCGATTAAAGGCAGCAATTCTAAGTGTGTTACTAATTAATAAAGATGCAGTGAAAACTGAGGCCGCTCCTATTACAAGCGCGCCATTTCTAAGCACTGCTAATAGTTTAAAAAACTTCTCAAGTATTGCCTGCTGATCCTGCACAATATCAACACCGGGCCTGCCGGCAAAAGCACTTTCAATAACTGCAAACTTAGTAGGATCTTTAAGTTTTATTCTAAAAGATTCTGGAAGTTGATCGGCGGTGACATTTTGCGCAATTGCAGAGCCTTTAAATCTTTCTTGAAAACGCTTAAATGCTTCACCTTGTGATTCATAGTAAACCTCAGCCACAACTGGCAGAGTCTTTAAATCTCTTTGAATATCAATTTTTTGCTCTTGAGTGATTACACCTGTGCCACATGATGCACTCTCAGAGAGTGAACCACATAAAAAGATTGAAACTTCGATCTTGTCATACCAGTAATCCTTCATCACGCGAACTTGAGAGTTAGCTAGTAAGCCAATACCAAGTAAGGAAAGTGAGATAGCAACGGTAATCATTACCGCAAAGGTCATAGTTAGATTTCTGCGCAGGCCAATGCCTACCTCACTCATTACAAACTTAGCGCGCATCAGATAACCCTATCTTTTTCATCATTTGATTAACCTGTATACCCATAAACACCGCGAGCCTGATCACGAATAACATGACCACCCTCTAACTCAATAACACGTTTGCGCATTTGATCCACAATTCCAGCATCATGTGTTGCCATAACCACGGTTGTGCCCTCGCGGTTGATGCGATCAAGTAATTTCATAATTCCTACTGAGGTTGCAGGATCAAGGTTTCCTGTTGGCTCATCGGCAATTAAAATTGTTGGGCGTGAAACATAAGCTCTAGCGATTGCAACTCTTTGTTGCTCACCACCTGATAACTCATTTGGCTTTCGATCCCCTTTTTCTTCAAGGCCCACTAACTGTAAAACTTCAGGAACCTCACGGCTTATTTGTTTATTTGAGTAACCTAAAACATGTAGTGTGAAAGCGATATTTTCTGAAACAGTCTTATTTGGAAGTAATCTAAAATCTTGGAAAACTGTGCCGACTTGTCGGCGTAGTTCAGGCACTTTATGCGCTGCTAATGTACTTAAATCTTTACCTGCCACATGAATAACACCAGAGGTTGGTCTTTCTTCACGCAGGACTAATCTTAGAAATGTTGATTTACCGGAACCAGATAATCCAACTAAGAAAACAAATTCGCCTTTACTAATTTCAAGGTTAACCCCATTAAGGGCGGCTTTTTCGGTCTTTGGATACATCTTGGTGACATTTTCAAACTGAATCACAGCCGTAAACCCCTTTATTGATCAACTCAAGCATCTGATAGTAGTTTAGATAAGTAATCACCTATCTGTGGTGATTTAGCGCTAATTTCAGATAATTATTGCTGGGAATTAAGCCAAATTGTGAGATTACTCGCGCTCTTTACGCCACTTAATACCTGCTTCAATAAAACCATCAAGATCACCATCTAGCACCGCAGATGGATTTCCAACTTCAAAATCAGTTCGTAAATCTTTAACCATTTGATATGGAGCTAAAACATATGACCTCATTTGATTACCCCATGAACCAGTGTTATCACCCTTTAATGCATCCATCTTTGCGCGCTCAGCTAATCTGCGTCGTTCTAATAATTTAGATTGTAATACCGCCATTGCAGTTGCTCGATTTTGAATTTGTGATCGCTCATTTTGGCAAGAGACAACAATTCCAGATGGTGTGTGGGTAATTCTTACCGCTGAATCTGTTGTGTTAACTCCTTGGCCGCCAGGACCGGATGAGCGATAGACATCAATTCTTAAATCCTTTTCCTCTATTTCAATGTGATCACTTTGCTCAACAACTGGTACTACTTCAACACCAGCAAAGGAGGTATGCCTTCGAGATTGTGAATCAAATGGTGAAATTCGAACCAAACGGTGGGTGCCTTGTTCAACACTTAGGCGGCCGTATGCATATGGCGCGCTAATTCGAAAGGTAGTGGATTTAATTCCAGCCTCTTCTGCATATGAGGTTTCTAATACATCAATTTTGTAGTTATGACGTTCACAAAATCTAAAATACATACGCATTAACATCTGCGCCCAATCAGCAGCTTCAACTCCGCCAGCCTCTGACCTAATTGTCATAAGCGCATCTCGCTCATCATATTCACCACTTAATAAGGTTTGAACTTCAAGTTCACTAATTACCCTAGTTAAATCATCTAGTTCTTTGTCGATATCTTTAAAAGCTGATGCCTTATCACTTTCAGCACCTGCTAGTTCAATCATTACCGGTAGATCATCTAATCTGGTTCTTATTGAGCTAATTTTATTTATTGTTGATTGCGCCCTAGATAACTTACTAGTAACTACTTGAGCTTTAGCTGGATCATCCCAAAGATTTGGCGCACTTGCCTGCTGCTCTAGTTCATTTGCAGTTGCGATCAATTTTGGCAGATTTAACACCTGTTCAATTGATTTTAGAGTGATATCGATCTTTACGATCTCATCTTGATACTCACGGGCGGCCATAGGCTAGAGGATAATCTAATTGGGGATGTATTCCGAACTTGCACCGATACTGGTGGTGATCTTTAACTTATCTAACTCATTTAGGTGAAAAAATGGGATATCAATTGGTAGTCGAGCAGTAATTGATATCTGCGCGCTTACTTCATATAGATCACAATTAAAGCTCTCCACCTTTATCAATTTATCTGAAACTTTAGATTGGCTAATTAGGGTATAAAACTTACTTCCTGCTTCTTGGCAATTTAGCGGCACTCTTTTCTTACTATCAAATCTATTTATTTCACCGTAGTAGAAAAGTAGATTAATTGATTGAGCTGCGCTATTAATCGCCGCCTCACCAATATTTGTTAGCTCCTTTTTTGCCGCATAGGCTGCTGAAATATTTATTGAGATAAAACTTAGCGTCATAGCTATTAGGAAAAAACCAAATGAAAGTGGAATTAATGAGCCCCTACTTTTTTCTCCAAGCCAACTACTTACCGCCATAGATCAACATATTCACTGGCAGAGGCTTTATCTTCAGGGCCTACAGAGATTGTTGCTGTCACCTTATTTCCCCTGCTAAAGCATGGATATGTAGAGCATGAGATGTTTAGGTGAATATCTCTACTTGCCAGTGCGCGTGGTGAAAGTGTGGATTTGTAGAGATTAATTACTTGATAAGCCCTAATACTGGCTAACTCTTCATTAGGACTAGTCACATAAGCTCTAATTACTTGCCTAGCTAAATTCTTACTCTCAGCTATCGCCATTGATCTACTTTGAATGATCGTGATTAGCAGTAAAAAGATGGTAAAAAACGGTAATGTAAATATTAAGAACTCGGCCACTGCTGAACCAGAGCTCACCCGTTTTAAATAATTAATCACGCTCATCTTCATCTACAACAATGGAAACAACTTTTTTTGAAGCGGGAGTATTAAAGTCAATGAACTTGTTGGAGTTAGAAGGTTTATCTAGTAATAGTACTGATCCACCCCCAGTTAATGGGTAACGAATATAACCACCAACTTTACCCAAAATAGCAACTTGAGATAACTCTGCTTGAGATAAATGAACTTGTTTCATTAAGTTAAATTGCACAAAAACCAATTGAAACATTACTAAAAAGATAAATACTTGGGGCAGAATGATCAAGAAAGACTCAACTGACCCACGGGATTTTGAAAGTAAAAACTTGCGCAATTACCTGATACCGCCCATTGCATCTAAGGAATTGCGCAAGATTGTGGTTAGCTTTGGGGCGGCGATTGACCAGATACCAGTAA
>Ga0222712_10002417_pt1 | contig 21403 bp, 21 predicted proteins | sample C33_657DmetaG_FD_165043 | JGI IMG/M metagenome (GOLD analysis project Ga0222712, IMG submission 165043) | Estuarine water microbial communities from San Francisco Bay, California, United States - C33_657D | ecosystem: Environmental > Aquatic > Marine > Unclassified | place: USA: California... | reverse complement strand
GGGGGGCTGGGGGAGTGCGGGGGGGGGGGGGGGGAGTGATGGGGTTACCAATGGAAGGCAAATGTTCTGCTTGCAACAATTGGCCGATCTCGCCTCCTGTTGTTATCCGAAATGGCGTTTTGTGTGTTGATTGTGCTAGCGATTATCTTCGCTGGCGTGAGTGGCCGAAGGAGAAGCCGGTGAACAGTGGGCGTTACTTAGTGCTGACAGATGGTTCAACCGACATCGGCAATCATTTGAGCTACTGGAGCAGGACGGTGGAAAGCTGGTCAACAAAAGACGCTGGCATAGCCTTCTGGCGACCCATCGGCGAATTGCCGGGGGAGGGAAAGGTATGAGCGTCACCCTGACCCAGAATTATGTCCGTTCGGTTTTAAGGTACGAAGGTGGGAAGCTGTTCTGGGTTTCATCCAGAGGTACGAAAGCTTCCGGCACAGAAGCCGGGTGTTTGAAAAGAAAAAGGGATGTTCGATGGCATATTTGCCTTAATGGTAAGGAGCATAAAAGAAGCAGGCTCGTTTGGGTGTATCACTATGGCGAAATCCCTGAAGGTTTAATTGTGGATCACATAAACCACGACACTACTGATGACCGAATAGAGAATCTCAGAGTTTGCTCTGTGTCGCAAAATCAGCAAAACAGGTTGGTTAGCAAGGGAAAGTTTTCAAAGCTTCCAAAAGGTGTGTGGTTTGCAAAGCATGTAAAGCGGTTCCGTGCTGCGATCAAGCTGGACGGCAGGCTTATTCACATCGGATATTTTGATTCCCCTGAAGACGCAAAAGACGCTTACGACAAAGCTGCAACAGAGATGTTTGGCCAATATTTCTGTGACGGAAATCCAATCGGCCCGCTGCCGAGCGAAGGAGGTGAGTGAATGACAGACGCTAAGCGAATAGCTGAATTAGAGTCGTTGGTTCTGGCTTTCCAAGACAGGGCCAACGACATGTCCAACAAGTTGCACGCGCTTAGGTTGGCCGTGCAGAAAAACTGTGGGCACTGGTATGAACCAGGCTACGGTTTAAAAACATGGGTGCCCGATAAGTGGGTGCCCGAGGCTCTTGGGTTTAAACCTGAAGGGCCGGATTTGAATAACACTGATGAGCCTGACTACTCTTGTCGTTATTGTAATGCTATAAGTGTTTTTGAAGATGACGACGTAGACGGCTTACTTAGATGCCGAGCGTGTGAAAAGTATTGGTTTAAGTGAGGTTAACAGATGTCAATCAACTCAAGATTGGTACAATGGACGTAAAGTTTAAACTTAACGGTTATGTTTTTACAAACAGGAACGAATGCAAGACCATTAGCCTTTTTGGTAGACCATGTAGAAGCATAAAAGAACTTTCAGCCAAAACAAAACTGTTTCTTAAATTTTGGCGCGGAGTGACTTACGAGCTTTCAAACAACGGTCTTACTAATGAAAGCTATGTGCGACTTCAGTGCCTGAGGAACTGCCCTCCTAGTGTTGGTAGGTTTAGCAACAAACAAAAACTTAGGTTCTGCAAGTTTTATTCTTGTCCTTGGTGCTGGAATAGAAAGTATTGCGGTAATTTGTTTTTAAAGTTAAGAGCCTTAAGTAAAGAAACTCCTGGTTTAAAATTTTATTTGTTTAAACACAGTAGTTTGACTCAAAACTTTGAAGACTATATTGATTTGATCAAACACACTAGCAGCATAGTTTCAAAAGTTAAAAGAAGACGTGGTGTTATCGGTGGTGTTTCTTTGTGTTTTTTCTCTCCTGTAGATCAGTCTGATAATGTTTTGATAAAGTCTAATCTTCTGATAGCTTCAACTTTTCCTTTAAAAAATCTACCAGACAGCTACATACTTGATTACGATCTTTCTTTTTCAGCCACTTCTTGCAATAGAACTGCTAGAGAGTTTGGTAAATATCCAGATATATTTTTAAAAAAACAAGCTTACAAAACATCTCAAGTGTTTATAGAGTTTTTGAAAAAAGACCGAATGCGTGTAAAACATTTTGTTTGGTTTGGCAAGTTGTTTAACAGGAGTAAACAATGCCCGTAGACGACAATCCTGACGACTTGGGTCTTATCAGCAGGCAATTTGAAAATCCAGAGGCTAGGCTTTTAAACTTTGCCGAAAGAGTTTCAACTAAATACCTTGATGTCACAATAGGTTCTGGACAAGTTGAGAAATACTTGTATGAACTATACTATGACCTTGTCTTCGTTAGAAAGATATTGTCCAATCTTGGCGCTTTGCCTAAGTTAGACAAGTCTTCAAACGCAGCATTTGAAGATGGCGCTAGGCATATAGCGAACATGGTCATAGACAAAGTAGTGTCAGGGGAGATAGTAAAAAGTGACTAGCGAAGACAGCCAAGTCCTTTCGGCAAACAACGACAGCTTACCGGTTGTTGCCGACAAAACTAAAAACAGGCCTGGCAGGCCTCTAGGCAGTGGTTCTTCCAAAGAACTTTCTCCATTCATTGCCAGGCTGCCTCACAAGTACTCAACACTTCTCAAGAGTTTGAGTAAGAAGGAAAAGATTCCCTCCTCGTCTGTTCTTCTAAAAGCCATACTTGGCTACATGAAGACACAGCACGGGGTGGAGTTTAACTGACAACATGCGGCGCACTAACGTGCGCCGCATGTCTTTCTTTCCTTTAGCTATTAGACTCAACAATGTCAGATGTAGAGTTTGAAGAACAATTTGCTTACAGGCGATTCAAAGTAGTCGTTCCGCATGTTCCGTATCTTCCTTCAGATCAAATAGTTCAAGCAAGTTATCAACGTATAAAAGACGACGGTGAACTTTACAAATTTATAAAACTTAAAGTTTTTCCTCTTGATGATGTGACATACACATACCAAGAAGCTGTTGACGTTCTTGAAATATTTACATCAAGATGGCAGCATGGTAGATGTGATCCATGGACGGCTCCGTACGCCAAAGCTGTTGGCGATCCAGAGGTAAGCTTTACGCTAATGGAGTTCAAAGCAAACAAAGACGCTTCTAAGTTACTTGAAAAATTTTGCAAAAAAAGAAAAAGAAAAGATGGGCTTGGAGGAAAGATGTTTGCCAAGGAAGAGATTTTGGAAGAAGACAACGACGACACTATTGATTGAGGTTTAAGAAATGACAGAGAAGGGCTACTACCCAAACAGAAAGCCAGGTGAACGAAATTGCATGAAGTGCGGTAAGAAATTCAAATCTTACGACGTTACCGCCAACAGGATATGCAACGCCTGCAGTGACAGCAATATGAAGGAAAGGTCTCCAAGAATATTCAAACAAAGTAGCCACGATTCTTTTGATTCTTGAAAGGAAGTGCGTCTTGTCTAGCGCCATAGCTGTTGTTGGCGATGCCATACTTGACCATTATGTCTATGGCTCTGTGACCAGGATAAGCCCTGAAGCACCTGTTCCTGTGCTGAAGGTAGACTACGAGCTGCTGTCCCCAGGCGGTTCAGCAAATGTCGCGGCTTCTGTTCAGGCTTTAAATTTTCCCGCTGTTTTGTTCTGCGTTCTCGGCGCTGACTCCGAAGCTAAAAAAATGACTTTTGGTTTAGACACCTTAAATGTCAAATGTGATTTCACAGAACTGGCAGAATACCAAACAACTTTGAAAACAAGGATCATGTCTTCTGGCGTGCAAATCACAAGATACGACAGAGAAAACCAAGCTGATCTTTCTCCAAACTTCAGTTCGTTCAAGTCTGGACTTTCTTTCAAACTAAACCACATGGCGAAAGACCTGGGAGCCATAATAGTATCTGACTACAACAAGGGAGCAGTGTCTGACGATGTCAGGGATTTGATTCAAGAAGTAAGAAATTGCAATTCAAACATAAAGCTTTTTGTTGACGCCAAACCTTCCAAGATGTCTGGGTGGGTTTATGCTGATTGCGTTACTCCAAACTTTTCAGAAGCTTGTTCTTTTCTTGGGTTGTCATACAAGCAAGCCGATTCAAAATCAGACAGCCTGTGTGAGAGCTTGTGCAAAAAAATACATGAAGTTCTTCCTAATCTTTCCCTCGTTGTAATCACCAGAGCCCAAAATGGATGCAGTTGGTACGATTCAAATTCAAATTCTTCTGGAAGCTTGCCAGCGTTCACGACCTGCAAATCAGACGTGATAGGGGCTGGTGACACTTTTGTTGCTGCTTTGGCCGTAGCTGTATGCGAAAACAAATCGATACAGGATGCGCTGGTGTTTGCAAACGCAGCCTCCGCGTTGGCGGTCAGCAAGCCAGGAACGTCTGTGGTTTATAGGATGGAGCTGGACACATACCTGTCTAGGCCTACCCACGGTTCTTCTCTAAGCAAACTGATGACTCAAAACACAGCCATATCCTGGGCAAGACAACTTAGAACAACCAACGAGAAGATAGTATTCGCCAACGGCTGTTTTGACTTATTGCACGCAGGCCACGTGCATCTGCTCGAACAGGCTAAATTCGCTGGCGGCTATCTTCTCGTTGGTGTGACAGACGACGATAGCGTAAAGAAGCTTAAAGGCTCGGCCAGACCTGTTGTAGGTTTAAAAGACAGGCTCAGGATGATCGCTGCTCTTGAATGTGTAGACGCTGTCGTTCCTTTTTCAGAACACGAACTTGTTCCTTTGATAGAAGCTGTAAAACCCTCAGTTCTTGTCAAAGGTTCTGAGTACGAAGGCAAAGAAATACCAGGCGCTTCTTTTGTAAAAGCGTCTGGTGGTGAAGTTTTATTTGTTGATATGCAAAACGGGATTTGCACTACAAACACTATTGCTTGTCTGCAGGGGAAGGTTTAAGTCGCTCAAGAGCCTTGGCTTTTGTTTCTTCGTTTAGTTCAACACCGCATTTAGAAGCTATCAGATTTACTGAAGCCTCGCTGTCGTCTATCAGATCATTGAATGTTATGTGGACTATTTTTTCCTTGTCTTCTTTGTTCTCAACATAAAACCGTTCAGTGTTCATAGACCTAGCCACCATGTATCTACCCAACAAGCTAGCTGTTTTTTCTATGTTCCATTGTTTGTTAGTTTTTATCATGTCCAAAACACAATGGTGAGGCTGTCGCATTGGAACAAACACAGTGAAATCAACATTGTTTCTTTTTAACGCGTTTATAAACTCGCACCCTGTTATGCACAGCATTGGGTCAAGCATCAGCCAATCTTTTCCATCTTCGATTTTTGACTTAACGTAAACCTCTATGCTTTCAACAGCGTACTTTGCGTTTGACAAAGATATTTTTGGGTCTTCTGGTTTGTCGCAAATGATCTGGTTTATGGCCATTAGTTGGTAGTCGTTGGCTATCTCGTTGTTAGCCGCGTAGCCAAAAGATTCCAAAACCTTTGCCACAAGCACACCGCCACCGTAAGGTATGTCCAGTATCATCGCGCACTTAACACTCATTACTTCAACTCCTTCTTAACCTTGTTGCAGGGCCCCACAAACTCACCTCGTAGTATGCCTATTGACTTGGGTGCTTTTACCCCTACTGTTACTTCGGGGCCGTTTATACTCAGAATTTCAATCACTATGTTGTCGTTTATTCTTATCTTTTGGTTTTTAAACCTCTTCACAATCAGCATGGTTGAAACCTCCTGTTTGTTATTTGGGAATTGTAAGGTTAATTTCAATCGTTTCAAGTGTACTGGAGAAAATAATGGCAGCTAAGCCAATACTGGTTTTGTCTTCTGACTGGCATTTGAATCCCTTGTCTTGGAAGAGACACCCAAAGATAAAAGGCGATTCGTATTACTCCCTGCGACAGATAGTGGACACAGCCATAGAGCTGCAGGTTCCGCTAATAGGCGCTGGTGATTTGTTTGACGTCAAAACACCTCCAAGTGAATCTGTCATAGTTTGTTGCAGAGAGATGGAAAGGTTGGCAAAAGAAAATCTGTCCATGTACTACGTCCAAGGACAGCACGAATACGCAGAACAGCCTTGGTTAACGCTGTCTCCAAACGCTGTTCATATTGATAGCTTTAAATATCAAACTAATGGAGACCCTCAGGTATTTGACGTCGCAGGTTTACGCTTGGTAGGCATGGACATATCCATGTCGCCAGTAGAGTTTTCAATTCAATGTGCCAAACTTCACATGCTTGCCAGATCGAAAGGTGAGTTTGACATGTTTGTGACTCACCAGGTGTGGGCTGATTTTATAAAGAAAAGAGACCCCGTTTTTATGTTCGAGAAAGCCTTGTTCTCGAAGATCACATACACGGGCGACTATCACAAGCTAGAAGCTCTGGATGTTCAGGGTATGCTTTGTTTGTCTAGCGGTTCAATAAACATGCAGGCAAACAACGAGAACCCAATAAAGGAAATATTCATTTTGCACGATGACCTGTCTGTTACCAAGAAGACAATAAAGACAAGACCCTTTATGTCTTTTGAGCTCAAAACAGATTTTGAGCTCAACAAGTTGTTGAACACTCCAAACAGCACTCTGCTGGCAGCCTGGCCCCACCAGGTTCCAGAAGAGTTTTCAACGCCTCTTGTTTCAGTCAAGTATCAGAACAACCTAACCAACGCCTTCGACTCTTTGACTGAAAAATTCAAAGAGTGGAATTACGACCTGTCTCCCACTGACTTTTTCTCGGTGGAGATGACAGCAGCAACTGACAGGAAGGAAATAAAGGACATAGTCAACGTTACTGACTGCGTTTCCCAATTCGTTCCTGTCGACTCAACAGCTTACAAGGACGCTGTTCGCGTGTTTGATTCAACAGACGTTGAAGCCGAACTAGCAGCCATGCGCAAAGAACATCTAAACCAGTTGTCGTAAGGAGATAACATGTTCGTCAATAGAGTAAAGTTCACCAATTTCTGCCAGCACCTAGACAAAGAGGTTGAATTCCGCAGAGGTTTAAACGTAATAGTAGGACCTAATGGCAGCGGAAAGTCGAACATAGTAAACGGAATATACGGCGCTCTGACAGGAGACTTCACAAGGAATGCCGGCAAGTCAGCTGACAACATTTCAATAAACAAGATAGCCGGCAGGGCCAGCCAGATAGAGCTTAGTTTTTCACACGGCAACAAGGAGATGTCGATAGTAAGAAGGCTAGACCCAGTTGAAAGGCAGTTTTGTGTAGACGGCAACACCTACACGGCAGACAAGGATGTTGCTGAAAGATTGGAGCACATACTTGAAGTCGACAAAGATATCTTGGGGTCTTATGTTTTTGTTGAGCAGTGGGACAACTTTGGGCCGTTATCCTTGTCTCCAGCCAAGAGAATAGCGGCTTTTCAAAAGTTGTTCAGAATAGATCAGCTAAACAAGATCAGCGATGAGCTTTCTGACGGGTCTGTGAAACTAGCCGCTGTAAGTGTTGTTGGTTGCAACATACAGGAGCTGTCTGAAGAAGCCAACGGAATAGAAAGTAAGATCAATGGCATAGAGGAGGAGCTGGCTAGCCTGCCGTCTGTTGACGATCTTGATGGCGTTATATCCAGTAACAACAACAAGATAAACAACTGGAAGCTTAAGGCTAAACTTGAGAATCAGATTTCTTCCAGACAGTCGGTTATAAGCGACTTGCTTGTTTCAGAAGCCAATCAGTTGGAAATAAAATCCAAACTGAACAGTTCTCTCTTAGAAGCTTCTGACATGCTTACTGCCATGAAGGATGAGTACGACACCGCGTCAAACGTCGAGTCTTTGTGGATAAAGTACGACTACTACCTGGCCACTAAGTCTTCTCTTGAAACTAAACTCAAATCTCTTGAGGAAGACAAGCTTAAAAATTTGGAGCCTACTAAACCCGAAGGCTATACGGAGGACAGCCGTTCGGAACAAGAAAAGCTTGATGGCTACAAATTTAAACTAGAACAGAATAAGAGATTTGTATCTTCTTTATCTGGCGACAAAGCTGAATGCCCTGTTTGCGGTACTTCAGCAAGTAATCTTGTGGAAAAGCTTGAGAAAGCTAATTCTGAAATGTCCGATCTTTCAGAAAAAGTTTTAAAGCTAACTCAACAGATAAGCGACAACAGGCGTTATGACAACGATTTGCGCGCTTATCTTGTTTGGTTTGACAACTACAAGAAAAGTGTTGAAGAAATAGCTTCTGCTTTTAGAAGTCTTAACGTTGAGACAAAGCCAGATTTTTCTAGAGAAGAAGCAACGCAGATAATTAATAACTACAAGAATGTCACCAAAGCTTTGGCTACTTTGGGCGACAGTATTAATTCTGTTAGCAACAAGATTAGTTCAATACAGTCAAACATCCTTGTTAACAGGGACGAGTTGGATAAGGAGCTAAAAGAACTCGAAGAGTTTTCAGGTTTAAACCAGGAGGAAATCGACAAGGCTGCTGAAAACGTCGCAAACGCCAAAGGCTTGAAGACAAAAGTTACTGACCTAACAACAAGTTTGGCTGTAACAAAATCTGAGCTTAAGGCTTGTAGGGACAAAGTAAGCAACGCTGAGAAACAAAATCAGCTAGCTGTTCTTCACAGTTCCTGGAACGACCGCGTTGAAAGCCTTAAAAAGATTTTTAAGTACAACGCTTTGCCCATGGTTGTTTCGTATAAGTATATGGACAGGGTTGTAGTAGAATTAAATAAGACTTTGAGCGCTATCGGGGTACCGTTTAATATAGAGCTTGAACCGGATTTGTCCTTCACGGCAAACTTTGGATCACACAAAGTACCGGCGGCTAGGTTGTCTGGAGGTCAAAAGGTAATACTGACTATAGCTTACAGACTTGCAGTCAATTTTACCTTTGCCACCAACCTTGGTTTGCTTTGTTTGGATGAACCTACTGTAGGTTTAGACGACGCAAACCTAAGTTCACTTGAGAGGGCCTTTGAAAGATTGAGAGAATTTTCAATGTCTAACGGCGTCCAAATAATAGTAGTGACGCATGAGAAAGGCATAAGTCATTTGTTCGACCACACTATAGACCTGGCTAAGGTCTAAGGAGGTCACCCATGGGTGCCCTGACTGACGAGACTAACACCCTTAAGCTATACACCTCTATGGACGGAGAAATTTGGTATGTTGCCGGAAGCGGCATACCAAAGCCGTCAAGTTACTCATACGGCGAATTGTGCGAAGAACTTAGACTTGTCAACAAGAAGTCTGTAGTCAGGCTTGTTGGCAGTTCTAATAACGCCAGACTTATAACAACCCTTTATTTGCACATGCTCGACGGAGACATATCTGGTCTACAGGTGTGCAGTCCTCAGGTGGAGTTCGTCAATCTAGACGAGTATTCTCCCGAGAAAGTTTTGATGAACATGCGTAAGTGGAAGTACCCTTCTTCGCTAGGAGGCTTTCACGACGTAGAGGTAGAAGACTATACGATTTATTCGATGGCTTATCTTCTCAGCTCGACAAAGCCGTCGAAGAAATCGACCGAACAGCTCATGGCTCTGTTTAAAAAGCATCCCATGAGCAAAATTTTTTCTTTTGTTCCTTTTTTCAATCAAGAGATGTGCGCGAAGCTTCTAGCTGTAACCCTTGATCCAAGGTGGTATGTCGACTTGTCTAACCCAGACAAGCTCTACAAGTATTACAACTGGATGGGTGTAGGCGGTTTAAAATCTTCTGGAGAAGATCAGCCTTTGCCCGAGTACAGCTTTGCCAAAACGAGAGCAGACAGGAGGCAACTTGTTTTGGGTTGTTGGCAGAACAACTTGACTAACGATGTGAACTGGAAGGATAACTTCCTTGCGTTCACATACGGCAAGGTCAAAGCTCTTTTGAAAGATTCCGGTTTAAAGAAAGAAACAGGAGATTTTGATGAAGCGGATTTGGCTACAAGCCAAAAGTTTTTGAGTTTTGTTTTCGGGTCTTGGTTGAACCTCATGTACCCGATGCCTAACAATTGGATGGAACCATTGTTCTCTCCAGAGTTGTTCCTCTCTTCTGAAACAGAAGTGGAGAGGTACAAAGCCCACATGTCTAAACCAGGATAAAATTTTAAAAGTAAAGCCTTTTGGGCTTTTGCTTTGTAGTATTGTCTTTGGCAGTACGGAGGAAGCTATGTCTGTGGCCAAGCTGTTGATGCGCAGGAAGGGTAATCTTTCAGACCTGCAGGTTGTGGAAGGCAACATTCCAGTAGACCTAGAAAATTCAATAGAAGAACAATTGTCGTATACCCACGTAACCCAAACGAGAGGATACGAGGCATACACCAAGGGAGGCGACTACAAGCCTTTTACCTACGAAAAAAGAAACCTGTTCAAAAGAGGGGACGACGGCAGGTTTATTTTTCCAAAAGGGTTTAGTGCCAGGATTTTTAACCTGTGCCGAACGCTTGATTGCGAAGTAGAGGTTCGCGACCTGTTGGAACCCACTTTGGCGTCAGACCGTTTTGAAGTGGATTTTGACAGAGTGTTTGCCCACATGGATTTGAAAGCCAAACAAGACGAGTGTCTGGCCTTGATCTCCATAAGTGATGGCGGGGTAGTGGTTGCGCCTACCGGTTTTGGCAAATCTTTTTTGTTTGCGGCTATTTGCTTGATGTTTAAAAAGGCCAAAATCCATGTGGTTACAAGGCGTAAGGATGTGATGAAAAGGTTGCTAAGGCACCTTGTCAAATACATACCTGACGTAGGACAGATAGGCGCTGGGGTTAAAAGATGGAGCAGAGTTACAGTTGTCACGGCTGACTCTTTGCACCTGGTTGACCACACTCCCATGCACAGGGCAGACATAGTACTTTATGACGAGGTGCATGAAGCGGCTGCACCATCTTATTCAAACGAGCTGGCCAAATACCAATACGCTAAAATGTTTGGGTTTACGGCCACTCCAGAAGGACGCTTTGACGGAGCTCACCACAAGCTTGAGGGTATATTTGGGCCTAAAATATTTGAGATGACCTACCAGGAAGCTGTTTCTCACGGACTGGTTTTACCTGTTCGTGTCGAGTGGGTAGACGTAAGGATGCCTAATCCATGCGAGTTTAAACGCGAGACGGCAAAGGAGAGAGCAGGTATATGGAGGAATAAAATTCGCAACAAGCTTATAGCTGATAAAGCCAGGGAGTTCGGTGATGACGATCAAGTCTTGATACTTGTTCGTACTCTTGAACACGCTGTGTTTTTGAAGCAAGAGCTTCCCGAGTTCAAACTGTGCTACGACAAGATCGACTCTGACGTCTATGCTTCTTTGGTCAAAAAGAAAATGCTAGACGCTATGACTGAACCACCCATGACTCCTTCCGCAAGGGATAAGATGTCTAGGGATTTTGAGTCAGGAGAGTTGAAAAAGGTCATAGCTACCGACGTATGGTCTACTGGCGTTGACTTTCCTCAGTTGTCAGTTTTGATTCGTGCTGATGCCAGAGCTTCTGAAATTATGGATGTTCAGGCACCAGGTCGCGTGGTAAGAAGGCATGACGCCTCTGGAAAAGACCACGGTTTGGTAATTGACTGTATGGATTATTTTGACACTGCTTTCATGCGCAGAAGCACTGAAAGGAAAAGGACTTACGCCAAGCAAGGGTGGGAACAAGACAACAAAAGAGTAAGGGGAAAGCTGTGAGATGGAAACAGAATCGTCAAGAGAGCTTCACAGGAAAATACGTGAGGTTTACATAACCGAAAGACGTAAGTTTGAAGCTCGCGTGAGCGGTATGCCTAGCACATACGGCAGCCGTCACATGCCTAAATGGGACGGTACAGAAGACTTCACGCCAGGATCGGCTAGACGAGCCATAAGTGATAGGTATGGAAGGACTTTCAAACCAATATGGCCAAAGATAGCCGAGTTTGCTTTTAAAAATAACGTGGACCCTTTTGTTTTGATCCAAACCAGGTTCATGAAACAAAAGGGTCCACGGCCTCCAGAGCCGACTGATTGTATGTGCAAGTTGGCTTTGGAGTTATGTTCCACAGAGCTCAGCTCAGTTGACGAGCTCGACCACAAGTTGTATCAATTCCAAGACGTTTTCAAGATGGAGGTGGAAAACAGATCGAGGTACATTCAAAAATATGGTTGGACCACAGAGCAGGTAATTCATTCTGTCATAGGTGACTTGACACTTCCGTTCAACAACCTGTACAGGCACTATCTGGCTTCAATGAGCGGACTAACAAAACTGGCTTCAGTTTTCAAACCTGGAGCTGTGCTTGAGTATTTGAGAGAAAGGCAAGGTTACGTTAACTCTTCTTGGAAACAAGTGATTTCACAGGAAATAGTTGATGAAGCGAACCTTGCTTCTTTTTGACTGCCACGGAGGTTTTAATGTACAAGCGGACGAACGCCAGAAAAGATTTATTTCTGGTAAAGAGGGCATTGAACCCAGCGCATCTTTTGATTGTATTTGGCGTATTGATAAAAAATAGAACCTTGTTTTTGAAGGTAAGAAACAACTTCACGTCAGACCTTCTCAACTACCCAGGAGAAGAATTTCACGCTTCTTTCCTGAAGATGATCGTCGAGTATTTCGACGGTTACGGCGACATGCCTGTTCAGCAGGTCGCAGTTGCCGAGATGATTTCTTTGTCAAAAGAAGCATCTGCTGGTTTTTCTGAGGTCATGGTTCGCGATGAAATAGCTGCCATCTACGGCCTTACCGAAGGAGCAGACGACGAGAAGGTTCGAGCTACTGAGAACATGGCTACGGACCTCATCACCGAAATACTCATTCAAAGGAAAGTTGTAAACCCTACCAAGAGTCTTCTCTTGAATTCAGGAGACGACACACTAGCCAACCCCAGCGAGTTTTTGAGTGAGGCTACTCAAAACTTGCATGAAATACAGAGCATGATGTCCAGGACGATCATATCGTCTGTGCCTCAGATCAGACCAAGGATTCACAATTACGTTGAGTTTGATCACGACATGGAGTTTATGAATGCCATAACCAAGGGAGGATTGCCCAGGAAAAGCGTAAGTGGTTTGTTCGGTCCTTTCGGTGGTTGCAAAACAACCACAGCCACACAGGCAGCAGCCAGCCGAATAAACATAGAGTGGAGAAAGCATCAGCGTGGTGAACCCGCCGAGATAGTCGTGTACGCAAACTGCGAAGGGTCACCAGAAGAAATAAGCTTTAGGGTTCTGTCGTTCTTGGCCAAGATACCGGCCAGGGACGTGAGGTCTCATTTCTACGCGATAAGACCTTTAAGAGACCATGTTCCCAGCGACCCTGAAGATTACAACAACAAGTTTGGAATGACCGTGCCAGAGACTGTAAGGCTTGCTGAGGCCTGTGAAAAGATAGACAAGTTTTTAAAGATCATCGACTTGTCTGGAGGTACGGAAGCGTCTTCAGGAATAGGCAAGGGTTTTGTGAACGATCTGGTAATGTCAGTCGATTCTTACTGTCGAGAATCCACCAGAAACGTTTCATTGTTTATACTCGATTACGGCAAAGCCTTTGTTCGCAGGTTTATGGACCTTAACGGCATGGCCGCTGAGAACATAAGGTTTTACCTAGGCCGACTTCCAGACTTGATTCGTAGGGACATAGCTGACAAGTTTGATTGCGCCGCTCTTGTGCTGCAGCAGATGAACAAGACAGCCAACACCAAGAAGCCTGGCCAACTTTTGACGCACGGAGACTCATCCGAGGCGTCTGACTTTGGCGAAAACTGTTGGTTTTGCTTTGCGTTGTCTGTGCCATACAAAAGCGACGATGGCGCTATGATCACCAACCTTAACATGTCAAAGGCAAGGGACGTGGAACCTCCGCGCAAGATGCCTTCTTTGGAATACATTCCCTACTGCCAAGGTTTACGACTGAGGGACGATTTCAGGATTGTAAACAACACGTTGATATACGAGGAAAGGAGAAACATCGTCATGCCGACAATGGCTATGCCAGCCAGGAGGTCCTCAAGAGGAGCTTCTGGTGGGCCGGCTACTGCTGCTGACATGAATCCTCTTTAAGGGGTGCTGTCATGCCTTTATGCAGAGAGCTGTATTCCAGACTTGAGAAAAAGTTTGGAAAGATAAAAATTTCAAATGAGGGGCACAGCCTACAGTCAAGAACCAGGAAGATAGGCTACGAGGTAAAGACGGAGATACTGTACCCAGGCGAATACTACTGCATAAATTGTCCTTTCTGCGGGGACAAACGGCAGCGGTTGTGGGTTAACCACAGATTTGCAGAGTACAGGTGGCTGGCTGTGTGTTACAACGAGACGAGATGTTTAGACGGTCCCTTTGGCAAAGATAATCGCAAAGAACTTTACAGGCTGATATTTCAAACAGACTCTTCTGTTGTTTTGCCTGTACTTTGCGGCGTAGAGACTGATCCAGCAAAGCCTCTTACGGAAATTTCTTTGCCTGGGGACATCTCGTTTTTTGATGAGCTGCCAGTAGACCATGTTTCCAGGTTGTATCTGCAAGGAAGAGGCTACGACCCTCTTCAGTTGCAAAGACTTTACGGCATGGGATACTGCAACAGTGTTTTTGACAACGCCTACTATCCGCTAACCGGCAGAATATTCATACCAGTGATAATGAACGGTATGCTTGTCGGCTGGCAGGGCAGATACATAGGCGACCCTGACTGGAAAGTCAGCAGGGTTCAAAAATATTTCAACCTAAGAGGCATGTCCAAAAAAGACATGCTCTATAACTTTGATGTGGCCAAGAATCAGCCTATGGTTGTTCTTGTGGAAGGCGCTGCTGACGTTTGGAGGGTTGGTCCAAGAGCCGTGGCATTGATGGGGTCAGACATGGCTGATTCCCAGATGCACTTGATACGGGAAACTTGGAGTAACAAGCCAGTAGCGGTTTTCCTTGACGCCGACGCCGCTAAAAAATCAGCCGAAATAGCCGCAAGGCTTTTTCCGTTTTTTGGCAGCAAAGTTTTTCATGTCGTTCCAGACGGCAAAGACCCAGGCAGCTTATCCAACAGCGAGTGCTGGGAAATGATCAATTCAGAAATGAGCAAGCGCGGGATAGCGATAAGCTAGAAAGGTGTATATGAGTGAGTTCTTCAGGCGCACGTATTCTGAGATAAACTTTTTGAATATGCTGCGCAGACAGGAAAACGAACTGTCCGAAGTTTTTCCGATGATCAAACCCGACTTTTCTGAGCTACCACCTCCAGGAGCTGACTTTGAAAACTACGCCGAACTTTTGGCTAACGAAGGTATAGAGTACAAGACCAAAGAATTTGAACTTAATCAGTTGTACTACAGGGCTATGTACGACGATAAGTTTTCTTTGCCTCTTGGGTATATGAGCAAGATGTGTAACCTTCCTTTTGTGATAGGAGGGTTTTGGTACGAGCAACCAACCGGACCACAGCCATGTGACATCATGCTCATATATAAGAACGCTACAAGAACAGACGTAGAGCGAAGGATGCCTATGACTGGTCCTGCTGGCGCTTTGTTGGAAGACTGTTTTTGCAATTCCGGCCTAGGGTCTGAATACCAAATTTTTATTACACCAGTAATAAAACACGACCACCCAGATCCAAAAAGTACAAATTTTAAAGCTTCTTGGATTAAAAACTGCCTGTACATTTTGCAACAGGAGTTACGTATCGTCAGGCCTAAGTACATCTTTTTGATGGGCAACGAGGCCATATCAGCGATTCTAGGCAGAACTCACACCATAACTAATACCCAGGGAAGGGTTTTGACTATTAATTATGGTTTACCTGGTGGAGAAGTTCTTGAGGCTAAGGTGGTCACGTGTATTAACCCCATACTGGCTGTAAGGAAGCCTGAAAAGCTTGACGAAGTAAAGGCTGCCGTAGCTTACTTCGCAAAAGTAGTAAAAAACGAGACCCTTGTAAATGACGATATAGACCACAGAACCATAAGGTCTGTTTCTGAGCTTGAATCGCTTAGGGACGAGATACTGGCTGATCCAACCAATAATGTCATAGCCGTAGACGCCGAATGGAATGGAGCTTATCCAGGTGAAAAGAATTCTTACGTCAGAACAATACAGATAAGCTGGAAACCTGGAAAAGCAGCCTGCATAGTCACTAAAACCCAAGGAGGTAAAGAAGAGATAGAGGGAGGGCTGGATAACGCGGTTAAAGTCTTAGGGCAAATACTGAATTCCACGCCTGAAAGGAAAGTCAGGGTTGTTGGGCATTACCTCAATGCCGACATGCCTTGGCTTCTTAGCGTTGGTTTGGACATATTGGCTGAGTACACGGCTCCTACTGATGACCCTGACGCAGACGGGGTTAACAGGCTGTTTGGGTACCAGAAGACAAAGTGGCAAGGAGGGTTTGACACCCTGCTAGCCGCACACTCTGTTAACGAAACAGCTGATTTCAAATTAGAAGTCTTAGGCACTAGACTAGCTGGTGTGCCAAGGTATGACGTAAGTCTCCAGAAATGGAAAAAGTCTTACTGTGAAGAAAATGACTTGGATTCTGAATCTTTGGAAGGTTATGGAGACTGCCCTGACGACATCATAATCCCATACGGCAATTACGACGCGGATACGACAAGACGGTTGTTTGACGTTTACAACGGCGTTGGTGATGAGCCAGGTTTATTGGATAGAGACGCTTATGGTAACAACTCCAGGATGCCTTTTTGGGTTTCAGCCAGAGCGGCCCTAGCTTTTGGCGAAATGCATATGGCAGGTTTAGCTATAGACTTAGATTCAGCTGAAGTTTTGACAGACCACTATGTCAAAGCCAGAGACAAGCTTTTGTCTATTTTGAGAGAAAATCTCAACTGGTCAGACTTTAACCCAAATAGCGTGTACCACTGCCGAGAAATGCTTTTCGGCGTCAAATACAACAGCTATCTGGACAAAGAGACTTTTAAGCCAAAACGAGTTAGACCAGAAGGCGCTTTGACTCTTGAGCTTATGCCTTACAAGTCTACCGGCAAAAGACCGAAGCTTTGGCGCGAAATTATACAAAGGGGGCAAGAAGACGAAAATTTCGCGTCTACTGACAAGGAGGTTTTGCAAATACTGTCTGACAGGCATCCGTGTGTGGAGTTGTTGAGGGATATACGCTATGTGTCACAGCTCACAAGATACGTGCTTAGACCTGGAAAGGGGGTCGAGGAAGGCAACGCTGTCAAAGATGAAAATGGCCGTATTGAACACGAAAGTGGGCTTCTTTCTTACGTTCTGGCTGACGGTCGTGTCAGGTCTCAGTTCTTCCAAACCAAGGAAACCGGACGAGCCTCCTCTGCACGACCTCCCCTCCAGAATTTGGGGAAAACGGCTGAAGAAAAGTATAAAGCGCTTTTCAAAAGGCACGGCGACAGAATAGACCTTAAGTACAAGTTTCCTCTAAGGTCTATAGTCAAGGCCAAGCCAGGTCATGTGTTTGTAGACGCTGACTATACCGGTGCAGAATTAGCAATCATGGCTTGGCAATCTGGTGACGAGAACATGATTGACCATGTTCGACGCAGCGGGTTACCAGAATCTGATCCTAATTACTACGACATCCACAGCAATGTGGCTGTCAGCGCTTTTGGTTTGGATTGTCCTCCTACCAAGAAAGGTTTAGCCAGCATAGGAAAAGCCGCTTTAAGGACGGCAGCAAAAGCTGTGGTTTTCGGGTACGCCTACGGCCAGCAAGCCGAAGCTACTTCCAGGAAAGCCAAGCAAGAAGGAGCCGACGTAAGTGTTGAGCAAGCTCAGCAGCTTATTGAAGGCTTGATCACCATGTACCCAGCTCTGCCTCACTATTTCCAAAATTGCAGGGATAGGAGTCAGGACCCTGGCTATATTGTTAATTGTTTTGGTCGCTATCGCAGGTTTGCGCCTGCTTCAGAAAGGGAGGTGATGAGCGAACAGCAGCGACAGGCCATGAATTTTCCAATTCAATCGGCAGTTGCTGACGCCATGTCCAGGGCTTTGGATCACTTGTATTGGTATAGATTTGAAAAGGACCACGGAGGCATGTGGTACGACATTGTCCTCCAGGTTCACGATGCTGTAGTTCTTGAGGTGCCTGTGTCTTCAGTAGATTGGGTTGTAAACGAAGTTCTTCCTGTTTGCATGAGCGATAGAGTTAACGTGTACCCTTGCCGATTAGACGGCACTCGATACACTGACGCAGGCCCCTTTCATTTGCAAGTTCCGCCTCCTGACATTTTCTTAAGATGGTCTGTTCCCATCACAAAACAGGAATGCAGGGACTTGGGTATATCTGAAAATTATGGAGTATAGATGGCTATTCTCACTGGTCCAGAGATTGTCAGCGAGGTCATATCTGGAAAGATTGTTATCAAGCCTTTTAACCCAGAACAAGTTAATCCAAACAGCTACAACTTGAGGCTGGGCAAAAAATTGCTTGTTTACAAAAATCCAGTATTGGACATGCGAAACGAGCATGAGACCAGTGAGCTAATCATTCCTGATGAAGGTTTATACCTGAATCCAGGAGTGCTTTATTTGGGGGAAACGGAAGAGTATACAGAAACTCACAATCACGTACCCCATATAGAAGGTAGGAGTTCCGTTGGTCGACTTGGTATGCAGGTCCATGTCACCGCAGGTTTCGGTGACATAGGGTTTTGTGGCAAGTGGACCTTGGAAATTACTGTTGTACACCCCCTAAGGGTGTACGCCGGAACAGAGGTGTGTCAGATTGCGTACCAAACTGTTTCTGGAGTTGTAAGTCCTTACAAGGGTAAGTACTTGGGACAAAAAGGTGTCACACCTAGTTACCTTTTCAAGGATTTTGAGTAATATTACTTTGCCGTCAAGGCAGTAAATTTCACAACGAGCTTAGAAAGGCACGTCATGCAATCGAATGACAATGTATCACGCTCTCGTAGACTCAGTGCAGCAGTTGGCGCTTTGAACACTTCCGACAGACCTTTTCAGTCGCTAGTTATCAAACGAGGAAAGGGTGACCTCTACAGGTTAGACTTTTCAGGCAAGCCCAACATTTTTCGTATTTACCCAGGTCTAAACCCAGACAATCCGTCTGAGTTTGACCCATGGAGGTTTAACACTGGACCGGACTCCTACGGGCAGTGGTTCTACCCTGTTGTAATAGCCAATGTCAGCTGCCAAGCCAGCGGACAGGGCCGAAGCTGGGTCATGGCTGACCCACACGACAGCACTTACGACATGACCAGAAATCCTCTGGTCTTGATGCGTAACGCTGTAAAGTCAGCCTTAACTCAAAAGCTTCCTTTTTCCCTTAACTGGCTTAGCCTTACTCAAGGCGGTCCTGGTAGGGGCGCTGAGCTTGATGCTCCAAAGGAGTCCTGGTTGATCCAGGTGGCTCTGATGGAACAGAAGGGTAAGGTATACAACCCACCAAAAGGAGGCGGTGAGAACGACAACACCGTTTTCTTGATGCTGACTACAAGCGCTGTTAGCGCTCTTAAGTCAGCCATGGATGTGCGAAAGGTTGACTTCAGGGGAGACCCTGAAGACATCGCCAGCCATTTTGAGAATGGTGACCCCATTGCTCTTAATGACGGCGCTTTCGTGGTTATCTTCCCCAAGGGTCAGGACCCTCGCGAAGCCCACAGCCGTTCTGGTGGTTTTGGCGGTTCCAGAGACTCTGGGTCTAGGGATGACCGTGCCAAGGGGTATGATGCCTATCTGCTGAAGGATTACAACGGCATCAGTGCAAACCTGTCTGACTTTGAAGACATCGTCAGGCAGCACGTTAAGAACTGGGAAGATGTCGTGCATCTCCCGTCTAACCAAGAGCAGGTCAAGTACCTTGAACAGGTTTACCGACCTTTCAGTGACCTTTTGGTATACGCTCTTGACGACGCGTACGGCAGCTTCCTTGACCCATCAATCAGACAAGAAGGTTTGATTAAGTTGGGCAAAGGTCGGCCAGTGCCTGTGGACATGCCTCCAGAGCTACCAGTTGCAAGACCTGCAGCTTTTGGTACTCAGGCCAAGGCTCCTAGCCAACCTCCAGTTCAAGCTCCTCAAGCTGCCAAGCCTAGGGCTAGCGGTTTTGGCGCTCCTGTTCAAAGGAGCAGCGAAAGCCCCGATGTCCCTACAAGTACCCATGGGATTAGCGAATCTCCTGACATTCCCGTGGTACGCAATTCTTTGAGCAGTCAGGAGGACGCCGATGCTGCCATGGCTTTGGTAGCAAAAGCGCGTAGGGATGCTATGAGGGCGGCAAACGCTGCTCGTCCAGCTTCCAACTAACAACCCTTTCTGTACAAAACACCCATAGAAGTAATTTTCTATGGGTGTTTTGTACGCCCATGCACTTGGAGATTTCATGATGCGAAAGAAGAAAGAAACAAGCCCACCAGTTACAGACGATTTTTTCGCCATGCAGCTAGATGCCCAAAGGAAGGCAAACCTTCCAATCATAGGCATTCCTCTTAATGCGGTAAGTTTGCGTTACCTGTTTGGAAACGATGTTTTCCCCGTAGGTAGGATGACTGAGCTTGTAGGTGTGTCTGAAAGCTGCAAAACAGCTTTTTTGTTTGAGCTGTATCGCTGGCACATTTACAACACGTCTGATCACTACCCTTTTGACCCGAGTGAGATGCACGGTGGTTACATCCACAATCTCATCGAGCAGAGAGACTCTCCTGACTTGAGAGACAGTATTCTGCAGTTAGGCGGTAACGACCCGTATCCGGTTGTTAAAAGCCATACTGTGGAAGACTGGCAGATTAGTTGTTCAAACTGGATCAAGAGAGCCGAAGAAAAGTTCGAGCCAGGTGCTATCCCTTATCCGATAGCCATGGGTGTGGACTCAATCACGGCTGTCACCACCAGGGACGAACAGGACAAGACTTGGGCTGAGGGTTGTGCCAATCCAGGCTTTTCCCAAATTGCCAAGTCTATCAACATGTGGGCTAAGGTATTTTTCAACAAGATGGAGCCGTGGCCTGTCTCTTTCATTGCTGTCAACCACTTGAAAGAAAACAGGGCACCAAACGGCGCTGTCACAAGGAATGTACCAGGCGGTTCTGCTTTGAAGTTTGCGTCAACGTTCATGCTTCGCTTTCAAAAGCGTCAGGACATTGATCTGCTTAACTTGAAAGGTCGAATCATAGAGATATTCACTGAAAAGAATTCTCTAAGCCCAGGTTGCCATGAAAGCCTTCTAGTAAGGATGACATGGACAACTGACGACGACGGCAAGCAGCATACGATCTGGGATTGGCATGATTCCAGCATCGAACTCCTTACCTCTTTTGACGCTACGCGAAAGAAGAGGATTATGGACATTGTCGCAATCGAGAATGTCGATAAGACTAGGAGGACTGCTGACTGCAACCAGCTTGGGCTAAAGAAAGTTTCTTGGTCTGAGCTAGGTTTGGCTATATCCAGGGATTCTGAAATCATGGATAGGCTGGACAAGTTTTTCAACGTTAGGAAGCGACGTAAGTTTGAAATGGGTACATCCTATTGCGAACAAGTGTCTGCTGAGAACGAGGAAAACCCACCAGAGGACTAAAAGACAGTCCTGGCGCGAGGACACAAACAACCCACGGCGCGCTACCGTGGGTTTTTGCGTGAGACAGATATGAATGATTTTTTCTCAGTAGAGCCTTCTGACGGGTCTCACAGCATAGAGTCTGAAGGG